>Ga0105047_10001398_pt1 | contig 43135 bp, 33 predicted proteins | sample MAT04_FD_78384 | JGI IMG/M metagenome (GOLD analysis project Ga0105047, IMG submission 78384) | Freshwater microbial communities from Lake Fryxell liftoff mats and glacier meltwater in Antarctica - MAT-04 (megahit assembly) | ecosystem: Environmental > Aquatic > Freshwater > Ice > Liftoff... | reverse complement strand
CGAACGTAATCGCTGTAATCAGAGCGACCAATTGGAGTTTCAAACTGACATGAAACGTAAATCATTGCTGTTCCGGAACGCTGCCGTCTGAATGTACTCGACGTTGCCGAGACGGAACGTAGTTCAATGCCTACTTCTTTTTCTTGGCGGCCTTCTTGGCAGCCTTCTTTGCGGCGAAGTAGGCCGCCTTGGGAAATTCTTGACTGGCTGCATCGGGAGCAGGCGCTTCACTCGGAACAACAGTCTCATGCTGTGCCATCTCAACCTCTGATTTATTGTTGTGTCTGGAACGAACCCTAAGTGTCGTCGGATCTTGAGATACTTCGTTGGAACTGCCAAGAATCAAAGATTGACGGTCGGATTCGGCATTTGACTTGTCCCGATCTTCCCGCTGTTGGCGAACAGTATAATTCCACGATCCTGTTCATTTCCGGTTGGACCTGATACAACACTGGCTGGAAGATTCAATAAAGAGCAGCCCGGTTACGTCGGGAGGCTCGCTACAGAATAAGCCGATGTGGATCGACACTCGAAAGAGGTCGTTCACATCGGCTTTTTTCGTTTCTGTCACTTGAGTCGAACGGCAATTTTTGTCGCTGACGTCGAGATGGCAGTCTCTCAGGAAAGGTAGTTTGCTATGAAGAATCGAATGTTCAGTGGAATCGGTGCGATGGCGTTGGCGTTCACCCTCGCCGTCATCGGTGGGGATGCGTTCTCTCGTCAGGCACAGGCGGCGGAAAAGAAGGCCGACCCAATGTTGCAGGAGTGTGCCAAAGCGTGTTCGGACTGTCAGCGTGCGTGCGACCACTGTGCCACGCACTGTGCGAACTTGTTGGCCGAGGGCAAGAAGGAACACTTGTCGTGCCTGATGCACTGTCGGGACTGTGCGACCTGCTGCGCCGCCTGTTCCCAAGTCTGTGCGAGTGATGGGCCTCTTTCGGCTGTGATGGCTGAATGTTGTGTGAAATGTTGCGACCATTGTGCCAAGGCGTGCGAAGCTTTTCCTGATGATGCAGACTGCAAGGCATGTGCTGCCGAATGCCGCAAGTGTGAGAAGGCATGCAAGGCGATTGCCAAGTAGATTATTCCAGTCGTGCAAGCGATTTATCAGCCAGCAACACCACGTCTTACTCTCGAAGTGGGGCGTGGTGTTAGCAGCGACGACCACGAGGGAAGCCACTTCGTCTGCCCAGATGAATCGTGTTCCTCCAAGTCGAATGGCGGCGAGACCCGTCAGAACCGCAAGAGAACAGAAAGCATCGCTGCGGTGATCCCAAGCGTTGGCGATGATGGCGGATGATCCCGTTCGCCTGCCGACTCGCACGTTGTACTGGTATAGCCCCTCTTTGATGAGAACATTGGCACCAGCGATCCAGAGGGTCCAAAGAGGAGGATAGCTGAATCGTGAGACGTTGAATGGCTTCCCAGCCGACAAGCAGGGCGGAAATCATAACGAGCAACGCTACGTTCGATGCAGCAATTCCTTCTGCTTGTGTGTGCCCAGAAGGATGTTCGGCATCGGCGGGACGCTGTGCGACTCGGAGAGCAAACAGAACCACTGCGGTCGTCACCACATCGCCAATCGAGTTGACCGCATCAGCAATCAGTGCAAACGAGTGACCAATGATTCCACCTGCAAGCTTGGCAATGCCCAGCAATAAATTCACCCCAAGGCCGAGAACGGCTGCTCTGGTAACTTCTTTATAGCGGTCCGGCATGGGTGTGCTTGAAGCCAATCCAAATTCACCTTTGTTAAATTTTGCAGTTAGTAGAACCATTAACCCACAACAGTGGGTGTTTGACAATTGCGATTGTATCGAATTGCGTTCTCAACAGCCTCAAAGTATGGACCGATTCTACAGTCACCTCGTCTTCAGTCGCACATAGACGATCCCGCACGGCGTCCGCCTGATCCACCGACAATTGAAGAATCAGCGAAGTGGGAAGCAAAATGTGCAGGATGCCAGACGGCTCATCTTCGCATCCGCAAACCCAAAGCTGGTGTATGGCGTTGCCATTGTCCGCACCGCTGCGAATCGGTCTGGCGATTTCGTGCTTTGGACAATGGCAAGTGAGATCGGCCAATGCAAATCCAGATCGTTGATGAACCCGTTCGCTTTAACCTCTGTGGATTTTCATCGGCAGGTGAAAACTACGTTCGCAGTGAAGTCGGTCTTCCTTTGATGAACGAAATGCAGAAACTGATAAAGAGTTCACGGATTGCGGATCGGTGATAACACAACAATCAAAAACGTTGCGATTGGTCCCAAAAACATCGACAGCAGCCACCACAGAAATCCACTGCGTCCCTTCGATTGTGCCAAGCCAGCATTAATCAGTGAGAGTGTCCCCCAGCCGACGAAGAATTGAGCCTGATCCTGCATCTGTTCAGTTTCCTTAAAAAATGGTTATTGATGCCATTCGCCGTGAAGCTCGAAATCCTGGCAATGATTGTAAACGGTTCGCTCATTTGAGAAGGCCAAACGTTCGGAGTCGTAAGGAATTATTCCAAGTGATCGACAATTGCAGCACGGTCGCAATCGACACCCACACGAAATACGGCACCTGGGGCACCTGCAAGATACTCAAGTCAAACTCTGTGATCCTTCACAGTCGAGCAGATGACGTAATTCCTTTTGCAGACAGCGGAGAAATTGTCGCCAACAGCGGTCTGCCGCCAGATACGTTAATTGATGTCGGAAGCGATCATCGGCTGGCAGATCCTGAGTCACTGAAGGTGATGCTCTGGGCGTGTAATCTGCTGGGGGCCGAAGAAAAGCTGCCTTGGCAGGATGATGGACCGCAATCTCCAACGGATCGCTCCGGCGACAGAATCGCCACGTCGCAGGAAGAAGCGGGTTGTCACGCATTCATGATTAGCCAACTGCGGCGATCACACGACGGGCGGTGTCGAAGTCAAACTCTGCGTAACATTGTGTCGTGTGTGATTGGACTCTTCCGATTCTCCCGACGCGTTGCGTTGCGTTCCGCTTCCGCTCGTTCGGGTGAGAACAGGTAGCGTTCCCGGTCGGCTGACAGATACGGCTGAATCAGCGTCTGAGCTTTGGGGCCAAGGAATATGATTCGTTCCCGGCCATGATGCTGCGTCTTGTGGGATCGCGGTTTGTACGCCCAAACTTCACCAGTTCGATCGATGTCCGCCATTCGCATGATGCAGGCTTCACCAGATCGCGTCCCCGTAACCAGTTGCAGTTGAATTATCGTCCACAGTTCGGCACACAGGAACGGTTCCACAGCGTTGACGTCTGCCAATGGCACCGGTTTGACGGGCGCAGACTCGCGGGCTTCGGAGCGGCCTTTTCGAAGCCCTGTCACCGCTTTGCAGCCCTCGTAAACAGACGGCTCTGCCAGTTCGTTTTCAACCGCCCACCGCAGCATCCTCGTGATTCGTCGGACGGCGGCATTGATTCCCGTGCGTGCCCACTTCAGGCGGATCATCTCGTCCCGTACCGATTTCAGTTTACGGGGGCCAAACTGAGAAACCTTTTCCCGTCTGAATTTGGCAACCAGCGGCCGCAATGCCGTCTGGATGCTGTGGACCTCTGAGGTTTCCTTACCGTTCTTCCGGTAGTACTCCCGAGCGTGATCAATGAAGAGAATCGCCAGGCGAGCGATTGTCAGGCTCTCAAGATCCGCGTCAAACGTGCTGCCCAACCATTTGGCAATCAGACGTTCATAACGCTTGTGGGATTCGGGGGAATCATACTTCCCGAGATAGTGCGACTTGCCATCAATGCGAGCCGAGCTTGTCCGGTCGGCTTGTGGAGCGAGTACTTTGGTGGTCTCTTTTTCATGCGTGCGGTTCCCATTTTGGGTAGTGAAACGTGTAGTGATACGTTTCACGCCGCACTGCTGAGACTCAGCAGGTTTCCACAAGTTGTGGAACGACAAGTACTTACAGAAGAAATTAAAGAATCGGGGCGACACGATTTGAACGTGCGACTTCCTGCTCCCAAAGCAGGCGCTCTAGCCAAGCTGAGCTACGCCCCGGATGTTGAACTGCGGATGAGTTTGTGACAACCACGCCGCCGTTTAACGATTTGTGAAACCTTAGACACCTGTTGTCGTGACTGGTTCACGGCAACCGGTTTTTGCGGAGTGTAGCGGGACTGTGGCGGCGATGCCAGAGTGCTTGAGAAAAGTTCTTACAGGTACAAATGTGCTTTTTCATCGGCGGTTGAAGGTGCCGCAGAAACTGCCGCTGAAGTTGGGAACTCACGGCACCGTAGTAGATTCTTTGGCGCTGTCGCTGATGTTTTCAGCGAATTTCGCATATCCTCCCAAATCTGAAACATTTACCGGCCCTTGCTTCGATCCAGAATACAAGATTCTATTTTATGAGTGATCGAATTGCGATTGTCGATGGTATCAGGACGCCGTTTTGTAAGGCCGGGACCGACTTTACCGGGATTTCAGCTCAGAGACTTGCGGCGTTGGTGATTCGAGAGCTGCTCGATCGGACAGCGATTGACCCCCGACTGGTCGACGAAGTGATCGTCGGTTGTGTCGCAAATCCTTTTGACGCTGCCAACGTGGGTCGCGTCGCGGGGCTGATGGCCGGACTGCCGGTACGGTCTCGCGGCTATACCGTCTCGCGAAACTGTGCGTCTGGCTTTGAATCGGTGACAAGTGGATACGAGAAAATCTGCTGTGGCGCGGCGGATGTCGTGATCGCGGCAGGCACAGAATCGATGTCAAACATTCCCCTTGTCTATAACCGTCACATGACAGGTTTGTTTACCGGATTGATGCGTTCAAAATCGATACTGCAGAAGTTGAAGACGATCCTGTCTTTTCGGCAATATTTTCTGAAACCGATCGTCGGAGTTGTGTGCGGGCTGACAGATCCGGTTTGTGGTCTCAACATGGGACAGACTGCGGAGAACATTGCGCGACAGTGCGGCATTACTCGCGAGCAGCAGGACGAGTTCGCTCTTGCAAGTCACAACAAGGTTCTGGCGAGTCGCGACAAACTGGCCGAAGAGATTGTGGCAGTTCCGGTGGAGCCTGACTACAAAATCATCTGCGAACGCGACAACGGTCCGCGTGAAGGACAGTCTCTGGAAGCGCTCGCGAAACTCAAGCCGTACTTTGATCGTTATTCCGGCACGGTGACCGTCGGCAATGCGTGCCCGATCACTGATGGAGCCAGTGCCGTCCTGATGATGAAGGAATCGAAAGCCAGCGAACTGGGACTGACTCCACTGGGTTACATCAAATCATACGCGTACGAAGGACTTGCACCCGAAGTCATGGGACTTGGTCCGGTCTACGCGATTTCTACGGTTCTGAAAAAGGCTGGCATGAGCCTCGATCAGATGTCGTTCGTTGAAATCAATGAAGCGTTCGCGGCTCAGGTTTTGGGATGTTTGAAACTGATCGAATCAGATGACTTCGCAAAAAAAGAACTTGGTCGTGACAAAGCGATCGGCAAGCTGGAGCCTGCGCGACTGAACGTGAATGGCGGTGCGATCGCGTTGGGACATCCGGTCGGTGTCACCGGCAATCGTCTGATTCTGACCGCGCTGCGAGAACTTCGGCGGCGAAACGACAGTCATGCATTGGTGTCGCTGTGTATTGGTGGCGGTCAGGGCGGTGCGATCATTCTGGAGCGTGAATAAGTGAGTACAACCATTAACTATTTCAATTTTACGACACAGGACGAACTTGGAATCCTTGAGTTCAATACTCCCGAGTCTACCGCGAACGTGCTCGGCAGTGCTGCTCTGACAGAATTTGATCAGCGGCTCAACGAAATCGCCCGGCTGACGAACATGAAGGCATTATTGATTACGAGCGGCAAGCAGTCGATTTTTATTGCTGGTGCGGACATCAGAGAGATTGAATCCATTTCCAATGCGAAAGAGGCAAGCGACAAGAGCGCGTTGGGAAAACAGATCTTCGACAAACTGGAAAGACTTCCACAAGTGACGATTGCTGTGATCAACGGAGCCTGTCTGGGAGGTGGCTATGAGCTTGCGCTGGCATGTCACTATCGCGTCGCGGGGTTCGCGGATTCTGTCAAAATCGGCCTGCCGGAGATCAAACTGGGTGTTCTTCCAGGCTTCGGCGGTTGTGTGAGGCTTCCTAAAAGTATTGGAATCGCCAATGCCTTGTCTATAATCCTTCCAGGTAAAATCCTCGATCCTCGCGATGCACTCAAGATGGGATTGGTGGATCGCCTGTTTTACGATTCCATTCTTGTCGAAGAAGCCATGAAATTTGCCAGAAACATTCTGGCGAAGCGAGAAAAAGTGCAGCCGCGAAAAAAGACACTGGTCGAGAGGCTTCTCGAAGGAAATCCCCCCGGCCGCAGTTTTCTGTTCCGGCAGGCTCGCAAGAATGTCCTTCGGTCAACTTCCGGCCACTATCCGGCCCCTTTGGTTGCGCTGGACGTGATTCAGAATACGGTGGGCAAGTCTTATGCAGAAGCTTCGCGAATTGAAAGCGAAGGATTTGGAAAACTCTGTGTCACGGAGATTTCCAGGAACCTGATTCATGTGTTTTACCTGGATGAAGCCTACCGTAAAAAATCGTGGACCGACGCCAAACCGTCTCAGTCGCCCATCAGAAAAGCGGGGGTTGTGGGAGCCGGTGTGATGGGTGGCGGGATCGCTCAGTTGCTGGCTCAGAAGAACATCGTCTGCCGTATCAAGGATCTCAATAATCAGGCGCTGGCTCTGGCGTTGAAAACGGCAAGGAAGGTCTATGAGTATTCATTGAAGAGGCGAAAGCTGACATCGGGGCAGGTGGACGCTCAGATGAGTCTGATTTCTCCGACGACAACGTATACCGGATTCGCAAATGTCGATGTGGTCGTCGAAGCTGTAGTAGAACGCATGAATGTGAAGAAGCAGGTTTTCCGGGAACTGGATGACGTAGTCCAGCCAGATGCCTGTCTGTTCACAAACACATCGTCACTTCGCGTGACGGAGATGGCAGACAGTACAAAGCGTCCGGAGAAAGTCTGCGGTTTTCATTTTTTCAATCCCGTGCATCGAATGCCGCTGCTGGAAATCATCAGGACGGAAAAGACAAGCGATGAGACTTTGGCGACCGCAGTAGCTTTTGCCCGGCAGCTTGGCAAAATGCCGATCGTGGTCGCAGACAAAGAAGGCTTCATCGTGAATCGCATCCTGCTTTCGTACACGAACGAAGCGGCATATCTTTTTCAGGAAGGAATCGATACAGAGCGGCTGGATCGCATCGCGAAAGATTTTGGAATGCCAATGGGACCGATGGAACTGGCAGACGAAGTCGGCGTCGATATTGGTTACCACGTGGCAGCAATTCTTGAAGGAGCGTTTGGGGCTAGAATGAAAGTGGCTCCGGTTCTAAAGAAAGTTTATGAAGCGGGAATCTTTGGAAAGAAATCCGGCAACGGCTTTTATGTTTACAAAGGCAAGCAAAAATCCGTCAACAGCAAAGTCGTGCGAATGCGTCCTGCTGCAACGTTCACGCTGAGTGACGATGTGACTCGAAAACGCATGATCTACACGATGATCAACGAAGCCTCCCGATGTTTAGAAGAAGGCATTGTTGGTTGCGCCAGTACGATTGATGTGGGAATGATTTACGGCACCGGGTTTCCGCCGTTTCGCGGAGGACTGCTGAAGTATGCTGATTCGATCGGTGCAAAGTCGATCGTAGCGGATCTTCAGGAGTTTCAAACGAGATTTGATCAGCATCGTTTTGAGCCAAGTCCGTTGCTGATGAAGATGGCAGGATCCGGAACAACATTTTACGATAAGCAAAACAAGGCAGAGAAACCATGAGTTTGTACGACAAGAGTATCGGAAAAGAAGCACGAGCATCGCTGGAGTTTGCAGAAGATTCTCGCGAGACCGAATGGTTGCACCCAAGTTATTCGGCCCTTTTGTATCAGGGCGAAATCAAATGGGATCTGCTGCATCCGTTCCCGACGCAGTCTGCTGAAGACAAAAACATCGGTGATGAATTTGTCGCGAAGTTGCAGGCGTTCCTTGAACAGCACTACGACGCCGATGAGGTCGATAAGACCGGCGAGATTCCGGAAAACGTCCTCGAGGGACTCGCGGATCTCGGTTGCTTCGCGATGAAAATTCCCAGGAGATACGATGGCCTTGGGTTAAGTCAGGTCAATTACAACCGCGCGCTGCATTTGACCGGAAGTTACTGCGGCAATCTGACCGCCCTGTTGTCGGCTCATCAGAGTATCGGTGTTCCGCAGCCGCTGCTGATGTTTGGCACAGACGCCCAGAAAGAAAAATACCTTCCGCGTTTTCGCAAAGGTGCGATCTCCGCCTTCGCGTTGACGGAAGGAAATGCCGGATCGGATCCACGGGCGATGACGACGGCAGCCATCCCGACGGAAGATGGCTCGCACTACGTGATTAACGGCGAAAAACTGTGGTGTACGAACGGCACAAAGGCGGACATCATCGTCGTCATGGCCGTGACACCGCCAAAGATCGTGAAAGGAAAAGAACGTAAACAGATTACGGCATTCCTTGTGGAAATGGACACGCCGGGCGTGGAGGTTTTGCACCGCTGTCGGTTTATGGGATTAAAGGCGCTTTACAACGGCGTCATTCGTTTTACGGACGTCAAAATTCCCAAAGAGAACATGATTCTTGAGGAAGGCGACGGGTTGAGACTGGCGTTGAAGACACTGAATACAGGTCGCCTGTCCATTCCCGCCGGAGTCACCGGAAACAGCAAATGGTGTATGAAGGTCATTCGAAAATGGTCGAATGAGCGGGTCCAGTGGGGGCATCCTATTGGCGAGCACGAAACGATCGCTGGCAAGCAGGCAAAAATCGCTTCGGACACTTTTGCAATGGATGCCGTGTGGAAGCTGGCGTCTTCGATGGCGGACGACAAACATTTTGATATTCGTCTGGAAGCGGCCGTTGCAAAGTTGTTCAACACGGAGGCACACTACAAAGTTCTTCAGGAAACGCTGCAGATCCGTGGCGGACGTGGCTTTGAAACAGCCGAATCATTGAAATCTCGAGGCGAAGAAGGAATCGCGATCGAACGCGCGCTGAGAGATTCTCGCGTGAATCTGATCTTCGAAGGATCATCAGAAATCATGCATCTGTTCATCGCACGGGAAGCACTGGATTTTCATCTTCAGCACATCGGGGCACTTTTCAATCCCGGTCTTTCACTCGGTGGAAAAATCAGCGCACTTCTGAAGATGCTGAAGGTGTACGCCGTCTGGTATCCGAAATTGTGGATTCCTGTTCTGTCCGCCGGGCAGTTTGGAATGTCCGATCCGCTCAATAAACATATGCGAACCGTGGCTCGGTTGAGCAAAAAAATGGCGCGGACATTATTCCACAAGATGGCGATCCACCAGAAGAAGATGGCGGAGAAGCAATTGCTGATCAACCGCTTCGTGCAGATCGGGACGGAGTTGTTCATTATGTCGGCAGCATGTTCTTATGCACACAGCCTGAAGGCGAGAGGAGCGGAAGGTGCAAACGCGGCTGAGCTGGCCGACTATTACTGCAGGGAGGCCGAAGTACGCATCGATAAACTCTTCAGAGACATCCGTTGTAATAATGACAAGGAAACGCTGAAACTCAACAAGCGATTCATGCAGGGCGAGTTTCAATGGCTTGAAGACGAGATCATCAAGGATTGATTGCGCAGCATGACCGGATCACCATCTGCATCACCAACTTACACGGTAACTCAGCAACAGCTCTCCAGAGGAATCCGGAGATCGGCTTTTGCCTTTCGCGGCTTCGACGTCAAGAATCTTGGAAGAACTCCCGAGCTGCTGGCCCACGTGAAGTACGGGCCGGTCATGGAGAAGTACCTGAAACTTGGCAGCGAGATCTGTTCTGACTCCATGAAGTTACCGATTGATCTGGTGAGACGTGTGAAAACGCGTACAGAGGCGACGCTGGACGAATATCACGAATCCATCGTGCTGATTGTTGCAGCGGAATTGGCGCAGCTTGAGATGCTGGAGACATTCTTCGACATCACGTTGCGCGACGCCGACATGATGTATGGTTTCAGTCTGGGCGAACTGGCTGCCTTGAGTGCCGGTAGTGTGCTCACCATGGCGGACGCACTAAAGATCCCGCTGCTCATGTCGCGGGATGCTGCGGAACTTGCGAAAGACGCCACGCTGTGCATCCTGTTCTCTCGATCCGGCAAGGTGATTCCACGGCTCAAAGTGCATCGACTTTGTGCAGAAATCAATGCGGAGGGCCATGGAGTCATCGGAGTGTCCACGTTTCTTGCTCCGAATTCAATGCTGTTAATCGGACAGGCAGACACCGTTAAGCGGTTGAGGTCTCGTAAACATGAACTCACAACTGAGCGAGTCTCGATTCACCTGAATGACGAAAAGTGGCCACCACTGCACACGCCGATTGTGTGGCAGCGAAACATTACCAACAGGTCACAGGTTCTGATGCACACCATGTCTGGCGGCTTTTCCGTACCGACGACACCGCTGTTTTCGCTGGTGACTGGTGACTTCAGCTACGATGGCAGCAATCTGCGTGACATTCTGGGCGACTGGATCGACAAACCGCAGTTGCTTTGGGAAGCGGTCGATATGACGTTGCTGCGCGGCGTAGAGACGGTGGTCCATGTCGGCCCCGAGCCGAACATCATCCCGGCAACTTTCGGACGATTAGCAGCCAACGTGGCGTTGCTGACGAAAGACCGGTTTTCCGTGCAGACGCTGTCGCGAATCGTCAACTACGGCTGGCTTTCCGCAATCCTTCCGAAACGCGCCAATCTTCTTCGTGCGCCAAGTATCGTGCATGTCAACCTGGAAGACTGGCTGTTGGAACATTTGAATTGAACTTGACCGGCAGAAACTGCCGAACTAATCTCATTACAGGCGTTACGAGAGTTCTGACCGACGTAACCGTCAAAATCGACGCTTCCGGAACAATTGGATCAAAGTTCAAAGTCAGACCGCGACGATATCGACGATAGCGGACTGTGTTTCAGGCACGGAACCGCTCTGTGCGCGGCATCGAAAGACGCTGCGGCGGCGTTGATTTGCCAGGAAGGCGCTTCGACGAAAAGGCTTTGTTGCTCTGACTCTTTTAATGAGGTCCGGCTCGAATGAACCGTCCGAACCTGTTCAGTCTTGCTGCTGCGGTGCTTTTCTGCGTGACTTCTTCGGAAGTTATGGCTCAATATTCGCCGCAGTATCCGCCTCAGTATTGTCCTCCGCAGCAACAGGGACATCCGTCTCTGATTCAGATGCCGAGGAATCAGTATCAGGCGCCCGTCGTGGATCACTACGTGGAGGCGGCACCCGGCTTATGGGACGAAAATCGTCCTATCGAACACTTTCTGCACGACGTTGCGTCGCGCAGTTGGGTGCGAATGGAATTCATGCAGTGGTCAATGCAGGATCCCGGCAACGGGACGATCGGGGCGCCGGTCTCCGGGCTGCAGAGAGTTGTGCCGAACAACAGCGTTGAAGGTATTAATTCGCCGATCGTTGTCAACAACAACCTCAATGGCGGTGCCAGTGCCGGATTCACATTGTTCCCGCAATCCAACGGCCTGGATCTGATCGACACACCTGGCGTGCGTGGCACCCTGGGTGTCGCGATGAACGGTGGAGATCTGGAATTGAGTTTCTTTGGATTTGAGCAGAAATCTGATGTCGTGGCATTCAACAATATTGACGGCGCACGACAACTCCTGGCACCGGTTCTGCTCGCTTCCAACGGAACGACCATCGACCCCACCCTGGGAATCAGCTCGAATCCAAACTATGCCATACCACTGCTGACCGGCGGGAACGTCACGAATGTTGCGGGATTAAATTCTTTGGTCTTTGACAAGACTTTCCGGGCAGATTTTTCATCGCAGATGTGGGGATCGGAATTGACGTTCCTGACCGACCGCTACGTCCCGGGCGAAGGTTTTGGATTCCAGTGGCTGGGTGGTATCCGATATACGAATCTGGATGAAAACTTCGGCATCCACGGCACCTACGACGGTGGCGCGGCAATCGCAGATCGCACAACCGACATCAATTCGGCAGTCATCAACAACTTCTATGGCCCCGAAGCCGGTGCTCGCTTCTCAGTGAACACACGCTGGTTCACACTGAGCGCTACGCCGCGTGTGATGCTGGGACTGAACGATTACACCGCCAGTGTATCGTCAAACCCGCTGGGCACGGGGCGGACTTCATATGACAGCCGGAAGGTGGATTTCGGTTCGATTACGCAGCTCAATTTCGCTGCCGAAGTTCACCTCAATACGAAGTTCTCCGTCTTCGCTGGTTATGATTTCATGTGGATACCACGTGTCAGCAGACCACATGAAAACATCTACTACAACAGTATTGCCGGCGGAGCCGCAGGATTTACGCCCGATATTCGACAGAGCGTCAACTTTTCGAACTATTCGGCAAACGGTTTCAGTGTAGGTGCCACGTTCCGGTACTAAACTACTGACCGCTTAGCAGCCCTGGATGAAAACCGCGACCCAGTGACGTCAGGTCGCGCTGAGAAATGATACGGGGTGGGTTTTGTGTTCCATCGATCATGGCTTCCAGACGTGTCGTTGGTCCCCCCTGATCAAAATGGCCCAGCACCTGAAAACTGAAAACATCGCCGCCTGTCGTCAGCCATGGGCCCAGGCGGCGGAGTGTATTCAGGTCAACGACATTTTCTCCCAGCAACCATGTCGGTGAGCTGCGGACAGCCATCACACTGGAAGCCAGACCGCTGTCTTCGATCGGCGGACGCATCGAAACGATCATGTCTGCAATCGTTTCTGTCATGTCGGGAATTGCCAGCAACACTTCACGGCGTGCAATGTTGATGTTGATTCGACCGTCAAGGAAGGCGTCGTCAACATGTGTAAACTGCTCTTCAAAATCGGGCATCCGTTCCAGTAAATTTCCAGACGTCCAGGGACTGGTCAGCATTTGTTTCGCATCATTGATTTCCGCCTCCACTTGAGCATCAATGACGTCATAAATGGAGCGAAATGAAAAGGCGGAGACCTGATTGAGATTCATGCCGTTGCGTGTGATGGAAATGCCTTTTTGGCTGGTGAGACCGCTCGAAAGTGCTGACGCCATTTCTTTCTGATCGACGGTCAGGCTTTTCACAGTCGCGGGGTCAGCATTCTCGTTACCCCACAAACGATACGCGATAATGAAGGTGGCCGTTTCGGTGTCGAACGCTTCTTCGATTTCATCAAAGAGTTCCGTCAGAATCGTCCCGTTGATGTTGATCTTCTTGTCGCCCGCAGTCGTCGTGTTGCGTTCTTTACTGGAAGCCGTGAAGTATTCTCGCCAGCCAGCGTCCAGAACGCCGTCTGCATTGTCGTTCGGCAGTGATTCGTTCCCGTCGTCTTCATTGGGATCCAGCATGCCGTTCCGATTGGCGTCTTCGCCGTAAAATAATGCCGGTGTAATCCCCTGAATCTGCAGCAGTTCTTCAATGGATTCCATCGGACCATTGCGTGCGGAATACGGTATCGCCAGTCCCTGGTAGTCGGCGGATTCCGCACCGCCGACGCGACGTTCTTCATCGCTGTCAATCCAATCCATAATGGCATTAGCAATTTCTTCAGTCATGCCGGGGACGTAGGAAATGGCGTAGTAGGGAGTTGTCGTTTCATCATCGTCGTTTTCGAATTCCGTCAGCCGATTGATGTTGAACTTCGCCGTTTCCCGCGCCAGGCCAAATCGAGCAGAAGTGCCTTTCATTGAAGACAATTCGTTTGGCACAAGAATCGTAAACCGACATTGCCCGCGAGGGTTGTCTGCTTCTGTCATCACCTGACCTCGGAACAGGGCCGGATTATGAAAAACATCCTGAGTCTGTTCCGTCTGCAACTGTGCAATTTGTATGGCCGCGTATTCGATCGCAGATTCAGCCGCCATGCGGGCTTCCACGTCACGACCGTACATCATCGTGGCTTCCTGTTCCACGACCATTCGGTTCATGTACGACCAGGCAGCCAGTGACAACAGAATCACGACGACGGTGACGACAAGGAGCACAAAGCCGCGACGGTGTGGGCCTTGCCGTGTCCCGGATACGCTGGATGACAGTCTGCCAGTGGATTTCATAGGGCGGTCTCCCCGATGAAAGGTTCCGCCAGTGGCAACGCCACCACGACGCGATGCTTCGTTTCGCCAAGTGCATACGGGTCGGTTTTGTCGCCGGGAATTGGATCATCACTTTCCACGGTTCGCAGAGTCAGGATGATTTCAATCGCGACTGGCAAACTGTTCTGCGTGCCACTGTCCCAGGTTTCCTGCCAGTTTGTCCCATCAAAATAACTGAACGCGATATGAGAAACTTCTTCGGCATCGATTTTGTCCACCGATGTGAATTTTTCTTCTTCACCGCTTTCCACCGCTGTACTCATGCCGTACAGATCGCCCGTGATGCGAACCAGCCCGACCGGACCCGTTTTTGAACCTGCGAAGCGTTTGGCGATTGTCGCTGAAAGTCCGCTAGCGGCAGTGTCGGCCACCAGATATCGCACGATCATCAGATCTCCGGTCCGTTCACTGGTGGATGTCAGACTTTGAGCATCAACGTATGACAACGTTCGATCCGGGCGACTGATGTAAAGCAACAGATCCGTGGCGGAACCCACCAATCCGCTGGTGTATGTCAGCATGGCGTCTGCGGTGCCACTTGACGCGACCGCCGAAGATCCGGTAGTTGCAGCAGATCCCGTAGACCCAGTAACCGCAGCAGATCCGACTGATTGGTCAGATCCGACTGATCTTGCACTAGATGTTGCCCCGGTGCCCGTGCCGGTCCCACTGCTTCCGCCAGTCGTCCCGGTGCTCGCTGGTGCAGTGTCATCATCCACCGTTTTCTTTTTCACAAACACCACCGACTGAATATCCCGCGTCATCTGTCGCAGCAATGTGCGGGATATCTGTTGGCGCGTGATGTCTTCGTGACTATCCAACTGCAGCTTAAAATAGATATCCATCGCCGCGAACAATGCCACCATCAGGATCGACGTGAGTCCGATAGCGATCAAAAGTTCCAGCAGCGTAAACCCGCTTCGTATGTGTCCGCGTTTCATTCTCCAGCCTCCGAAAGCGCGGCGTCGATGAACAACTGCGGATCACGCATGTAACGTGTCAGAGTGAACGCAGCGTTTGGAATCTTTCCGTCCGGGAGATGTTCTACTGTGACAGTAATCTTGAGCAGACTTGTCGCGTTACCGTTACCGATCTCGGCTGACCATTGCCAGTTTCCGATTTCGTCATCCGGGAATTTCTGTTCCTCCGTTGAGACGGTCTTTTCGATTCCGCAAACAATTTCCGCCATCTTTGTTTCGCAGCGAAGCACCGCTTCGGTCTTCAGGCGAGCGGACACTTCGGCCTGCTGACCGGAATTCAGCAATTGCATGATTGCTGTCAACGCACCCAGAAAAATGGCGACTGAAATTAACACTTCCAGCAGACTCAGGCCGCTTCGTGGATGTGAGAGCTTTGTGCGTCTCAGGGAAATCAACGTGCGTCTCATCATTTTTCCTCCATGATGAACACGCCGGACAGCGAAATTGATCCAGTCAATCCGCGTACCGTAACGTCGCAACTGCGCTGCTGTTCGTCCATGACGCGGAACGTCTTGTCTTCCGAACTGCCGTCATAGCGGAACAGGATTGGCATCGACCATGTCTTCGACGCCAATTCCGAGGTATTTTCCAAATCGCCGAAGACTTGTGATTTCAGACTTTCGCCGCCGGTCGTATCGTCCTGGCTGCTGCGAAGGAAGAGTGTCTCCGGCAGTTCGCCCGAACGATAAGTAAAATCCGCAGTGTCTTCGTTCGCATCCGTTGAGTTCCCGACCGTCTGGTTCTGCTCCGCCGGAATCGCGACGCAGAAGTGGCCCCCGAGTTCATAGCGAAAATGATAGTCGATACCGGTCTCGATCGCGTACGTGCGACATGCTGCAAGAACTTCCCGTACATCTTCCGCAGCTTCCTGTACGCGACCACTGCGCACACGGTCCATCATACTGGGGGCGGCTATTGCCGTGACGGCGACAATGATCGCCAGCACAATGATCAGTTCAAACAACGTAAAGGCGGAGTTTTTTCGAGGCCGTAGTGAAGAAACCTGCTGACGAGTGGAGGTCATTTTGGAATAACGTTTCATGCTGTCCATCAATTCTGTACTGATGCAAACAACCAGGAGCGTGTGTGAAGCGGACGCAACACACACCATTTTCCCGCCGCAAGATGGCCAGTCCGATGTTCAGCCTGCGTTTGAGTGTGCCACTGGCTCCGCCAGTGCCCCAGTTTCCGGAAACACTGGCAGAGCCAGTGGCACACAATCGATCAATCCATCTGCGTCAGAGCACTACTTCGTGGTACCGGCAGCCATCGACGTCCAGTTGTTGATGTCGTCGCCGCTGCCGCCTTCGTCCTGACCGTTGGCTCCGATCGACCAAACTGCCGGACTCAGAGCGCCTTGCTTCTTGCTGTGCCCATCGCCGGTCCATTCGTACTGCAACACATGTCCCCACGCATCTGTCGGGGGTTCAGAAATCAAAGGTCGCAGCTTCCGGCCTTTGTAAGCCGGAGGATTCATCATCGCCTGCCACGCCTCATTTGCATTGCCTTTGAAATACGTGCCATCATGATCGGCCGCCCAGATCCCAACAGGGTTTTTTTCGATGCTCTTGATCGTCGCCATCGTCGTCTTTTCCATCGCCCCCTGCTGCTGTCCGACCAGGTTCGGCACCACCATCGCCGCAATGACCAGAATAATGGCCAGCACGATGAGAAGTTCCAGGAGTGTAAAACCTGAACGTGTGACAACCGCAGATTGATTGATCGAGTACTTTCGCATTTTCCGGTTTCCAATTGAATCCTAATGAAACTCAGCACCTGAACGGCTTACACTTCAAACACCGTTCGACACAAAAATTGTCTTAATTCTCAGGCAATTCGTTTTTCAAACACAATTATCAGGCGTTCTTCGACATTGTCATCACTGGCACTAACAACGCGACGATCACAAATGTGACAATTGTGGCCATCACCAGCAGCAGCAGCGGTTCCAACAGCCGCACACCCGTATCGATCCGTCGACTTGTTCGCCGTTCGAGATTGTCGGCGACTCCTATCAGGACATTTTCCAGATTATTGGCTTCTTCGCCAACTGCAATCATTTCAATAAGATCGCGCGAGAATTGTCCGCTGGATCGCAATGGTACGGCGAGCGACTGACCACTGCTGACGTTGTCTGCAGCATTTCCTATGGCTTCGGCAAGAATCACGTTGCCGCTCGCATCTTTTGCTATTCTCAATGACTGCAAAATCGGGACACCATTCTTCAACAGTGTCCCCAACATGCGACAAAATCTTGCGACTGCCAGGTTCTGCAGGATGCCGCCCAGAATCGGGATCTGTAACTTCCACTTGTCCAGGTTTCTCGCACCGTCAGGCGATTGAAAATAAACCACCGTGCCGACAATTGAACCAACAATCGCCAGCAGAATGACGAGACCATAATTTTGAAGAACATCGCTGATGCCCAACAGAGTCGTGGTTGCCCACGGCAAAGTCCCCTTGCCTTTCATCGACTCAAAGATGTTGGCAAACTCCGGCACAAACCAGACCATCATGACCGTAACAATCACCAGCCCTACAACCATCAGGAAAACCGGATAGACCATTGCTCCTGTCACGCGACCTTTGAGTTCTTCCTGATGCTCGTTAAACGCAGCGACGCGGCTGAGCACTTCTTCCAGAAACCCGCCTTCTTCTCCGGCCTTCACCATACTCACGGTCAGAAAGTTAAACGTCTTCGGATGTCGCCGCATCGATTCATTCAGACGATTGCCGTCAGCGACCTGTTCGCGGACATCCTGAATCACTCGTTTCAATGTAGGCTGCGATGTCTGGTCTTCCAGCAACTGCAGCGATCTGAGCAACGGGACGCCGGACTTCAGCAGGTCTGACAACTGGTTGTAAAACACGGTTAGGTATTTTGCGGAGACTCGCCGAGACCCCGTGCTGGTCTGCTGTTTCGATTGCTCCGTCATTGCAACGGAAATCGGGAACAGACTCCTGGCCGCCAGACTTGCCAGCGCATCTTTTTCGCTGGCCGCCGACAATATGCCGGAGACCTGTTTACCGGTCAGCTCTTTGGCGAAGTATTTGAAGTCTGGCATAGGAGATCAATAAGACTACCCGATAATATCGCCGCGTGTGATTCTCAAAACTTCGTCGATGCTTGTCACGCCTGCCACGACCTGTTCCCAGCCGCTCGAACGCAACGTCGTCATTCCCGCAGACAACGCATAGTCGCGAATCTCGACGCTGCTGCGACCTTCGGCACACATACGCTGGATCATGGGGTCCGTCTTGAGCAACTCAAAAACACCGATTCGGCCTGAATATCCGGTGTCGCGACATTCCCGGCAACCACGTGGCTCAAAAATGGTTTCCGGCAATGGTTTCGGAAAGTCAGGGGGAATCTCCAGTTTTTCGATCGGGGTCGCCACTTTACAGTGCGTGCAGAGTTTTCGTACCAGTCGCTGAGCCAGAATACCTTCCACTGTGCTGGCAACAAGATAAGGCTCCACGCCCATATCAATCAGCCGAGTGAAGGTACTGGGAGCGTCATTTGTGTGCAAAGTGCTGAATACCAGATGGCCGGTGAGCGACGCCTGAATAGCAGCCTGAGCAGTCTCTCCGTCTCGAATTTCCCCGATGAGTACGACGTCCGGGTCGTGACGCAGAATACTTCGCAAGGCTCCGGCAAACGTCAGGCCGATGCGGCTGTGAACCTGAATCTGACTGATTCCGTCCATCTGATATTCTACGGGATCTTCGACGGTAATAATCTTGATTGTCGGATCTTTGATTTCATTCAGCGCGCTGTAAAGCGTCGTTGATTTTCCGCTGCCGGTCGGGCCGGTGACCAGAACAATTCCGTGCGGCAGTTCAAGAAGCTGTCGGAAGATCTTCGTGACTGTCGGAGGCATACCGACAGCTTTGAGGTCAAACTTCATGCGGGCTTTATCCAGCAAACGCATCACGACGCCTTCGCCGTGCATCATGGGAATGATCGACACGCGGACGTCAACTTCGCGGCCGGAAACTCGCAGCTTGATACGCCCGTCCTGAGGCAATCGCTTTTCTGCGATATTCAGATGCGACATGATTTTCAGACGTGTCACAATCGCCGAATAGAACTGAGCGATCTCTGGTGGAGTCGGCTGGACTCGCAGCATTCCGTCCAGTCGATACCGGACCCGCATACCGTTTTCCTGCGGCTCAATATGCACGTCGCTGGTCTGCAGCTTGACGGCCTCCATCAGGAGTTCGTTCACGAGTTTAATAACTGACGGTGCCTGCGCGCCTTCTGCCAGTTCGCCGAAGTCTTCGTTGATCCCTTCGAGAAGTTCGATGCCTTCTTCGCTGCGACGGCGGACGAGTTCGTTGATCGTATCGCCGCCGACGCCCAACAGTTCATGGATACGGTTGCCCAGTTCTCCGCTGCGAGTGAGAACGGGAGAAAGCTTGAAACCACTGACGCTGCTGAGTTCGTCGAGTCCTTCGAGGTTTAACGGATCGGCAGTCGCGATAACGACGTGGCCGTTTTCGCGGTACAGCGGCAGAAGCGAATGACGATAGATGGATGATGTCGGAAACTTCGTCAGCAGAGCCACGTCGATCTCGATATCTTTCAGATCGACGTACTTCATGCCGAATTCGTCGGACAGCTTTCGCAGAATCGCGTCTTCGGTGATCGCACCTGTTTTCACTAATGCCTGATCAATGCGCAGACTGCCCTGTATTTCGCGAGCGGATTTGAGTTGCTCGGAAGTGATCAGGCCGTCGTTGACGAGGAGTTGTCCAAGTTCCATTACTGGCCTCCCTGACCACCGCGATTTCCACGGCCTCCACCAATTCGTGACCCACCGCCTCCGAACGGATTACCGCCAGGTTGTCCGCCACCAAATGGACTGAAGCCGCCGCCACCACCACCACCACCGAATGGATTAAAGCCGCCTGTTCCGCCGCGGCCGCCAAACGGATTGGCAGGTGTCTGATTCGAGTTGCGGTTATTATTCCCGTTGTTGTTTCCGTTATTGTTGGCATTGTTATCGGGCCGGGACGTATTGTCCCCAGCGGCACTGCTTGTCGGTTTTGTCGAACTGGAAGTGACACGAGAGAACATCGCAGACAGAGAGTTTTGCACCATCGTGGCGTCTGAATGCATCAATTGCACATACCGCACGGTCTGCCTCGCGTGTTTAGCCGCTTCATCGCGTTCCTTGACGAGAGATTCCACTTTGACAAACAACGCTTCACTGGAAGAAACGACCAGGCTGCTCGTCTGACGATCGACGCCAATGGTCATCTGCACGCCGGATGGTTCTTTCTTGTTGCCGCCACCGCCACCGCCCATTAGTGCTGCGAGCGGATTGTTCTGTTGTTGCTGTCCACCTGCCGGTTCCATGTATGGCTTGAAAACTTCTTTCACAATCGTGGCGACTTCGTCGATATCCGCATATTCCACCATGAGTTGTCGTGGCTGCATTTCACGCAGTGACTCGGGAATGTCATTGGAATCCAGAACCACAAGCAATTTTTCGGCCTCATCGACCAACGACTGCGGCCCCGTGACAAACAGTGAATTTGATCGAGGGTCCGGAATGATTCGCAGCGTCTGCGGATTTTGTCCGATGCCGCTCAATCCAGTCATATTCGATACCGAATCCGTGATGGGCCGGAATATCGAACCAAAACTGAAGCCTGAACTTTCTGCAGTGTTCGTGACGCTGCTGCTGGGGATCAACTGTTCCAGCAACGCAGCCGCTTCGGTCGCATCTGAGGCTTGCAGATAGAACACTGTCCATCGCGTCCGATAGGGAATGGATTGCTGAAGAAAATCCATGGTTTCTTCCAGACGATCCAGTGCTTCTTCGTCCTTGTACAGCAGTAACAATTCGTCGCCATCGACGACAATTTGAATGCCATCAAACGGGCCAGGCGGCGTGTTTTCGTATGCGCCGGACCTTTCGTCCGCTGAAGTCTGAGAATTGTCCGCGTCTTCTTCCTGCCGCCGCACCGCGACATAACCGGATTGCTTGCGAAGTCCGGAACGTGGCATCGTCTGCGTTGTCGAAGAATCGTCTGCTCGTTTCGCTGGTTCCGTACCTCGCGTTTCTGTCGGTACAGGCTCGGACTTTGACGGGGTTCTTAAGTCACGGATTGGCCCCGACCTTTTTGGGACAACAACACGAATCGGTGTGGATTCGTTGTTCTGCCATTCGCGTTCAAGATACTGCATGAATTCCGCAGGATCGCGACCACGCAGAGAATAGCGTCGCATTGTGCCACCGTCACCTCGCGTTCGAACACCCGTCCCGTCTTCGCCAAGATCTTTCAACACCTGTTTAATCTGGTCCACTTGCGCTGCCGTGCCTTTGACAATAATCCGATTGCCATAAAGATCGGTTTCCACGGTCGGAGCGGCTGTGCCTTCGGAAAGAAACAGGTTTCGCAAGGTCGCAGCCGCAGACAGCGGATCCATTTTTACCAGCGGAATCACAGCCACTGAACCCGCCGCTCCCGAACCTGCCGCAAACGCTTCAACCCATTCTGCAACCTGCTGATGTTGTTTTGCCGTGCCGAAAATATGGATTGTTCCCGCCGAATTGTCTTCGTTGACGACCACACCAGGCATCATGGCGTTGATGCTCAACGCTGCCTGATCCGCACGACCACTCACTTTGTAGACTCGCAGGTACGGGCCTGAAGCACCTGTTCGAGTCAGCTTTGTGCCATCCGGCAGTTCGGAGATATCAATCGCTTTCAGGATCTCTTCCACCAACGCCTGTTCGTCCTTTGATCCCGTCACAAACAAACTGTTCGTGCGAGTGTCCGACATCACTTTTAGCGTGGATGTTTGCACTGGCGGTGCGGGTTGTTGTTGTCCTCGGCGATTGTCATTGCCGGCGTTGCTGACGTTCGGGACGGCATTCGTTCCCTGTCGCATTCCGAATTGGGCAAGCAGCATGAATTCCGCTTCTTCGGCGTCGATATTGACCAGCGGATACGACTTGAAGATCAGATTTTTTTCGATGTTCGCCATTGCCGCCTGAATAAAGCTATGAATCTTTCGCAGATTCGATCCGGTATCAGAAATGATCAGCATTCCCGATTGCGTCAACGCTGTCATCCTGGCCAGCGGTCCGGTGAGTGATTCGACTTCCGTCGCCATAACGCCAACGTCAACTCCCTTCAGCACGATTTGTACGCGAACCAACTCATGTTCACCGACTCTGTAATTCCCGTCCGAATCTTTGGCTGTCAACTGCTCAGTGGAAATGTCGGGAACAAGAATATTTGGGATGCCCTTGTCAATATTGACGCAGACCAGGAAACCATCTTTGCGGACGAGCGTATATCCTTTTCGCTGCAAGTACCCATTCATAATGTCGAGTGTCTGATCAACGTTGTATTCTTTGCTGTCGATGTGGCTGAATGTCCCGTTGGGGATTTGTGCCATGTCAAGCGTGTAACCGGTACTGGCGGCGAAGTCCTGCAGTACGTCTTCCCAGGGAGCGTAACGGAAGTTAAACAAAAACTTCTTCGTTCGTTCATTCGATCCCGCTGCCTCCGTTGCACCGCCGAAACTCGAAATCACCTGCGCACCGAGCGGAGGCGTTTCAGAATCACTACTTGCGGGAGCGATACCCGGGACTGCGGTTCCAGCGAGCAAAGTCGAACCACTTTTGGCGGCTGCATCAGCCGAGTTCATCGCTGCCCACTGAGTTCTTTGATCGGCGTTCAGGACGTCAAGAAATTTCGTCTCCCATTCTGCCTTAAACGCGGCATTCTGTTCGTCCGTGGCGTTGAAACCAAGCTGCCTCGCCGCACTGGAACGCGCAGAATTCAGTTCGGCCAGTTGCGCCTTCTGCTCATCTGTCAGTGTGACGTCTGCCGCAACTCGGGAGTCCGTCAATGCGCGAACACCCGCTTGCTCGACGTACAGAGATCGCAGAAGCTTGCGTTGGCGGCTGTCGAGAATCTTGAATGCTTCGAGACCAATCTCTTCTTTTGAGTTCACAACGGCCTGATTCATTTCTGCACGAATGGCCGTCTGTTCTTCCGCCGTCTTGCCCTTCATCTTCTCAAGATAGCTCTTAATGATGTCCGTCGAACTTGATCCCGCTTTCGTCACTTCTTCGATTTTCTGCGTCTGCGTTTCCGAAAGTCCCAACTGCGTGCGAATTTCGTCACGTCGCAAAAGATCCAGTTCCGTTCCGACATTCGCCTGGCCAAAGGCGGCTGTTGATACGGTCAGTATTGCGCAGCAGACAGTAGTCCATGTCAAGCCGCGAATTATAAGAGAACAAAGGTTCATGTTGCGTTCCCGCAGGACTTTCAATCGGGCAGGTGAACTGAATGTGGACACAATACTGTATGAATGTTTATTAAATTCTGAGCTGGTCATGAATCTGAGCGTGCTTCAGGATATTGTTCCCGACCTAGCGGTCGATTCCTGTTTTCCAGCCTTTGATTCGTTGAAAAGCCAAAAGTATCGGAAGATTGCGAAGAGGTTGACGATTAAAACGTGGTTCTGTGAACAATGGAGCAGTACCAACAGGTTTGCTCGGTTGAGGCGAGTGAAACGCCACTTCATAGATTCAAACCCTGCCGAAGGGTTGAAGAGTCTGGAAAAATTGCAAAACGCGCCGAATCCCGGATATCATGAGTGGGGTTATACTTGATGCGGCGGGACATGATCCTGGGCGAGCGGAGTGCCATTGAACTTAAGCGCTCCGATGCTTTGAGTGAACGCTCTCCAACCTGGGTCAACCTTCCGAACCTGTGGAATAGCAAAATGATCTTTTCTCGAATTCTCCTGACTGCTTCAATCTCTGCTGCCATTTGGGCTGCGGCATCTCTTGATGTCTCCGCGCAGGATCGCGGTGACCGGGGAAGCCGAGGCGACAGAGGTCGCGGTGATCGCGGAAGCTGGGGCAATCGTGATGGTGGTGGTGGCGGCTTTGGCGGCGGATCGCCGGGCGGTTTTGGTGGTGGGTCTCCGGGTGGATTTGGTGGCGGTGGGCGTTCAATGCTCGACACCGACGGCAACGGCATCATCGATCAGGAAGAAATCGATCGAATGCCTTCGTTTGTCCGTGACATGATGGCGTCTCGAGGTATTGAACTAAAAGCCGGGACGTCGGTCGATGACATGCGAAATACGATGCGAGCGGGTTTCAGCGGTGGTCGTGACGCCGGTGGATCACAGAACAATGCTCCCAATAATGGGCGGGGGAACTCAACCACAACAGCAGCCAAACCCGTATTAAAACCTTACATCATGAAACCGAAACCCGCGTTGATCGAAACGCTGCCGCCAGCTTATGCCGAAGTCGATACGGATTTCGATGGCCAGCTTGGTCTGGATGAATGGATGTTGGCGCGACGCACGGATCTGGATCAGTTTGATGAATTCGATAAAGACCATGATGGATTTTTAATTCCGGAGGAACTCAAAGCTGCCGAAGCGGTCGTAACCGACACTAACGTCGCGATGTCCGTGCGGACTGAGAAACTGACGATCGTCAGCGCGAAGCCGAAAGTCGTTCCGGGCAGTTCATCGAGCGGCAACAACGGCGGTCAGGAAAATGGTAACAGTGGCGGGAATCGCTGGGGTGGTCGTGGCGGCGATGTGGCCGAACAGGCGAAATCGTATTTTCCACGACTGGATCAGAATCAGGACGGTTTTATCGACGCAGAGGAGTTTCAGCAAAGTCGCCGCGTACGCGGGATGTTTGAACAGGCTGGAATTCAGCCTGAGAAGATGTCACTGGAGCAGTTCACACAAAACCTGCAGAAAGCCACGGAAGCAACGCAGTCCAGCGACGGACGTTGATCTTCTGCCGCCATGCCGTTTCCTGTCTCACTCCTCAAGAAATGCTGGTTCCTCACTGGACCGACAGCCTCCGGAAAATCGGCTGCAGCGCTTTGTCTTGCGCAGCATTTGAAGGCGGAAATCATTTCGCTGGATTCAATGGCCGTGTATCGCGGCATGACAATCGGCACGGCGAAACCATCTCTTGCCGATCAGCAATCCGTTCGACACCATATGATCGATATCGCTGACCCTGCTCAGGACTTCAGCGTGACGGAATTCGTGCGACTGGCTCATGATGCCGCCGCCGACATTGTCGCGCGCGGATTGATTCCTTTGTTTATCGGGGGAACAGGTTTGTATCTGCGTTCCATTCTGCGTGGCATGTACGAGGGTCCTGAAGCGGATTGGGATCTCCGGAACCGCTGGGAAAAAGACGCTCTGTCGCACGGCCCGGACTGGCTCCACGCTCAACTGGCCGAACGAGATGCCGTGACCGCTCAGCGACTGCATCCGAACGACATGCGAAGAATGATCCGTGCGATTGAAGTTTATGAACTCACTGGGAAACCACTTTCCGAAGCCCAGCATCACCAGCCTGTACCAGTGTCAGAACGACCGGCCTGCGTCGTTTGGCTGCATCCCCCGCGTAGCTGGCTGCACGAACGCATCAATCATCGCATCGACCAGATGATGCAGGAAGGATGGTTGGAAGAAACTCGTCAGTTACTGCACGCCGAATCGCCACCGGGGCGCACCGCCAGGCAGGCGCTCGGTTATCAGGAACTCATTCAATATCTTGAGGGAAAAATTTCACTGCCGGTCGCAGTCGCACAAATCAAAATTTCGACTCGACAATTTGCCAAACGTCAGCACACCTGGTTTCGCAATCTGGAAGAATGCACTCCTTTGGAAATGACAGGCGAGGAATCGGCGGTAAAGCTGGCGGAGAGAATTCTAAGCAGGTGAGCGGCAGCGCGTGGCGGCTGATTTGGTCAGCCGGATGTCTTTCGGAAGTGCTGAAGCCCTTCCAGAACGCCGCTGGTTGCGTGGCTCTTTGCAAAATACAGCCGGTTCTTCCAGCCAGCGGATGCGTGAGCCTCTCGGGCCTGCTCAACCACGATTGGTGCTGCATTTCCGACGATGATTGATCGGTACCCGGCACTCAATGCCTCAATGTCGTTACCTGAATCTCCAGCGAAGATGATAGAGTGCTGCCGGGACTGGTGTTCGCGACGCCACCAGTCGAGCGCGAAGGCTTTGGAGACTCCGGTCGGCAGTAAATCAATCAAACCTCCGCCGGTAACCGGATCGACACTGCTGATGATCTGGCAATTCGCGTCAGCGTTCCGGAGCTGCATCGCGATTCGTGACACAACATCGTCCAGATCGGCGGCTTGAGTATGAAAGCTGACTTTGAACACCGTTTGATTCTCTGCAGACTGTAGCCGCAGCTGCGGAATCTCGCTCGTCAGTTGTCGCAACATTTCTGCATCCGTGTTCTGCAGCTGCGCCTTTACGATCCGGGAATATCGGTCAACGAGTTCAAAATCTCCGGTGATCCGGCGCTGATATGCAGATGTTCCCACATCGCACAGGATCCAATTCGGAGTGGGCAGACAGAACTCATGAATGGCCCTCATCACAGACTCGAAGTGTCGTCCAGTGACGAACAATAGAGACATATCGCGCTCTGCGATCAGATCTCTGATTTGAGCCAGATGTTGAATATTTTCGCTGTTACCAGCGAGTGGAATGAGTGTTCCGTCAAGATCCGTCGCCAATGCCTCCGGTAATCCGCAACTGGAAGAATACGCAACAGAATTCGTCGTCATTTGCCCCGGTAATGTCATATTCGCTGCAGCCATAGGATCTGATATGCGTCCAGCGGAAGGTCTTGTGATGTAGGCAGTTCCTGCGTACTGATGGCATCTTTGAAGAAGCGTCCCAGTCCGGCGGTCCGCAGATCATTTCCTGACAACACGCAGGGTTCTTCACTGAAATTGGCAATGACAACAGCGCGACTTCCGTCGTGCGAACGAACGAATCCCAGAACACCCTTGCAGTGAGTTTCAAACAATTCCATCTGCGTTCCGTAGAAGGCGGGCATTGATTTTCTCAGGTTGATTAACCGCTGGAGCGAGCGAAAGATTCGTTTGCGAATTGAACCTCCGGAGGACGTAATACGGTCGTCGAGATCGTCAAGGAACTCCCATTTCATTTTTGCGCGATGCACCCAGCGAGAATCACCGGCTTTGGCAGGATCGTTCACGAAATCGTAGTCATTCAACACGCCCCATTCTTCACCCAGATAAAGCAGAGGGATTCCACCGATGCTGAGTGTCACACCGTGCAGCAGCAGAATGCGTCGAATCGCAAGTTCTTTCAGGCGATCGTCGTCTTTTTCGATCGCCTGTTCCAACCCTGCCAGAGACGCCAGGGTTCCGGAAACCCGCATATCTCCGGTCTGGACGTTGTGCTGAAACGGAATGCCTCGCGCAAAAGAACCAGGAAACTGGCCCGTATAGAATTGGTTTAGAAAGCGTCGATGATCAAATCCATTGATACCGATCGCCCCGGCGTCAGCATCATCAAACGTCCAGCCCACGTCGTCGTGACACCGCAGATAATTCACCCACGCCGTACCAGTTGGTAAACGATAGCGATGACTCAACGTTCGCACCAGCAATGCGACACTGCGAGTGGCGAGCGATTCCCACAACAACGCCATCAACGTCGGGTTGTAAGAAATCGGACATTCTTCCACGGCGATGTACTTCACGACCTCGTCCGGATGCACAATAGCTTCCGACTTAAATGTCAAAGCGGGTGTGGCAATTCGAGCGATCAGGTTGAAAGCCCGAATCAACAGATGAGCTTCCGGAAGGTTTTCGCAACAGGTACCCGGTTGCTTCCAGATAAATGCGACAGCGTCGAGTCGCAGGACTTCAACGCCTGTGTTCGCGATGAATAACATCTCCTCCGCCATCGCGCGAAACACCGACGGGTTGCGATAATTCAGATCCCATTGAAAACTGTTAAATGTTGTCCAGACCCATTGATGCATTCCGTCGTGCCAGGTGAAGTTGCCGCGACGAACAGTTGGGAAAATTTCCCGCAGCGTTTTCTCATACTGATCCGGCCAGTGGCGATCAGGAAAAATATAATAGTACTGTTGATATTCGCGGACACCGGACTGAGCCTGTTTGGCCCAGTCGTGATCCTCAGACGTGTGATTGAATACAAAATCCAGCACCAGCGAAATGCCAGCCTTCCGAAGGTCACTGGCCAGTAAACGAAGGTCCTCAATTGTTCCCAGCCGGGGATCCACAGAGCGATAATTGCTGATCGCGTAGCCGCCATCATTGTCACCTGGTCGAACAGCAAACAGCGGCATCAGGTGCAGATAGGTCAGGCCAAGTTCCTGGAAATAGCCAATGTGGTCGCGAAGCCGACTGAGGTTTTCACTGAACAGATCGACGTACAGCGCGCCGCCGGTAATCTGCTGTGACTGAAACCATGTCGGTTCGTTGATTCGCTGCTGGTCGAGTTCCAGCAAAGGCGCGGGCCGATCGCGCATGGCCTGAGCGGTCGTCCGCAGAATCTGTTCAATGTGGAAAAAGAAGTCGTAGCGCGAACCATACAACTCAATCAGCAACGCGAAAAGTTCCGGCCAGTGCATCCGCAGGCGGTTTAGAAACTCATGTCGAAGCGGGCCGTCATTTTCAGATTCCCAGACAGATTCAATTCGAGGCAGAATTCTCTGCAGCGTTAGCTGAGCCTCGAACGAAATATCCCCGCCCAGGCTGTCACTATTCATTCCAGTCATTGGGGATCACGATGTCATTCAGAAACTGATAATAATGGATGCCCTCAAGAATGCCCGCAGCGTTCGCCGCTGCTGCGAAATAAACGCGAGGCCGCTTACGAAGCGGTTCCAGTTCGCTACTGTAATTTCCCACCACAACCCCCAGGGTTTTCCCGAGCAACATTCCAGCATCATTACCGGAATCGCCAGCCACAAGAACATGTTCAGGACTAAAGCCCCATTTCCAGAGCAAATGACGCAGCGAATGATCACTGCCGCCTCGAACCGGAATGATATCCAGATACATACCCAGTGAAAGCAACACTTTCGCTCGCAGTCCGGCTGTTCGCAACAACTTACGAATGGCGGTCAGGTTCGGTGCCACCTTCATGTCGATTTCATAACAAACCTTGTATTTCGACTGGTGCTCTTCTTCCTGCAGAAAGACCCCTGGCAAGCGATCCAATGCCGTGTGGATCTCATCCGGTTGCCAGGCGTCCCCGATCTGTTTCTGCCACGTCAGATCGGGAGTCAGATTCTCACCGTAATGTAGTTGCGTCCCCGAATCCGTGGAAATTACGTGCGGTCGGGGCAGGGCCAACTCTTCCATGACAGCAAGAGCACTCGAAAGAGTCCGTCCCGTAGCGATGCCGAATCCGATGTTGTCGTGAGTCTTCAAAACGTCGAGAAATTCGGCCAGAGACCTTTCGTCGCCTGTCAGCGTATTGTCCAGATCAGTGATGATGAGCCGGTCGAATTCCGGAAGCTGGCGATTGGTCGCTCGGTGCGTCGCCGCAGGGACTTCGGCATGTTCGACAATGTCCATGATGTCGCGAAGGTATCGGTCTGCGTGCTTCTTCCACGTGTAGAATTCGTGGGATCCCCGACAACCATTCGCCGACCATTCGTCCCAGTTCCGGGGTTCATTCAGCACTCGCAGCAAGGCACGTTCGATGGCTTTGTCATCCAGCGGATCAATCAGCAACCCGTTCTGGCAATTGGCGATGATATCCATCGGGCCGCCATCGTTTGTTGCGACAACTGGTAACCCACTTGCTGCAGCTTCCAGCAACGTCAGTCCAAACGGTTCCGTCAGAGCCGGATTGACGAACACTCCTTTCTGACTGGTTGCCAGTCGATAAAGATCCCCAACGTCTGACGGCAAATGCGATTTGGGATAGGCGACCAAACCATACAGATCATATTTATCGATCAGATACAGAATTTCTTCCAGGATCGCCTGCTGAGCTTTCGGCAACTCACCCATATCCTGTCGAGTTCCCATCACAAGCACCAGATTTGCGGACTCCTGAAGCGGTCCGCTTTCGCCATAAACTCGAACCAGGGTTGCCAGATTCTTGCGTTCATCCAGACGGCACATTGCCAGAATCATTGGTTTTTCGGGTTGCCTCAGAAACCAGTCCAGTTCGGTGGCGATCGGTGGTTTTTCCAGATCGTCGGTCGGTGGATAGAAGGCGGTCAAATCAACGCCGGGAGGAATGATTTCCATTCGATCCGGCTGGTAGTGATCGTAGAGTTCGTATTGCTGATGCACCTCCTGGTGCGTACTGGTGACGACCATTGCGGCCGTTTCCAAAGCTGTTTCTTCTGCCTCAATCCGGGTCAGAAATCGATACTTTTTCTCAAGTGCCGCAGCGTCACCGCCGCCAGCACAAAGTCGTTGCCGCTTGACACGCCCAAGTGAGTGCCCCGTGAACACAAACGGAATATGTAACAACCGGGACAACTGAGCGCCAGCGAAACCCGCGTCGGCGTAGTGCCCGTGAATGACGTCGGGTAATCCGTGCTTGCGAAAATGAACCAGCATCTGGTCGATGAAGAATTCCAGATACGGCCACAGTCGTTCCTTCTTGAGATATCGCTTCGGACCAAACGGAATTCGAATCAGTTTTGCCTTCGATCCGATGGTCTCTTCAAGCTGGCCGTACTGAGCATCAACACGCGGATCCAGAATTTGCCGCGTAATCAGTTCGACTTCGCACACGGATTCGTGACGCCCCAGTTCTTTCGCCAACTCAAGGACATAACGAATCTGGCCTCCCGTATCGGCGTCTCGACCAAGTTCGGGCTCCTCAACTCGAATCAGCCCGTGCAGGCTGATGAGCGAAATCTTCAGACCATTGCCTCTGGATTTCTGGCGCATGGCTTCCTGTATTTGAATGAGCGGATTGCTCGGTGGTTGCGGACAGGTCTGACGAACGAAACTTAAATCTTTCATCGCCAACCAGAATCAGGCGACTGCTGGCAGCCGCGCAACAATCTTCATGATCAGCACGAAGATTCGACCTCTAGTATTGCATATTCTGCGAGCCACCGCAAAGCTCCAATGAAAAACTCTGCTTTTGTGCACCCCCCGGCAGCTAATTTCGATTTTTGGGGAAGTCACAGGTCTCACTGGATCGGCGTGACGTGCCAGATTTCATCGGCGTATTGCTGAATCGTGCGATCACTGGAGAACCAGCCACTGCTGGCCGTATTCAGGATGCTCATACGATTCCATCCCACCTGGTCCTTGTACGCTTCATTGACTTGCTGCTGAGCGTCAATATAACTACGGAAGTCAGCGATCGTCAGCCACGGATCGTATCCGCTTCTTAATCCTGATGTGAGCAGATTAAAGATACCGGGTTCAGAGCGATTAAAATGTCCGCCTTCCAGAAGATTCATCACGCGCTGAATGTCTTCATCCTGGGCGATGATACCGTTCGGATCGTAGTTAAGTCTGGCTTGCGTGACGCCGTCTGCTGTCAATCCAAACAGGAAGAAATTTTCGTCCCCAACCTGTTCCCGGATTTCGATATTCGCTCCATCGAGCGTACCGATTGTCAGCGCGCCGTTCATCATAAACTTCATGTTGCCGGTTCCCGACGCTTCTTTCCCGGCAGTCGAAATCTGTTCTGACAATTCTGTGGCAGGACAAATCACTTCCATCGCAGAAACACGATAGTTCGGCAGAAAAACCAGCTTCAGAAGTTTCTGAGCCTTCGCTTCCGAATTCACAACTGTGGAGACATCGTTGATCAGTTTCACTATCAACTTTGCCACATGATAGCCCGGGGCCGCCTTGCCGCCGATCAGCACGCAGCGAGGAACCATACCGACCGTATCATTGCGCAGAATTCGGTCGTACAAATGAATCACGTGCAGAACGTTCAGCAACTGTCGCTTGTATTCGTGGATTCGCTTTACCTGCACGTCAAAAAGTGCATCCACATCGAACCGTACTCCTGTACGTTCATTAACGTACTTGATCAATGCCAGCTTATTGTCGCGTTTGACAGTTTGCCATCGCTCGCGGAACTTCATGTCAGCAGCGTACGGGGTTAGTCCAGCGATCTTTTCCAGATCGGTTTGCCACTCAGTCCCGATCGCTTCATTTACCAGATTTCTGAGGCCGGGATTGCAGTGACTGAGCCAGCGCCGTTGAGTCACACCGTTTGTTTTGTTGTTGAATTTCTCAGGCCACAGTTTGTAGAAGTCAGAGAACAGGCCGGACTTGAGCAACGTCGTGTGCAGGGCGGCCACACCATTGACAGAAAAACTGCCGACAATTGCCAGAAACGCCATTCGGACATGAGGAGAATCGCCGCCTTCGATCAGCGCCATTCGATCTCGAATGGCCACATCATCCGGCCACAGTTTTGTAAGCTGCATCTTAAACTGTCGGTCAATCTCGCGAATAATGTCCATCAGACGAGGCAGCAGACGACTGAACAGCGACACAGGCCAGCGTTCGAGGGCTTCCGGCAGCAGTGTATGATTGGTATACGCAAGGCATTGCGTGGTGATCTGCCAGGCGTCGTCCCATTCAAACTCATGTTCGTCCATCAGCAATCGCATCAATTCCGGGACCGCACATGCCGGATGCGTGTCGTTCAACTGAAAGCAGTTGTGCTCAGCAAATTTGCGGAAATCTTCGCCATGAACAATGACCCATTCGTGCATCACATCCTGCAGACTGGCGGAGACGAGAAAATACTGCTGCTTCAGACGCAATTCCTTTCCGTTTTCACTGGCATCATTGGGGTACAGCACCATCGAAATCTGTTCAGCGAGATTTTTCTCGGCAACCGCTTCCGAGTATCCGCCAGAATTAAACTCGGCAAGGTCAAACTCGTCGGTCGCCGAGGCTCGCCACAGACGGAGTGTGTTGACCGTGCCGTTTTTGTAACCCGGAATCGGCATGTCATAAGGCACCGCCAGAATGTCCTGAGTGTTGGCCCACCGCGCACTGGGTTTGCCGTCGTTGTCGATGAAGTATTCTGAGTGACCGTAGAACGGAATACGGCGTGTGTCTTCCGGACGTTCCACCTCCCAGGGATTTCCGTCTCGCAGCCAATGGTCAGGATCTTCGATCTGCCGCCCGTTTTCGATGTGCTGATTGAACATTCCATATTCGTAGCGAATGCCGTATCCGACAACCGGCAATTTCAAGTTCGCGCAACTGTCCAGAAAGCACGCCGCAAGACGTCCCAGCCCGCCATTGCCGAGGCCCGCGTCATGTTCCAGTTCGGCAGTCTCCTCAAGATCCATGCCGAAGGTTTTCAATGCGTCGCGAACATTGTCTTCGAGATCCAGATTTAGTACGGCATTCGTCAGCGACCGTCCTACCAGGAATTCCAGCGACAGGTAGTAGACTCGCTTTTTCCCGCTGCCACTGATCTTGTCGTGGGTCTTCTTCCAGTGGGCCATCAACCGATCTCGCACTGCAATTGCCAGAGCGCGATACAGATAGTACGGGTCCACATGCTGATCGTGGTGCCCGAGAGTGAAATTCAAATGACGATGAATTTCTTCATCAATGCAGGCCAACGAACCGGACGCTTTCGGACGGGCAAGAATCGATACGCTTTTACCAATGGACTTTGGCATGACAGAGTTTCTTTTTAAGGAGCGTTCGAGATGACTCTTCAGTGAGCAGGAATGATGACGTTCCGTCAGGCTCAAGTCATCCAGATTCTACATTCTCTTCACTTCAGAGAATGCTGATGCTTCGGTGAGTTTTTTCAATTCGTCGCGTTCAGGCCTGGCTTTGTAAAATGGATCCAGCGGATAACAGCCGGAGACCATTCCGTTTCTGGGAGCCGTTGTACAGTCACTGAACGTGCGGCAGATTTTTTTTCGAGCCAGACTGCGTCCCGCGGAGACGTCGGCTGGCAGGTCCGGATATGACAGAACCATACGGCCCAGTCCTACGCTGTCCGCCATCTTGAGTCGCACGATGGCCTGAGCAACATTCGGCAACCATTCCTGCAGATACGAATATCCCGATCCGACAACGATCATTTGCGGAACGCGGCGTTTGAGTTCCGCCGTCGCTGCAATCTGGCGATGTACGCCCACCAGCGGATCTTCAGGAGGCTGATATCCGTCCGAAGGGGGAAACAATGCTGGTCTTTGAATATGCGGATTGTAATAAGGACTTCCACAAGTCGAACATACGAGATCGATGTTCAGTGTCTTCAACAATTCAAGAAACCGCTGAGGCTCAATCAGACTGATCCCAAGGCCATTGCCGTCGCCACCAAATGCATAGCGATAGCCGGATGCCTGCTGGGGGACTCCGGTACGATCGTCGGAGATGCCGGGCTGAAACGGCACGAAATCAAAAACGCTCAATCGAACGCCAATCCCCAGACCCGGTACTTCCGCGCGAATTCCGGCGACAATGTCTCGAAGGAACCTTGTGCGGTTTTCAAAGCTGCCGCCAAATTCGCCAGCGCGATCAAATCCAGAAAGGAACTCGTGCCCGAGATATCCGTGGCAATGCTTAATATCGACCCATCGAAAACCGGCTTTCTGAGCCAGACGACAGGCTTCTACAAAATCATCGATCAGACGTTTGATGTCGTTGTCCGACAGCAAAGCCTCATCGTTTGTAACTCCAAACTTCAAGTCCAGCAGAGGATGCCGGTACACCGTCCGCGGTTCAAGTTTCTTCTTGTCGTTCGGACGTGCGAATCGACCTGAATGCGTCAGTTGCAGACCAATCAGCAGATCGTCTGTGCTGCCGAAGCGGTCCTGATGAGTCTGCTCAAGAAGAACTCGCAACGTTTCCAGTTCACCGACAGTCGCGGGATTTATCATAAGCTGGTTTGGGTTGGCCCGACCGTCAGGGCGGACGGCAACAGCCTCACCGCCCCAAATAAGCTTTGCACCGCTCAGTCCGAAATTCTGCCAGCGACGACGCGTCAGGTCGGTCGGCTGACCGTCGGTCGTTCCGTCCCAACCTTCCATTGGAAGAATGCACCAGCGGTTGCCGATTTCTCCACACTTCGAAGTGAGCGGCTGTTCGAGCGGTGCTGCCACACCAGTTGTCGGTGTCTCATCAAATGGCAAGCTCAGTTTCAAATCATTCAGACGCTGCTGGAACTGCTCCGGAGATTTGAGCGTGGAAACTCGAGGAAATGACATGGAAAACTTTCGAACACAGCCAGCCTGCCGAATTGCGTTGTGTTAATTCAGCAGCCAGTCTAACAGACGCCAGTCCATCCAGCGACGGTCGGGATCCACGCCACGGCGACCAACAAACCCCAGATGGCCACCATGCTGTGTAAGACACATTGTCACATTAGGCGGCAACTCGACACCGCGAAACGCCTGCGTACTGACGACAGGATCGTCCTTTGAGGCAAGGATCGTCGTATGAACTCTGATCTGACCGATCACTGTCCTGGAAGAAGCGCGATGATAATAGTGATCTGCCGATTCAAACCCGGACGCCGGTGCTGTGTAGAGTTCGTCAAAATCGTACAGTCGTTGCGGAGCGCGATGAACACTGGCCAGTGGGACGTCATCGCGCCATTGCGGCGAATTCGCAAGTTGTCGCACCAGTCGCCTGGCGAAATACGAGTCGTAGCGCTGCCCCATTCGGGATGTGCCGAGCATTGAAGAACAATGCCTCAGGTCAATCGGGGGACAAACGGCCACCGCGCGATACAAACTCATTGGAAGTCTATCGCCGGATTCACCAAGGTAACGCAGCAGCAGATTTCCGCTGAGTGAAAATCCGGCAAGAGAAATCGGTGACCCCGGACAAAGTCGTTCGACCATGTCGACCGCAGCGGCAAGATCTTCCACTCGTCCTGCGTGATACGGGAATCTGGCAAGACTGACACCCGCACCGCAGCCGCGATGATCCATTCGAAACGCGCGCACACCGCGCTGCTGAAGTCGCGCCGCAAGACGCACCATGTAGCCACTGCGATGCGATCCGCCTAATCCGTGCAACATGAGCACAACGTGATCGCCCCTTCGCCATTCCTGCGGACAATCGTCGTGTAACACAATCAGATCGCCATCATCAAGTCGAAGTCGCCGCTCGGTCGTTTCCGGAAGGGGCAACAGGGCAGGAAAAAGAGTTGCCCAGGCCGTTTGAGCATGAGGACTCGATAAACCGCGAGCTGGTTGAAACGGCGGAATGCCAGGCAGGGCATCGCCGAGCAGTAGAATCGGGTGCGAATCGTTCACCGAATCACGGCTAGCCACTTCAGTGCCGAATTCCGAAATGGTTTGCCCCTGAGCGCCGTCCATGTTTTCGGTCCGAAATCCAGCTTGAGACACATCGAACGACCAGTGTCCGACGTCTCAAGTGCCAGTGTTTACCCATCAAGAAAGCGGGAAATCCGCGCAATGAAGCCGCCTTTTAGACGTTTTTTTAAGAATCGCAAAGTGCCAATCGTCACTTTTGGAAATTTCCTTGTCTCGGTGAAAGCACGACCCTCAGAGTCCGCCAGGACAGTAAAGTCGCAACCGGCATGCGTTGCGCGTTGTTTCACGAACCCTGCGAACACCGCACGTCAAGGATCCGGCAGGATTTCGACAGTCGCGCGGCCGAGGAACTTGAGGAGGGGCACGAAGAGCAATGTGCCGCTGGTATTCTTGTCCGCCAGATCGGAATCAACTACTTTCAGCCGAGTCAGCGGATTGACTTCAACGCCAAGAGTCGCATCGAATGGAATCCATTTTCCATCGATCCAGGCTTCGGCCCACATATGCGGAGCAAACGAAGCGGGGTCGGGAATGTACGCAAAGCCAACCGCCACACGCGCGGGGACGCCCTGACTTCGCATCACGGCAGCCAGCAGCACGGAGTATTCCGTGCAATCCCCTTGTCGGGATCTGGCAACTTCACTTGCTGGGCGTAGTGATGTCGAGAACGCGGATAGACGCAAGTGCGAAGAGACATATCGTGTCAGTCGCCGACATTTTTCATATGGATCTGTGACAGCTCCACCACCGATCAAGGCCATTCTGCGAACATCGTCCTGACTTGAATCCAGCCAGTATGAGTTCTCTATGAACCTTCGTTCGGGGCGATTGGTTTTTCGTGGAATGCTGTTCGGAGCGGATTCGTCCCCGCCTGGGGCTGACCGCGTCAGCGTCACCGTCAGCGAATTGGCCAACGTCTGTTCGACAGCCTGAAAATCACTGGACGGCAGGCTGATCTGTTCGGATTCACCAACGGACACCTTCAGCCGCAAGACGCTGCTGGTCTCTGGATTCAGCAATGGCCGTCGCAATGGTATTCCCGTCAGGAACTGCAGATCCAGAGACTGCAGGTTCTCTTCTCCCAACGCGGTGCCCGCATCCGTCCGATAAAACCGAAGAGTTCTTCCAAGCAGCGGTTGTTCGACGAGCACAACTTCCTGACTAACATCATAGTAGACCGACGAACGAAATTCCGGTTGATTGGTTGGCCAGTAGTCGTAACGCGTCACGGCAATGGTGGAATTGTCTTTCAACCGCAGGCTTTGTGGCGGCAAGCGTCGAATCTCAATGTCAACGATTGCAGACGTTTCCGGAAACAATACCGCGCTGGCCCACTGCGGAGGTCTTTCCAGATTTGGTCCGACAATCCATGCTGGCAGAATTGGTGATCGCGGCTGTACATGGGATTGAAGCGATTCTGGTTTTGACAGATCACGTATGCCCGCCGCAATCAGGAACTCACCTCGTTCGGAGTTCCACGAAGCCGATCGATGGACAACAGACCCGTCGGCCGAAGTACGCCGAAGCGACCAGCTCTGCAAAACACCGTCCATAGATTCGATCGTCTCCAGATTTGCGGAAATCGACATATCATTGCCGAAGCGTTTCAGTTTTAAGGATGTCTCGCGACTGCGGCGAAGCATCGGCATCGCCTCCGCAGTCGATGTTGCGTGTTCGCTGACTGCCGCATCAACGGTGGTCAATGTTTCATATCCAACAGTTTCCCCTTCGAATTCAATCAGAAACCAGGCGTCTTGAACTTTCCGAATGTTTTGCGGCTCTGGAGGGGTTCCAATGCGCTGCGGCACAATTTTCGGGGCCTGCATCGACGCTCGCCTGGGTTGCGGAAAAATCAGCGGCGGCTGCGCCACGGCGGAGATGTACTGGCAAACCAGTATTCCGGCGACAGTCAGAGCCAGGAAGTTTCGTGAACAGTGCGTCATGTCGCGAATTGTCACAGATTTTGCCAATCGAATCAGTAGCAATCTTTGTGCGGAATTTGCAGGACAAAACCGCAGATTATCGGACCGGAAGAGTTTCTGTGGACTGTTTTTTCGTGCTCCGGATCGCCCACTTCCCCCGAAAATCTTCGAATGTGCTGAATCGATAAGGCGTGCCGCCAGCTTCGTGCTAGGTTTCTGCTGGCTGGCGGACACTGCCGACAACGATCCTGGACGGGAACAAATCCATGGGGTTTATCAAGAACTTTCTAAAAACAAACTACCGGGATGGGGAAACCCCACCGGGAGTCAGCAGCTTTCGTGATTTGTCGGAAGAGCAGCTCGACGCCCACATGAGTGTCGCCCGGTACGGGGACTTCACGCTGACCGACGCAGTCCGGCCCTCGTACAACCTGAATATTGTTCCGCGTACCGGCTACCGAAACGAATGGTATGTCGATCAGGATTCAGGTGCTCGCATCCCGGTTCTGATGACTTCCATCACGCGGGAAAAGATCTTTGATACTTTTCTGTCGCTGCTCGATCCTCTGGGAGAAACCGTCGATGTCGTACTGGAAACCAGTCACGACAAATCCAACGGGGCGCACACGGACTTGTATCGCGAGCAGATCGATATGCCTGTCCTGCAGAGTATTCTGTATGACTACGAAGACCTGCTGCTCGATGACGGCTGCTGTGGAATCGCCGTCTTGAATCCTCGCAAGCCGATGGAAGTTCAGCTCGATGAACACAAACTGATATTTGTCTACGGTCGTGACAACAAGGCCTACGAAAAGGCATTGCAGGACAATCAGGTCGGTCGCCTCGAAAACCTGAAGTTTATTACAGAAGGGGAACACGTTCATTCTTCGAGCGATGAGCTACAGCAGCGATTTGAGCAGCTTTGCTATCACCTTGGAATCGAAAACTGATCCGAATTCTGCGTTGTGAGTTTTCTGAAATTTCTGCATCGGCTTGACGCCGATGCCGTTTCTGAACGGGAGGTTCTGATGAAGTGGTTCCCCCCACTTGTCGAACTGAGTCGTGTTGCGGTGCGTCATTCATCGCGTTTGCGCTTTGCTGATGTCTTCCTTGCTGCCGGACTGATGTCGGCCAATGCGGGATGCTCGGCATTGCCTTCGATGTCGTCTGCGCCGGTACATGTGGCGATGACAGACACGGCATCCGGTCCTGACCAGTACACCGATGCTGAAAGACTGCGACGGTCTCAGTTTCCGACAATTCCGGATTTCGACGTCCCGGCTGTTGCGGACAAGCCCGTGGTTACGGACAAACCCGTGGTGGCGGACAAACCCGTGGTTGCATACAAGCCCGTGGTTGCGGACAAGCCCGTGGTTGCGGACAAGCCCGTGGTGGCGGACAAGCCCGTGGTTGCGGACAAGCCCGTGGTTGCGGACAAGCCCATGGTTACGGACAAGCCCGTGGTTATGGACAAGCCCGTGGTTACGGACAAGCCCGTGGTTAAGGACAAGCCCGTGGTTGCAGAAAAGCCGAAGACGCCCTCCCCTCGTGGAGAAGCAGTCGCGTCTGAGAAACCCGCAGGCGGTGCGGCGATGCCAGCCATAGCAGGAGTGGGACAGACAGGGATTGAAGTGTCACAGGCTCCAGTGCCCACGCAATTGCCAACACTTCGTATTGCTGCGCCGAAGCCATTTGCCTGGACATCGATCGGAAAGACTTCCGGCAACCGATCCTTTCAATCAGTCATCGTTGGTGAAGAAGGATACCGGGCTATCGTCGTTGGAAGTGTTGCCGGGAATGATCCGATCGCCATCGAACTTGTCGATCAGCTCGCGCGTCGGTTGCACGACGGAAATGCCATTTTGGGGGGATTTCAAACCACCGTGATACGCACGCTCAATCCTGATGGAGAAGCGTTGCAGAAGGTCTTCAATGAGAAAGACCAGTACATCAATCACGGCTTTCCTAAAGACAACGGAATTTCCGACGCCAATCAGCCTGTGGAAGTCACTTTTCTGCTGGGGCAAATCCAGACCATCCGGCCGCAACGCTTGATTCACGTACGCACGATTGAAAGTGAAAAGGGAATCATTGCCGCCAGTTCGAACTGCATCGCTGCGGCTCAAAATGTTGCCGGATGGCTGAATTTCCGTGTGATCAGTTTGCCGGAAACAGCCGTTTCAGGATCACTGGAACGGCATTTATCGAGTTCCGGTCGCTGTGAAGTGCTGACATTTGCAATTCCGGCATCCACGAGGAAAGCCGATCTGTGGGATCGCTATGGTGACGCGCTTCAGACCCTGCTCATCGATGAAAACGTCACCGCGAAGGAACTCGCAGAAGAGAAGAAACCAAAATCATCAGCCAGCAGCAGAAATGCAAACTAGTGTTCTGTCCATGCTAAAAAAGCAGCAAAGGGAACGCAGCTCATTTCTGAATCAATGAGCATCGCGTCCCCTTATAGCAGCCCCTGTCCCAAATCATCCTGTCCCAAATCTTTCTGTCCCCCGTTCCCGGCGAGGCCTTGAGAATTCAAATCTCCAATTACAAATCTCAAATCGTCACTCAAAAATCAAAAATCCCTTCCCCTACATCACATCCGCCGGACTCCTCACAGCCAACCCCGGTCGATTCAGGACGTGAGTATAAATCATAGTCGTCTTCACATCGGCATGACCCAGCAACTCCTGCACCGTGCGAATATCATAGCCATCCTCCAGCAGATGAGTCGCAAAACTGTGGCGCAACGTATGAGGTGTTGCAGGCTGATCCACATTTGCAGCTTTCAATGCACGCTTCATGATCGGAGGAAAATTGTTTTCGTGAATATGGTGGCGACGAATGGAACCGCTTCTCGGATCACGCGATTGCTCGCGCGATGGAAAACCAAACTGCCACGAAAACTCACGATTCGCGTTCGGGTACTTCTTCGCGAGCGCATACGGCAGATAAACCTGACCGAATCCCGCCTCAAGGTCTCGGTCATGCAGCTTCTTCACGGCTTTTAACTGACGTTCGAGCAATTCGACTGCCGCTTTCGGAAGCATCGTCACTCGATCCTTCTCGCCCTTGCCATCACGAACCATGATCTGCATCGTGTCGAAATGGACGTCCTTCACACGCAGCCGCAGCACTTCCTTATGCCGCATCCCGGAGCCATACAACAGCAGAGCCAGCAACAGGTCTCGACCTTCCAGTTGCCGCAACATGCGATTCACCTCCTGGCGACTCAACACCAGTGGCAAATGTTTGGGACGCTTTGCCTTCACCGCATCAATGAACTCCAGCTCACGCCCCAGAATCCGTTGATAGAAAAACATCACGCCGCTCAATGCCTGGTTCTGAGTACTCGCCGCCACTCCATTGTTCACTGCCAGATCTGTCAAAAACTCCTTCAACTCCGGAGCACCAAATTTTTCCAGTTCCTCGCTGCCCACGTGCTTCATGAAGCGCTGCACCCAACCGATGTATGCGGTCTCGGTACTCAGCGCGTAGTGCATGAGTCTCAGCTCCGCCCGCATTTTCTGTATCCACAACGGCTCATTCAGATTCACAACACCAATCAACTCTGCCTCGTCCGCAGGTGAATTGACGGCTTGGCGTTCGCTCTCCGCGATCCGCCCTAAAATCTGTCGGATTTCCAGCAGATCAGGCTCCGAGGTCTCCAGAACCTGATTACGATAGAATTCAATGGCTCGAACTGCCTGTAGTCGCTGCCATGCAGGGACTTCTCGAGCCAAAAGCGTGCGACAAAACTGTTTGACGCTGTTTTGCGAAACCAAAAGAGCCACATTTTCGGGTTCACGGAGGAAAACGGCATACCGCCGCAGCCAGCGTCCGAACCATACCTGATCGTCCTCATGGATTTTCGCCAGTTTCAGGACCACCTGAAAACGCTCGACGCTCATCAAACCACTCCAGAATCCTGTTTGAAACCAACACCGCTTCCGGCCGAGTTTTGTGTTATGCACAATATTCAAAACTCGCACAAGTAGCCGCTTGAAACGAATTTCGAGTTTTGATAAAATTTCGCTCCAGTTTTGATTTCCCCAACTCCAAGAAGGCGTGTTACCTCAAACTGAGTTTGGGTTACTGGAATGTTAGTTGCTACAAAAAGGTACACATCATGAAGATTGGAAAACGCTCTGTCGGAATGGGGAACCTTCCACCCGGCACAACAATTGGAGACGACTCCGTCATGATCGGAGCCACTGACAGCAACGGCAATACCATACTGAACACGACAATGGCTGTTGGTGCAAACGCCCACGCTGGCGAAGGATCAATTGCAATCGGATACAACGCTGGTGCCGGTGGCGGATTGATTTCACTTCTTTCAGCCCTACAACAGCAATCCGCAGACGCAGACGTGTCTTCTGCCGCCGCAATAATAATCACCGAACTACGATCGACAGCTCCAAACGCGAACGTAATCCGATCAACATGGGAAACAATCCGAACCGCTGCGACACTCAATAGCGTTTACTCACTGGTCGAACGGATCTCCCCATTGATTGATAATCTATTTTCGTGAGCGGCTCTTAACAGAACCGTCTTCAAAACGGCAAATTCATCCGGCGTCAGTTGCGTTCTTATTGCCTGTGGAAACCCAGCAAAAAAAGCCGAAAACGTAAACGGCTCTGCCGCGTCATGCTCACCGTTTCCCAACACAATGCAGTCATCGGATATAGAATCGTCAACTGCTGTTAAATAATCGCTCACAGTATCACCACACACTTTCTGTCGCGTCATAAACGCAACTAACAAAAAGATGCAGGGGAGTTGCCGTTCCTGCTGGTTCACATGGTTAAATCAAGGGCGGCAACCACCTGATCTTCAACGTTCGTTTGCTCGCCCTAATACGTACTCATCTAAGAACTTATCTGGGAACAGCCATCTGTGAATCCGCATAGGAATCTGGAAATACCCGAACGCGATCCCAAGTAAAAACAGAATTGCCTGAGTGACCCAAAAATGACTCACCTTCATTTGATCTGGAGTATCGTCAGT
>Ga0105047_10001395_pt1 | contig 43176 bp, 43 predicted proteins | sample MAT04_FD_78384 | JGI IMG/M metagenome (GOLD analysis project Ga0105047, IMG submission 78384) | Freshwater microbial communities from Lake Fryxell liftoff mats and glacier meltwater in Antarctica - MAT-04 (megahit assembly) | ecosystem: Environmental > Aquatic > Freshwater > Ice > Liftoff... | reverse complement strand
GGGGGGAGGGGGGGGGGGGGAGAGCACACTATCAAAGTGCGGGCGACGGATCCGGACGGTCAGGTGTTCTCGACGACGCAGGCCATCATGGTGCGAGAGAGACCCAAAATGTAAGTCGGGCTCTACGGCCCGATATCCCGGCACCAAATGTCGGCCGTAGCGCCCGCGACAAAACAACTGCGCCTACCGCTCGATCCGGGGTTTCGTAGGCCGCGAGCTCGCTCGCGCGCGCTGAGGAGAAACGCCTGCAAGCTTGCGGCTTACCCCATCAAACGGACCGCTCCCAAGGGTTGACAGCTCATGCTGACAAACTACCATTGTGGTATGCCAGCCACTACCATCAAGCTAGAACATGACTTGGTGAAAAAGGTCACCAGCTTGAAACCAAAGGACGAAAGCATCTCTGGTTATGTACGCGGATTGATTGAGAAGGAGCACAGGGAGCGGGCGCACCGGGTGGCGGCGGAGACATACCAACAGTTTCTGCAGGAAAACCCCGAAGAACGGGCGGCGCTGGAGGTTTGGGAATCGGCCCCGTTGATGGATGACGTCGAGCCCGGAAAGTCATGAAGCGCGGCACGGTAGTGTGGGTGGACCTGAATGACGCGACGCCGCCGGAGCTGGGCAAGGTGCGTCCGGGGATCGTGGTGTCCGGCACCACGCACAATAGCGTGCTCAACACCGTGGTGATCGTGCCCACTTCGAGCTTGGCGCCGGAAATCAGGCCGTTGCGGCTGGGGGTGGGCCGATTTGCGGGCAAGGAGAGTTTTGCGGTGATCCCGGGTATTCGCCAGGTGCGGAAAGGAAGGTTGCGCGGGGTGCTGGGGGAGATTTCGGCCGGGCAGCTGGAGCAACTGGACGATTGTTTGGAGGCGTATTTACGGTGAAACCTCCGCGCAAATACCGCCTCAAGACCCTCGCGCAGGCGCATGCGTTTGTGCTGGCCGTGGGGAAATGCACGATCTTCGCCGACAAAAAGAAGGTGGGCGCGAACCTCTGGGATGCGGTTGACCTTCCGGAAAACCAGCCGGGCGAGCAAGGCTGGGGCAAGAAGATTGGCGCGGTGTGGAGCTGGAAGAACCAGCTGCCGGCGGAGTTTCCCGACGAGATTTTCTACGGCAAGGACGAGAACGGGAAGGCCGTGCTCATGACGCTCGAGCACCTGGCGAAGGAGCATTACCCGAAGATGCACCAGCCGGTCGAACAGTGCAGCGTGATGGCGCGAAAGATCTATGCGCGGGTGAAAGTCGAGCCGTCCACGACGACGGGGTTGCGGAATGCCCTCGCGGGCAAGGACAAGGCCCTCCGCGCCGCCTTTTCCAAGGCGATGATTGAGCTGCAGGTGACGCTGAACATCGTGCGCTCCAACGCCCCGGAAATCGAGAGCGACACCTGGCTGAAGTTTTCGGAACTTTATCCGTCGATTGCTTTGTAAGTCGGGCTTTACGCCCGACATCCTATCTCGGCATGTCGGGCGTAAAGCCCGACCTACGTTGCCGACCTTGGGAATCTAAAAGGTTGCGAGCTGGGTCGCGGGGGAGCTAAGTCAGGACAGAGTCTCGAACCCCGATCCCCCCGGGCATCCCCCATGAACGCGACGTTACCCCGTATCCTGGCCAAGGGCCACGAATTGGACCTCACGGAAGGTTCGTTTGGCGAATTGCGCCGCTCGGCTGACGTGGTGACGGACTTCGCCGAGCTTCGTCAACGGTTCGACGAGGACGGTTATCTGTTCATCCCCGGATTTTTCGCGTGCGCGGACATTCTGCAGGTGCGGAAACACATCACCCAAAAACTCGCGGACAAGGGATTGCTGGATCCGGCGTACCCGGTGATCGACGCGGTTAAACAGGAAGGCGCCGACATGAGCTTCCTTGCGGATCCACGTCCGGCCGTGGACTTCATGAACTCGCTGGCGAAGACCAACCCGGCAATGCAACGCCTGCTCTATTCGGGGAAGATCATCGCGCTCTTCGAGGGTTTTTTCGGCGAGAGCATCCGACATTTCGATTTCACTTGGGTGCGCACGATGGGGAAGGGCTTCGGCACTGATCCGCACTGTGACAATGTTTACATGGGCCGCGGCAGTTCGCGCCTGTGCTCCGTCTGGGTGCCGTATGGCGACATCACCTACGACATCGGCGGCTTGATGGTGCTGGAGGGCTCACACCGGCAGGCGGAACGGTTGAAAAATTACCTCAACCGCGACGTGGACACCTACTGCGAAAACCGTCCCGAAGGCCCGAAGATCAAGTCCGGCGAGATTCCGTGGAAGTGGGGCGGGGTGCTCTCGAACAATCCCTACAGCCTGCGGGAACACCTTGGCGGCCGGTGGCTGAGCGCGGAGTACCAGATGGGCGACCTGCTGATGTTCAGCATGCGCACGGTGCACGCGAGCCTCGACAACCAGACCCACTTTTTCCGGTTCTCCACCGACACGCGCTATCAGCCGGCCTCCGAGCCGATCGACGACCGCTGGATCGGAGAAAATCCCATCGGCCACGGGCTTGAGGCGAAGCGCGGGATGATTTGCTGAGGGGCTAGTGTTTGTTGGCCCCTGCCGAATTGGTGCCTTGGAAAACAAGCTCGTCGCGCCACTCAGTGGCAGCTTCCGGCGAGAAATCGCGATGGACAAAAATGTCGGTGAACCCGGCGGCCGTAAACATGCCCGCCAGTTCATCCATGCCATACCACCGGAGGTACAGAACGGCTTCCTGTGTTTTTGGCGCGTGTCCCGGCTGTTTCAACACGTAGCGACGTCGTTCGGTAATGACCTGATTCGGATAGTCCACGTGATCGCTCCAACATTCCACGGTGAGCGTGGCGCCATCCTCGGGGCGGGTGCTCGGTCCCATGGTTTTGCGCGTTCGAAAATTCGGATCATCGGCTTCCGTGGGTCGAAACGCGGAGAGGTAGAGTTTCCCGCCGGGGAGGAGATGGCGGAGGCAACCGCGCAGCGTGGCCATCGCATCCTCGCGTTCCTTCAGCAGCATGAAGGAGCCCACGGAAATGATAATGGTGTGGTAACGATGCGGCAGGTCCAGCGCATCATCTGGCAGTAGAGGGCCGGTTTCCGGCCGATCGCGGCCGCGCGGCATTGGCAAGCGTCGAACAGCGGCTGACTCGCGTCGACCCCCTCCACATCGAGACCAGCCTGGAGATACGGAATCAAGTGCTTGCCAGACCCGCAGGTCAGGTCGAGCATCCGGCCGCCGCCGGCCCGGATGGCTCGCTCAAAAAAAGGCAGGTCCGCTTCTGGCGTGTTGCCGCCCATTAGACCCCAAAATTCCGCGGCCATTCCGTCGTACCTTTCACTGAGCTTAAGTTCGTAGTCCATTGCACTGGGGCGGCGAAGCGCGAGGGTTGGGCTGAGCGCGACCAGAGATCGTCCGCCGTCCCGGCTTTAATGTTGGCTCAGGGCTTTGTTTTACTCCGGGCGCCACGCTCGTCCTTTACCAGCAGCATTGTCGGGTCTTTGGGAAAAAGGCGGAGCAAGACCGCGAACAATTGATCGCCGGCGGGATCGAAGTCCTTTTGGCCAAAAGTTTTGGATCCGTGATGGAGCAGCAAAAGGTCGGAACTGAAGTGGAAATCGACTTCGACTCGATCGTTCCCGTGCAAAAAGCGAACCCTGAAGTGATAAACCGGGGCGCGATCCTTTTTGCCCGGATTTTTCGTATAGCTTTCAGCCGCAAGTAGCGTTTTTTTAAGAAATGAGGCGTCGGCCGCATTGAGCGAAAGGCAGGTCCCTTCGTAGGTGATATATTTGTTTTCCAGCTCCGACTCCGCCCAATCGATGAGCAGCGGGCAAGCTTCTACCCGATCAGCTTGCTGGACAATCTCGTCATTGGCCTTCGATCCCAGCAGAGCATTCACCTGAACCGCTTGGGCGCCGCTTGTCTCCGCCGTGAGGGCGACCGCCAACCAGAGGAGGATCGACAATTTATGCATTTTAATTCCGAGGGGGATGAAGTCACACCGTCTTGTGCGAGCCGTCGCAGAACGGGGCGTTCTTCGAGTGCTTGCAGGCGCACCAGGCCACGGTCTGGCGCTCGGTGAGCTCGGTCTTGCGCGGCGTGAAGCCGGTGCCCTTGTGGCTGCCGTCGCAGAACGGCTGGCTCTTCGAGTTTCCGCAGGTGCACCACCAGTAGGTGCCCGGAGGCATTTCCTGAACGATGGGAGAACGCTGAGGGATGTTGGGGGTGGGCATGAAAATTAGGTAGAAGATTGGCCCATGAATGTCGCGAATGGAAAATCCGAATTCGGGCTGATTTGTGAAATTCGCGGGAGAAATTCCGGTTTTCTTACTTAACCGCCGCCCAGACGCGCTGGACGTCGTCGTGGTCCTCGATGGCCTGTAAAAACTCCCCCACGTCGGCGCGGTCGGCGTCGGTTAGCTCAGGGTAGGTCTTGGCGAGATGGCCGATTTCACTCGTGATTACGGTCCAGCCGTTCTTGGCGAGCCACACGGAGACGGCGTGCACCGCGGCGCGCTCGGTGATGAAGCGGGCGCCGGCGCGGTTTTCGGGGATGTCGTCGTTGTGCGCGTGGTCGATTGGTTCGACGTCGTTGGCTCCCGCCTCAATCGCGGCGGCTTCGCGATCAATGGCGAGGTTTGCATGGTGAGCTTCGACGATGCCCACGTGTTCGAACAGGAACTTGTTGCTGCCGGCGTGGCCGAGCACGCCACGGCGGAAGAGCTGGCGGATGTCGGGGGCCGTGCGCTGGTGGTTGTCGGTGTAAACCTCGACGATGACCGGCACCTTGTGCGGCGCGTAGCCCTCGAAGATAACGTGCTCAAGGGAACTCTTGTCGGCGCCGGTGCCGGCGCCCTTGGCGATGGCGCGCTCAATGGCGTCGCGCGTGACGCTGGCCTTCCGGGCCTTTTCGACCACGGCGAAGAGCCGGGCGTTGCCGCCGAGGTCGGCGCCGCCGAGTTTGGCGGCGACGGTGATTTCCTTGACCAGTTTGCCGACCGTCTGGCCTTTTTTAAGGTTAACGATCGCGCGTTTCGCGTGGAGCCACTGACGTCCCATAAGGTGGTCCAGTGTGCCGCGGCGCCGGTCCTGGGCAATGCCGAAAAGCCGGAGGAATTGGCCACAAAAACGCACCAAAAGCGCAAAAAAATGCGCTTCGATCATCAGGGCGGGTCGGAATGATGTCGGCTGGTTCCATCGCTGACGTCGCAGATCAGATATTCTATTTTTGTGCTTTTTGTGCCTCTTCGTGGCTAACCTGCTTGGGATTCGGGGTGGACAAAACCCGGCGGCCTTCGACGATGCAAGGCGCATGGACACGTTGCCCCACCTGTTTCAGCAGAACCAAGCCTGGGCGGACGATATTCGGAAGCGGGACCCGCAGTTTTTCGAAAAACTCTCGCTCCAACAGAACCCCGAGTACCTCTGGATCGGCTGTTCCGATAGTCGCGTTCCGGCCAACGAGATCATCGGGCTGCTGCCTGGCGAAGTGTTCGTGCATCGCAATATCGCCAATGTGGTCGTGCACACCGACCTGAACTGCCTCTCCGTGATCCAATTCGCCGTCGATCTGCTGAAAGTGAAGCACATCATGGTTGTGGGCCACTATGGCTGTGGCGGAGTCCGCGCCGTGATCCGCTGCGAACGGGTGGGGCTGGCTGATAACTGGCTGCGCCACGTGCAGGACATTCAGGAGAAGCACAACGGCTGTCTCTGCAAACTAGAGGAACACGCCCGCAGCGCGCGACTCTGTGAACTCAACGTGATCGAGCAAGTCGCGAACGTCTGGCAGACTTCCATCGTTCGCGATGCCTGGGCGCGTGGCCAGGATCTCACGGTTCACGGCTGGATCTACGGCTTGCGCGATGGCCGGCTGCACGACCTCAATTGCTCGGCGAGCGGCCCGATCGAGGCGGCGGAGAACTACAAGAGCGCGGTCGCGGCGCTCTCAAACAAGTAAGAAGGAAGAGGTAAGAAGGAGGAAGGCCGGATAAGGGCCGCTGAGATTTCAGCTGTCTGGTGGCGGCCTGGCTTCTTAATTCTTCCTTCTGCCTTCTTACTTAAACCTGCTCACTGCCGACCCAGATACGTGCCGTCGGCGGTGCTGACCTTGATGATCTCGCCTTCCTTGATGAAGAGCGGGACCTGCACCATCAGCCCCGTCTCAAGCTTGGCGGGCTTCTGCACGTTGCTGGCGGTGTCGCCCTTGATGCCGTCGGAGCTTTCGATGACCTTCAGCGCCACCGTGGAGGGCAGCTCCAGGGTAAGGGGCTTCTCGTCAACGAAAAGCACGTCCACTTTGCCGCCGGCGGTCAGGTAATTCTTGCTATCGCCCAGGAGCTGGGCGCTGAGCTCGATTTGCTCAAAGGTGTCGGGGTCGATGAACGCAAACGCCTCGCGGTCAGCATAGCTGAACTCGAGGGACTTTTTCTCGGTCGGGAGCACCTCGATGTTGTCGGTCGACGCGAAGCGCTGGTCGAGGGCCTTGCCGTAGCGCAGATTGCGCATCTTGACCTGCACGAAGGCGCGCAGGTTGCCCGGCGTGCGGTGCTGGGTTTCCATGACGAGGTGCGGCTCGCCATTGAACTTGATGACTTGGCCTTTGCGGATGTCGTTGGCTGCGGGCATGGCGGAGGGTCGGTGGGAGGACGGTTTTAAGGGGTGAAAGGGTTCAGAGTGGGGAAACGGCTCCGCGGGTGTCAAGGCCGCGCGCCACATCGCGCTTGCGCTCCGCCGGGCGCGTTTCCGAGACTGTCGCAACCCTATGAAACAACGCACCCTCGCGCGCGAGGTCTCCATCCAAGGCAGCGCGCTACACACGGGCGAGGCGGTCACCCTGACCATGAAACCCGGCCCGGTGGACCATGGTATCGTGTTCAAGCGCATCGACCTGAATGGGAATCCCGAGCTGCGGCCCCGGATCGCCGACGTGACCGACCTCGTGCGGGCCACGACGATCCAGTCCGGTCATGCGAAAATCCACACGGTCGAGCACGTGTTGAGCGCGTTGAGCGGCTGCGGCGTGGATAACGTCACCATTGAGATGAACGCCTCCGAGCCCCCGATCATGGATGGCTCGGCCAAGCCGTACGTGAACATGATCCTGCAGGGCGAGCCGGTGGAACAGGACAAGGAGCGCGAGTATTTTACGCTCGATGCGCCCGTGTCCGTCACCCGGGGCGACTCGTCCATCATCGCGCTGCCATGCGATGAGCTGAAGATTTCCTGCACCTCCGCGGACAACCGCGGCATCCACACGCAGCATCTCTCGCTGACGATCGACCCGGATGTTTACATGACGCAGGTGGCCGCGGCGCGGACGTTCACGATTTACGAGGACATCGAGGAGCTGCTGAAGCTCGGCAAGATCAAGGGCGGCTCGCTCGATTGCGCCGTGGTCATCAAGGGCGACAAGATCATCTCGAAGGAGCCCCTGCGGTTCAAAGACGAGTTCGTCCGCCACAAGATACTCGATATCATCGGCGACATCGTTCTGCTCGGCATGCCGTTGAAGGCGCACATCATCGCGACCCGCCCGGGCCACGCGATCAACGCCGAGCTCACCAAGGCGCTCTACGCCAAGTTTGAGGAGCGCAAGAAGGGCCCGAAGAAGAAGCCGCGCCCCGCGGGCGTGCTGCCCACGGAGACGTCCCTCGATATCCGCCGCATCCTCGAGACGCTCCCGCACCGTTATCCGTTCGTGATGCTCGACCGCGTGGTGGAGTTCATCGGCCAGGACGAGTTGGTCGCGATCAAGAACGTCACGATCAACGAGCCGTATTTTCAGGGGCACTTTCCCGCCTCGGCGAACATGTCGATCAACCCCGTCATGCCCGGCGTGCTGCAGCTCGAGGCCATGGCGCAGGCGGCCGGAATTGTCATGCTCCGGCGCCCGTCCAACGCGGGAAAGGCCGCCTTTTTCATGAGCGCGGACAAGGTGAAGTTCCGCAAGCCGGTGCGCCCCGGCGACCAGCTCATCATCAACGCGAAGATCGTGAAATACCGCGGGGAAAAGATGGCCCTGGCCGAGGCAAATTGCACCGTCGACGGGCAGGTTGTCTCGTCCGCCGAGATGATGTTTGCCGTGATCGAAGAGGACGCCGAGTAAGCGCATGGCGACCACGATCCATCCCACCGCCGTCGTGGAGCCTGGAGCCCAGCTCGGGGCCGGGGTGGAGATCGGGGCGCTTGCTTACGTCGGCGCGGGCGTCGCCCTCGGGGACGGCACCCGGCTTCATCACCATGCGTCGGTTGAGGGCTTCACGACGCTCGGTGCGCAGTGCGAGGTTTTCCCGTACGCCTGCATCGGCGGGAAGACGCAGGATCTGAAATACAAAGGCGGGCGGCCCGGACTGCGCGGGGGCGACCGGAACGTCTTTCGCGAATACGTCACGGTCAACGCCGCCACCAACGACGGCGAATTCACCGTGCTCGGCTCTGACAATACCGTGCTCGCTTACAGCCACATCGCGCACGATTGCGTGCTCGGCAGCCACATCGTGATGAGCAACGCGATCTCGATGGGCGGCCATGTGCGCGTCGAGGACCACGTCGTCCTCGGCGGTGCGGCCGGCATCCACCAGTTCTGCCGCATCGGCGCCCACGCCATGCTCTCGGCGATGGCCAAGCTGGTGCAGGACCTGCCGCCGTATTTCATCGCCGACGGCACGCCGGCGGAGGTGCGCGCGTTCAACAAAGTCGGGCTCGAGCGCAGCGGCCATACGCCCGAGCAGCTCGAGCGGGTGAAGCAGATTTACCGGATCCTCTACCGCGACGGCCTTAACCGCTCACAGGCGCTGGAGAAACTCGCGGCGCACGAGTCGGCCGCGAGCGCGGAATTCCAACGCGTGATCACCTTCGCCAAGTCCAGCGAGCGCGGGCTCGCGCCGGGCGCGACCTGAGGTGGTATTATACCACGGATTCCACGTGCCGACACGGATCGATCTCGAGGCCGCGTTACGATTGATCTGTGTCCGACGTGGAATCCGTGGTTGAATCGATTCCTACTTCTTTTTGTAGACCGCGGCCGGGTCGAAGACCCGCCGCGCCGTCAACTCGAGTGTGAGCGAGGCGGGATCTCCCGCGGTCGCGCCGCCAGAGAGCTTGCGGTAAAAACAGGAAGGATAGCCGTTGTGGCACGCGGCGCCGCCGACGTTCTCGACCTTGAGGAGGATGACGTCCTGGTCGCAGTCTACGCGCAACTCCTTCACCAGCTGGGCATTGCCTGACTCCTCGCCTTTGACCCAAAGCTTTTTGCGTGAGCGGCTCCAGTACGTGGCCTTGCCGGACGAAAGCGTGTGGGCGAGCGCCTCGGCGTTCATGAACGCGAACATGAGCACCTCGTTCGTGACGTGGTCGGTCGTGATGCAGGGGATCAGCCCGTCGGGGCCGAACTTCGGCTGCAACGTGGTGCCGAGTTCGATGTCGGAGGTGGTGGTACGGGCGGGGAAGACGAAGGCGCTCATGGGAAAACAGAAGTAACCCGTCAATAGATCGAAAGGAAATGCTGATTTTCGACCGCCAATGAACCGGGCAAGTTTTACAGGAGGAATCCGAGGAAATAGAGTCGTCTACTTTCAGTCACCTGGTCTCTTCCTCCGTTCTCTCCGTTACCTCCTGTAAATCGTTTTGGGCATCCGATCAATTGACCGTGTTCCTGCGTGTAATCCCGGGTCAATTTCCGGCTACGAGGATGCCGCCAACTTCCGCAGGTAATCGTAGCTGTAAAGCCCGGTGCGGTGGCCGTCGCTGAAGTCGAAGCGCACGGCATAATTGCCGATCTGCTCCCAGCCGAGCACCGACACGCCCGCGAAATTCTTCGGGCCGTTGCCGCCGTATTTCTGGCCAAAGATGTCCCGCTCGCCCTGGGTCTCGGCGCTGGGCGACGCGGCGCGAAGTTTCTCCGGGGCAAAGTAGCTTTCCAGACCGTCGTCCCAGACGATGGCCACCTCCGTACCGATGAGCTGGATGTTGGTGGGCGCGTGCATGGGGCGGGTCGGGATGGGTAACGTGCCCGGTCCGCGAAAGCATAGCAAATTAGTCCGCGGCCTTTTCCGAACGTAGGCCGCGAGCTTGCTCGCGCTTCCGAGGCCGGAGCGCCTGCAAGCACGCGGCCTACATCGGCCGAGGAGGACTCCCAATGTCCCCCACCTGCGTTGCATTCGTAGGCCGGGGTTTATCCCCGATATCCGGCGGTTTCGTATCGGGCATGAAGCCCGATCTACGTTTCGCGCGCCCGCAAACCGGCGGCCTACGTCAGACCAGAAGCCCGGCAAATTTGTCCCGCACCTGCGTTGCCATCGGCGGTCAGTAAAGTTAGCTTATGACCATGACGACCAAGCGCCACGCTCCGCTCCCGCACATCGTGGTCGTCGGCGCCGGCTTTGGCGGGCTGACCTTCTGTCAGAAAATGCCGGCCATGCTCGCGCGCATCACCCTGATAGATAAGCAGAACCATCACCTCTTTCAGCCGCTGCTTTACCAGGTAGCTTCGGCGGGCCTCTCCGCCGTGGATATCGCCCAGCCGGTGCGCGCGATCTTTGGGGCGCGGCCCAATTTCAACGTCATCATGTCTGCCGTCACGGGCTTCGACTTGGCGGGGAAGCGCGTCACGCACGAGCACGGGGAACTCAGTTACGATTACCTGGTCGTCGCAGCGGGCGGGATGACGAGTTACTTTGGGCATCCGGAGTGGGAGCAGTTCGCGCCGGGCCTCAAGACCCTCGACGACGCGCTGAAAATCCGCCGCCGGATTTTGCTGGCGTTCGAACGCGCCGAGACGGAACCCGACGCGGCCAAACGTGATACGCTGATGACCATCGTCGTGGTGGGCGGCGGGCCCACGGGTGTCGAGCTCGCCGGAACGTTTGCGGAGCTCGCGCGTACGGTGCTCGTAAAGGATTTCGACCACATTGATCCCTCGAAGGCAAAAGTCATCCTGATCGAGGGCAGCCCCCGGGTGCTCGCGGTTTATCCGCCCGACCTTTCGGCGAGTGCCCAGCGGCAGCTCGAGAAACTCGGCGTGGAGGTCCGCACGGCCACGCGCGTGGAGTCCATCATCGAAGGTCAGGTCGTCGCTGGCGGACAAACCATCAAGGCGGAGAACATTGTCTGGGGTGCAGGTGTCGCCGCGGTCCCGCTGGCGCAGCAACTCGGCGTCGAACAGGACCGCGCGGGCCGCGTGAAAGTGCTCCCCGACTGCAGTGTCCCCGGTCATCCCGATGTCTTTGCTCTCGGTGATATCATGTCTCTCGTGGACACGAATGGCGTGACCGTCCCTGGCGTGGCCCAAGGTGCGATCCAATCGGGCGCACACGTGGCGAAAGTGCTCAAGCGTGAATTGCACGGGGAGAAATTTTCACCCGCCGGCAGGGCCGCTTTTGTTTATTTCGACAAAGGCACGATGGCGACGATCGGCCGTTCCTCGGCCGTGGCGGAAATTGGCAAATTCCACTTCAGCGGCTTCCTGGCCTGGATCGCTTGGCTGGGCGTGCACTTGATGTTCCTGGTCAGTTTCCGCAGCAAGCTTTCGGTCCTGATCCAATGGACCTACTCCTATTTCACCTACAAGCGCGGCGCGCGGGTCATCACCGGCGTCGCCGGCGGCCCGCCTTCGCATGCAGCGTAGGGTTTTTGTTGGACGGCACCGTTGATCCCGCCGTTTTTGTCGAGGGTAGGGCGAGTGCGAGCCGTCCCTGAAGAGCTGCGGCTGACCTGGAGGGTTCGCCTTATCTTGATCTTCCGGAAGGCGGGTCAGCGACCCCGCCCTCCAACCGATCGTGGGTCGGCTTTACGCCCGACATCAGATGTCGGGGATAAACGCGACCCACGAGGAGGAGGATTGCCATCAGCTATTTGCAGGGCCCGCACTCAGTCGTGCGCGTGGCCGGCGCGCGGGGCGAAACTCACGCACACTCAATCCAGACCAACTCGGAGACGAGTTCACCGCGCAGCTGCAGGCCGAGGCCGTCGCGCATCAGGGTGGCGCCTGACAGCTCGACGGGGGGATTGCTGCCATCCTCAAAGGTGAGCCGGTAGGCCCGGTCGGCTTCCAAGCCCTTCAGCTTGATCATGTGGGTATCCGGGCCAGGGCCAGGCTTGAAGACATACACGACCCCTTGGCCCGCTTCGGGGTGGTAGTATTCGATTCCGTCCCAGTTCACGCCGTCGGGACGGGGGAACACATGGTAGAGATTCGCGGAACGGATCAGGGGCCGCAGGCGCGTCTTGTAGGTGACGGCCTCTCGCGCCACGGCGCGACGCTCGGCCGGGGTCCACGCGACCCCGCCATTGGTGGGCGTCGGGCTGTCGATCCACCACATAAACGCGCCGAGGGCCACCGAACGAAAATCATACCGGATGCCGCCCGCCTCGCCGGGCCGCGCGCGGGCGTGCCAGCCAAGAAAGCCCTGCAGCTGGATCGGATGCAGCGCGTAGGAACTGTCATGGAAAACTCGCCGCGTGACGATGGCCTCTTCGACGGTGTCGCAGATCTGGATCTTGGTGGCGCGTAGCATCGCGCCGTAATCCTTGATCGGCCCGCCGCCGGCGCAGTTCTCCCATTGAAAGCCGGGCACTTCCTGGCGCAAAGCGTCGACCATTTCGTAGAACCCCTTCACCGACCAGTAGCCGGGCGCAATCACCTGGCCGCGGGTCCCGTCGGAACGCCACGTGTCCGCGCCGTGCTCGGCGTAGAGGCGTTTGATCCGGCGCATCCGGGTCGCGCGGCCTTCGGGCGTGGCCATGGGCTCCGCGTCGGTCCAGTAAACCCCGAAGCGCAGGCCCGCCTGGTGCGTGGCATCCGCCGCCGCCCGGAGGCCGCGCGGCCAGTCGGTCAGGTCGGTGTCGGGTTCAGCATCTTTCCACCAGCCGACATCGACGTTCATTTCCTCAAAGCCCAGCGCCGCCACCTCGTGGATCAACGGATAATATTTTATCTCCACGGGGTCCCAGGCTTTCGGATCGATCTGCGAAGTAGGGCACATGCCGGTCGCGGTGAACGCGTTCCACTGCAGCTTCGGATAGGTGGGGTCGGTGCGCAGTTCCGCCGGCATGCCATGGGCGAAGAGATATTTGCGGAGACTATTGCCCGCATCATCCACGTCGCCGCGGTAGGCGCCGATCAGCACCGGCGGAACCACGAACTCGCCGCCCGCGGGAAGCTCGGCGTGAAAATCCACCGGATTGCCCGCCGCCAGCCGCACACCATGGCCGGTCGGCGCCGGCTGGCCAGTGACCGTGAGATGCGCGTCACTCCACTCTATGCCGACGTAAATGCCCTCGGACTCCCCGGCATCCAAGATCACCAGGGGGATGTCGTCGTAGCCGGGAGTCGCCACGACCTGCTGGGCAAAACCGGGCGTGACCGCGTTGCGAAAGACTCCCGGCGCCTCGAACTTCCCGCCGCCGCCCTCATCGCTGATATGCCAGCAGTACAGGCTATCGCTGGGCGGGGCGACGAGGTCCAATTGCACGCAGGGTTGGGAGCCGATTCCAACCGTGTTCGCGGTCGGATTACGCAACGTGATCGCGTGACGCACAGGTCCCGGCCCCGGGCGCGCCCACCACTCCGATTCCAGCACGAGCCCGGTGGACAGACTGCGGAAGCTTAGCGTGAGTTTCGTGCCTTCCTCAGTGGCGTGCTGCACTTCCAGAAACTGCCAGCGGGCGGGCACGGACTTTCCGGCGACCGTCGCGTTGGGCAGAAACGGAAATTCGACCCCCGCCTGCGACCAGTTCCACGTCCCGCCAACATGACCCAGCCGGGTGAGCTGCAAGGCGTGATCGCGGACCGTGAGCGAGAGCGCGGTGTCGCTTGTCGCTACCGTCCAAGTGAACGTAGACGGGAGTGGCGCCATTTTCAGTTAAGATTCGTTGGTCCTAATTCTCTTCGGCTTTTTCGCCTTCAACAGCCGAGTGTTGTAATCCAGAGCGAACTCGCGGGCACGGTGATTGTATTCCAGCTCTTCTCGACTGAGGAACGCGTCGCTCGTCTTCGGAATTATAAAAACGTCGGTAGCGAAGGGGTAATGTTGCTCGAAGTTTTTCACTCCGGGCACATCCAGCGCAAAACCAAGCACGCCAAGAAAGCGGCCGTTGGCCTCTTGCTCATAGCGGCGAAAATCAGCAAAGCGATCAACGCCCGCACAACCAGCCGCGAGCATCACGACTAGACTGAGCATGACCGAAATCCGGAGATTCACCGTTTGCGAATTTTGCAACGCTTGGAACTTCGGGTCTTCTGCGCTCTGCGGGGTGAGGAGATTTTGTGAGGCAGTATTAGCCGTTGCTCTCCAACACCGGCACCCAATCGTGGGTATGGCCGGCCGGCGGGACGCAGCGATACTGGCCTTTAGCGTCAGCTTTGACGGGGAATTTCTTGCCGGTCTTGCCGGTGACGGGGTCATAGATTGAGGCGATGTAACTCGCTCCGGGAGTCAGTGCCGAGACCACAATGGGCTCATGATAGGGCACATACGTCACGCGGGTTTGCGCGGAGCCGGCGGTTTGCGGGCCGTGGAGACTCAGGTCGGGCGGCGTGAATTGACCCCAGGGCTGGTCGCCGAGCTGGCCGATGACTTGCGCGGCAGGCCAGGCGGTGTCATCGAACGCGCGCGTTTCCCAGTTGCTGATCTTTGATTTCAGTACCTTCCACGAACCGTCGGACACGAGGCGCTGGACGCTGCCGTCGGTGAAACGGATCTCAAGGCAGGCCAACAGCGCGGGGACCGCGTCGCCGGTTGCCGGCCGATACTCCGACCAAAGTGTGAGCGTGTTTTTGCCCGGTTTGAGCAGGGCGGCGCGGTCGTTGAACTGATGACCGGCGTGCCAGTCCCAGGCGACGCCGGCGGGTGCGCCGTTAATCTGCGCCTCACAATGGTGCATGCCGGAAAAACGCAGGCGGGCGTCCGCGACCTTCTTGCCGGCGGGCAACTCGAAGGTTTTGCGGAAATAGCGACGGCTGTTGGGGGCGTCTTTGGCGGCGCCTTCCTCGCGCGACGACCAGATCCACTGCGCGCCATGGAGAGGGAGTGAGACATTGCCAGAGTAGGCCGCCCACTCGGGGTGGGGCTCGAATTTTGACCAGTCGTAGCGCGTGAGCAGGGCCTTGCCGTGCGCGCACTCGGCGGACCCGGTATAGTTCATCGCCTCGATCCACGGTGTGTTGCCGTAATTGCCGCCGTGGGGCGACGCACCGTGCGGGATGCCGGGCTGGTTGCACTGCCAGATGCCGTTGCCGCCATAGGTGTGGCCCATGGCGCCGTTGAGGACGCAGGACCAGAACGCCCGGCGGGGCCAGGGCGCGGTGATCGTGCCGCCGAGGTTTTCATAGCAGGGCTCGCCGTTGATGACCGGCATGCGGGGCGTCGCGGCGTAGGTTTCGCGCACGGCCTTGACCGCGAGGGCAACCATTTCGTTTTGCGCGTGCAACACTTGCAGCAGGTCGAAGTCGAGCAGCGTCTCGTCGTCAGTGGCGTTGCGCGACGTGTAGCGTCCGATCGCCGTGGGATGAATCGTGACGGGCCGGTTGAAAGGATCGTTCGCCTGGAGGTAACGGATGAGTTTCGTCCACCCCTTGACCATTTCGCGGTCGTCCATCGGGAAATTCTTGGCGAGATACCACGGCAGGTTGGCCTCGCCCGCGGTGCACCAGAGGACCGGCCACGCGGCCCAGCGGCCGATGAGGTAGCGCCAGTGCGCCTTCAACTGATCTTCCGTCATCCAGGAAATGAAATACCCCCAGGCGCCGACCACGCAGGGCGTGATGCCGTTTTCGATCAAGTGGGCGATTTTCTTGTCGGCGGCGTCGAAGTATTCCGGACGCATGTGCGAGTAACCTTCCTCCCACGGGAAACCCGCCTCGTTGGCGCCGCGCGGGTCGAAGGCGTACATGTCGGGGTAAAGGCCCGCGATGATTTGCACGACGTTGTAGCCCTTCTTCACGCGGTTGGCGGTGAGGGTTTTGAAACCCTGCGGCCAGCTGAGGCGGCTGCACAGGCCCATCCACCACGTATCCCCGAGCCAGAAGAACGGCGTGCCGTCGGTGTGCTCGAAGTGGCGTTTGTCCGCGGCCACTTGGACCGGGCCGTGGGCGTAGAGCGGGTTTTTCCCGGAGTAGGGCGAGATCACCACTTCGCCGTACCGGTTGTGCAGTCCGGCGTCTGTCGCCGGCTTGCACTCGGTGCGGTAGCTGTGCGTGCCGGTGAGCGGCGAGGCGTAACGGACCTTCCAGACCTTACCGCCGGCCCAGAACGCGGGGACGCGGAATTCCTTGCCCGTGGGATCGGTGAAGATCACGTCGAGCAAGACTTCGTTGAACGAATCCGCATAGCCGTTCTGCGCGGTGAACGTCCGCTCAACGGGCGTGTTAACCGGGGTGGGCCGCGGCGCCTTGGCTTTCGGCGCGCGGGATTTCTTGGCGGGGGCGGGGCGTTTCTTGCTCTTCATGGGGGATAATTAGGAAGCAGATTCTGAATTATCTTTACCACGGATAGCACGGATATTCACGGATCCACCAATCTGATCCGTGAGATTCCGTGTAATCCGTGGTCAAACTGGTTCGGACGGTTTGAATTCGTCCTCATTCTCGGTTTCCGGCCAAGGCCGCCGGCAGCGTCTTGTTCTGGGGTTTGATGACGGCGGCGCAGTAGGCGCGCTTGGGGTGCTGTGCGAAATAGTCCTGGTGATACTCCTCGGCCGGCCAGAATTTTTTCAGCGGGGAGATTTCCGTCGCGATCGGTGTGCGGAGCGTGGCCTGCTCAACGGCACGGGAATTTTCCGCGGCGGATTTCTGCGTCTCATTGGCGTAATAAATCACCGAGCGATACCTCGTGCCGAGGTCCTCCGCGCCCGGGCCGTCGGTCCGGGTGGAGTCGTGCACCGGCCGGAAAAATTCGAGGAGACACCCCAACGAAATCTGCGAAGGGTCGTAGTCAATCTTCACGACTTCGACGTGGCCAGTCGTGGCAGCGTACACCTGGTCATACGACGGGTTGTCCACATGGCCGCCGGCGTAACCGCAGGTCACTTTGAAGACTCCCGTCAACAGCTGGTAGGCGGCGTCGAGACACCAAAAGCAGCCGCCCCCGGGGACGAGGACACCGCTGTTGTCAGGGGACGATCCGGTCATGCTCGGGATCAGTCCGCGAGGTGGCTCAGGTCGGAGTGCAGCAGGAAAATGTCTGCAAGGGTCTCCAAGCCCAGGGCGTCCTTGGCGTCGAAGCGAGCCCGCGAGGGGCTGTCCACGTCGAGGACGCCAATGAGTTTTCCTTCCTTGACGAGTGGCACCACGATCTCCGAGCGCGACGCGTGATCGCAGGCGACGTGACCGGGAAATTTTTCGACGTCAGGCACGACGAGGGTCGTGCGTTTCTCCGCGGCGCTGCCGCAGACGCCGCGGCCGAGCTGGAGCCGGACGCAGGCCACCTTGCCTTGGAACGGTCCGAGCACGAGTTCGCCGCCGCGCATGAAATAAAACCCCGCCCAGTTCACGTCGCCGAGTCCCGCATAGAGCAGGGCCGCGGTGTTGGCGGCGTTGGCCAAGCCGTTGGTTTCGTCGGTGAGCAACCCGCCCAGTTGCGCCGCGAGCTCGCGATAGGTTTCCGCCTTCGAGGCTACGGCGGTGGTTTTAACTTCGAACATGCGCGTGGGGTGGGGGTAGCGGGCGGGGTCGAAACAGAAGCGTGAAGGGGACGGTGTATTTTCGGGCCGGGCGCAGGCGAGCGAATTCCCACCGGTGGGGTTTTAAAGACGGATTTGCCGGCGCAGGGGATCCCGGACGCAACTCCGATGGGTAGGCCGGGTCAAAGCCCCGCCCTAAACCGGGCGGCGATGCCCACTCACCCCTCCGCTGGCCCGCGCCCCCGCCGCCTACTTCAGAAATTTGCGCTGGTGCCCCTGGGTCTCGTGTCGCTGTGGACGGTCGCGGCGTTGTGGTTCGATCTGCAACCGCGCTGGCTGATGATTCCCTGTCTGCTGCTGTATCTGGGGTTCATCGTTTTCCTGCTGCTAGGCTCACGCCGCGGGGTTTGGAAGGCAGGAGGCTGGATGTTGATGCATGCCCTGATTTTGACTTGGTGGCTCAACCTTAAGCCCACCGGTTCGCACGACTGGGCGCCCGATGTGGCGCGCCTGCCTTGGGCGGAGCGCGTCCGCGACCAAGTCGTGCTGCATGAAATCAGGAATTTCGCCTATCGGACGGAATCGGACTATGTCCCACATTGGGACACCCGGACCGTGGACCTCGGGAAGATCCAGGGAGTGGATCTTTTTCTCATCGACTGGGGCGTGCCGCTGGTCGCGCATTGCATCGTGAGTTTTCGCTTTGATGACGGCACCTATCTGGCCACCTCGATCGAAGCCCGGAGAATCAAGGACGAGGAGTATTCCACCTTCCGGGGTTTTTTCCGGCAATACGAGGTGATCTACCTCCTCGCGGACGAACACGATGTCGTGCGGCTGCGCACGAATTACCGGTCCCACGAGGAGGTTTCGCTTTATCGCACGCGGCTGACGCCCGCGGACAGCCGCCGGTTGTTTGAAAATTACCTGGGGTGGATGAACCACGCCCGCGTGCAGCCCGAGTGGTATAATGCCGTGACGATGAACTGCGGTTCGGCTTGGATCCGATTGCTCGACCACGCCAAGATCGGCGGGATCACGCGCTGGGATTGGCGCGGACTGTTGACGGGTGACGGTGACAAAATGCTCTACGAGCTTGGCGACTTGGTCACGGATGGGCTGCCGTTCGCGCAGCTCAAACGGCAAGCGCACCTCAATCCGGTCGCGCGCGCAGCGGATCCCGATCCGGATTTCTCGCAACGCGTCCGGCAGGGGCGGGCGGGTTTTGGTCGCTAATCCGGGGGCCGGCTTCGTCGGTGGACGTGCCACTCTGAGTGGTCCGCCCCAGCGCAGTCCCGGATTTGGTTGGCCTCGTAACTAATGCGCCGCGTTTGCGAAATGTAACAAACCGTTCGGATGAGAATAAGATGTGAATAAAAAATGGCGGGTTTTCAGAGGGTAAATGCTTGACGCTAGTGGGTTAAAATGGGTTGAAATGGGGCGTTATGGGACGTTTAGCGCCCCGCGGACCCCAATGGCGTTACCCGGCAAAGCTTTTTATACCGGCCTTTTCAGGCACACCCTCGATGACAAGAACCGTCTCACGGTCCCGTCGGCGTGGCGGTATGCGCACGAGGAAGCCGACACATTTTTGGCGACGCCGCACCCGGATGGTTACATCGCGGTGCTGCCGCCCGCCGAGGTGGAGAAGCTCCACGCGAAGGTCGCCACGATGGCGCTGAGCGATGGGGCGGGGCAGGATTTTGTGGCGCGGTTCTTCGCGCAGACGCAGTCGTTCTCGTTCGACAAGGCCGGGCGCATCAGCCTCGACGAGGCGTTGATGGCGCACGCGGGCATCAAGCGGGACGCGGTGCTGGTGGGTTCGCTGACGAAGTTCAACATCTACGCGCCGGCCCGGTGGGGCAAGGTGGAGGACCGCACCTCCGGCGAGAACTTCGGGGACCTGATGCGCCGGATCGGAATTTGACCATGAAAAATTCCGCCAAAGCCAAGGTTTCCGCAGTGCGAAAGTCACTGCGCGAAGTCGCCGCCGCGTTGACCACGCTGCGGCCGTCCTTTCCGGCCTGGATCGATTCGGAGTCCGGCCTCGCGTTTCATGCCACGGTCGTGACTCCCCGCGTGCGCGACAGTCTCGTGCTCCGGCTGGTCTCGAAAAAGCCCCATCCACTGCGGGACGGCTCCTATGCTCACGGCGCCCGTTGAGATTCCTGCTCCGATCATGACGCCCGGCCACCAGCCCGTCCTGCTGCGCGAGGTGCTGGAGCTCCTGGCCCCGGTCGCAAACGGCCGTTACCTCGACGGCACGTTCGGGGGCGGCGGGCACACCCGCGCAATCCTGGAATCAGCCCCGGGGGTGAAAGTCATCGCGTTCGACCGCGACCCGGCGGCCCAGCCCCGCGCCGCGGCGCTCGCGGCGGAGTTTCCCGGCCAGCTGGAACTCATCGACCATGACTTCGGCCGGCTCGCGGAACTGGCACCCGGGGAGTTTGACGGGATCCTGTTCGATCTCGGCGTGTCGTCGTTCCAACTCGACGACACGGAGCGCGGCTTTTCCTTCCGGCACGACGCGCCCGCGGACATGCGCATGGACACCCGCAATGGCGTGCCGGCGTCGCGTTGGCTCGAGACCGCGACCGAGGAGATGCTCGTCCGCGCCGTGCGCGACCTCGGGGAGGAATCCCACTGGCGCCGCGTGGTCCGCGCGCTGCTCGCGGTGCGCGGCACGGGTGCGCTCGCCCGCACCGGTTCGCTCGCCGAGGTGATTTCCGAGTCCATTCCGGCCCGCGACCGTTTCACAATGAAGATCCACCCGGCGACGCGGGCGTTCCAGGGCATCCGCATCGCGGTGAACGACGAGATCGGTGCCCTCGAACGTGCTCTCCCCGCGGCGTTTGCGAAGCTCCGCGCCGGCGGCGTCCTCGCGGTCATTAGTTTCCATTCCCTCGAGGACCGGCCGGTGAAGCAGTTCTTCCGCCGCCAGTGTGGCCAGCCGGAGAGCGCCAACGATTCCACGCCGCAGGACTTCCGCGTGAAGCTCGCCGATCCGCTCACGCGCCGCCCCGCCACGCCTGGCGACGCCGAGCTCGCGGCCAATCCTCGCAGCCGCTCCGCGAAGCTTCGTGCGCTCCGTAAACTCTGACCCGCGACGCCCATGAAATTCTCCAACCACGCCTTTGTGAACCAGGTGCTGATCTACACGCTGGTGATGATCTGCTTCACCGGCTCGATCGGCCTCGGCACCGTGTGGATGCGCCACCAGATTTCGCTCTCCGCCAACGCCACCAAGGTCATCGACGCCAAGATCGCCGAGCTCGACCGCCGCCTGAACGAAACCAAGGCGACGCTCGAGGCGGAGCAGGACCCGGTGCTGCTTAAGCAGCGCAACGTGAGGTGGCATCTCGGACTCTTGCCGCCGACCGCCGAGCAGATCGTGCGCCTGCCGTTCGATCCCGTCATGCGCCTCGCGGCGAAACACAACCGCGGCCTGTTCAATAACGACGGGGTCGCCCCCGTTACCGTTTCCCTCCGCGTCGCCGACCTCGCGCAGTAACCGCCATGTCCAAGGGCTTTGCCTCCAGTTACCGCATCGTCCTCCTGGCCGTCTGCATCCTCGTCTGCTTCACCGGACTCGGGGCGCGCCTGGTGTTCCTGCACGTGATCGACCGCGAAGAGCTGGTGCAATCCGTCGACAAGGCCCGCCGCCAGATCATCGTCGAGAGCGCGCGCCGCGGCGACATCCTCGACGCGAAAGGCAGCATCCTCGCCACCAGCCGGACCCTGATCATCCTCGGCGTCGACCCCCAGTCGCTCCGCAAGGAGGATGAAAAGAAATGGCCCCAGCTGGCGGCGCTGATCGGCGTGCCGCTCCCCCAGCTGTCCAAAATCCTTCTCACCAAATCCCGCCCGGTCGCCCCGGCGAACGCCTCACCCGCCTCGTCTCCGGCGAAACCGGGGGATTTGGTGATTAATTTCTCAATGGCGGCCGCCGCGCGGGCCACCGCGCTGGCCCCCGCCTCCGTAGTGCCTTCCGCCCTCGCTCAGGCTATGGCGGACAAGCCGCCGGGCACCGAGACCGCGGTGGACGACACTGTGCTGGATGAGAGCATCGACGAAAACGGTCTGCGCCCGATCCGCTGGGCCAAGCTCAGCGAGACCGTGGAGGAGTCCACTTACACGAAGATCCAGGCGCTGGAGATCAAGGGCGTTTACGGCCAACGCGCCTACCGTCGCGCCTATCCGCACAACTCCCTCGCCGCCCACGTGATCGGCTACGTCAACAAGCAGGGCGAGGCCGCCGCCGGCATCGAGCGCTACGCCGATTTCTACTTGCACGGCCGCGACGGCTGGCGGGAGGGCGAGCGCGACGGCCTCCGCCGCGAGCTCGCGCAGTTCCGCACGCGGGATGTCCCGGCCGCCGACGGTTACAACGTCCGCCTCTCGATCGACTCCAACATCCAGCACATGGCCGAGGACGAGCTGGACTACATCGCGAAAAAATACTCCCCGCAGAAGGCCACGATCATCGTGAGCGACCCGCAGACGGGCTTCATCCTCGCGGTCGCCAACTACCCGACGTTCAATCTCAACGAATATAACCTGGTGACGGCGGCCGACCAGGGCTCGATGCGCAACGTGGCCGTGTCGGACATGTATGAGCCCGGCTCCGTGTTCAAAATTGTCGCCGCCTCCGCCGCCCTGAACGAGGGCCGGGTTACGCCGGCCACGCGCTTCGACTGCTCGATCGAGAGCATCGAATACAAGGGCCGCGTCCGCAACCTCCCCGGTGAGGACCACCATTTCACCACGCCGCTGTCGGTCGCGGAAATCATCAGCCACTCGAGTAACCGCGGGGCGGCGCAGCTCGCCATGAAGCTGGGCGACCAGAAGTTTTACGACTACGCGCGGGCCTTTGGCTTCGGGCAGCTCACGGGTTTCCCGGTGGGCGGCGAGATCTACGGCTCAATGGCTCCGCCCGACAAGTGGGACGGCCTGACAATCACCCGCATGCCGATGGGCCACTCGATCGCCGCCACGCCCATGCAGATGCAGATGGCGATGGGCGTGATTGCCAGCGGCGGCTACCTGCTGCGGCCCCAGATCATCAGCCAGATCAACGACGCCTCGGGGGAACCGGTTTACCGCTATCGCGGGATCGCCAAACACCGCGTCATCTCGGCCGAGACCGCCCGCACCATGGCGCGACTGCTGCAGGGCGTCGCTTCGCCGGAGGGGACGGCGCCCGGGGCCGCGATCCCGAACTACGAGGTCGCGGGCAAGACGGGCACGACTCAGAAACTTCTGCCGGTCACCCTGGCCAACGGCACCACCAAGCTCGTCTATTCCGAGCGCCATCACATCGCCTCCTTCGTCGGCTTCCTGCCCGCGAGCCGCCCCCAAGTTGCGATTTCCGTGATCGTGGACGATGCTGACGCCCGCTGTCCCGGTGGCGTTGCCTACGGCTCCAGCGTGGCGGCTCCCTCCTTCAAACATCTCGGCGAACAACTCATCCAATATCTCGACATCAAGCCGGTCTACGAGACCTCGGGCCGCCCGGCCCTCGCGATGGAAGGAGGCCGCCGATGATCGGTTACCTCACCCAAGACTATCCTCTGATCCACGCGTTCCGCCCGCGCCCTGCGCGCCGCACGCGCCAGGAAACCCTCAGCCGCAACCGCGTTTTCAAAATGGCCCCGAAACTATCCGATTATTTTGCCGACGGTGAGATCGTCGCCCTGAAGGGCAGCCTCGACCGCCCCATTTCCGGCCTCGTGATGGACAGCCGTCGCGTCGTCCCCGGTAACCTTTTTTTCGCCCTCCCCGGCTTGCGCGCGGACGGTGGCTCGTACATTGACGAGGCCGTGAGCCGTGGCGCTGTCGCTGTCGTGACCCAGAAGCTGCCCGGTCACGCCCAGTCCAAGGTCACGTTCATCGAGGTGAAGGATGCCCGGGCGACGCTCGCGCGGGTGGCGCAGCGCTATTACAAGTTTCCCGATCGCGATCTTACGGTCGTCGGCGTCACCGGCACCAACGGCAAGACCACGGTCACCCATCTCATCAAGCATTTCCTGAACGGCGACCAGCGCGTCGGCCTGATCGGCACCATCAACTACGACCTCGGCGCGCGCACGGTGCCGTCGTTCCGCACCACGCCGGAGTCGCTCGATATCTATGGCATGATGGCGCAGATGCGCGACGCCGGCTGCAAGCAGGCCGTGATGGAAGTCAGCTCGCACGGCCTCGACCAGCAGCGCGTGCTCGGCCTGCAATTTGGCGCGGCGGTGTTCACCAACCTCACCCGCGACCACCTCGACTATCACAAGACCCTCGACGCCTACTTCGGCGTGAAGACGCGCCTCTTCACCGGCAACACCGGCGTCGCGCCCAAGGTGGCCGTCGTGAATCTCGACGACACCTACGGCGAAAAACTCCTCACGCTGATCCCGGCCGGCGTGAAAACCGTCACCTTCGGGGAAAGCCCGAAGGCGCTCGTTCGCGCGGAAAACGTCGCGCTCAATTTCAAGAACACCACGTTCCGGCTCGTCTGGCCCGGCGGCAGCATGGAACTCGATTCGCCGCTCATCGGCCGCTACAACGTGAGCAACCTCCTCGCCGCTATCGCGACGGCATGGGGCCTGGGCCGCGATCCGCTCGTGTTTCTCGCCCGGTTGCGGGCCTTCGGCGGCGTTGCCGGCCGCATGGAACGCATCGAGGAAGGGCAGCCCTTCAACGTGCTGGTGGATTACGCGCACACCGACGACGCCTTGCGCAATGCACTCGGCATGCTGCGTGCCATCACGCCCGGCCGGTTGTTCGTGGTCTTTGGCTGTGGCGGCAACCGCGACCGCACCAAACGCCCGCTGATGGTGAAGGCCGTGCAGGAGTTCGCCGACTTTGCCTTCGCGACCGCGGACAACCCCCGCAGCGAGGGGCTGGCGCAGATTTTCTCCGACATGAAGACCGGCGTCACCGCGCCGGACAAGATCTCGTGGACCGAGGACCGCCGCCGGGCCATCAGCCTGGCGCTCGATGCGGCCAAGGCGGGCGACTGCCTCCTCATCGCGGGCAAGGGCCACGAAAGCTACCAGGAATTCGCCGACACCGTCATCCCGTTTGATGACCGGCAGGTCGTGCGCGAACTGATCGGCATCAAGACGCTGAAGGACTGATGCCCACCTTCGCTCCAGCCCAACTCGCAACGTGGACCGGCGGCCGCTGGACGGCTCAGCCGGCGGCGGTGCTCGCAGGTTTCACGATGGACACGCGCCACCTCAGCGCGGGGCAGGTGTTTGTCGCGCTCAAGACGGAGAAGCGCGACGGCCATGAATTTCTCCCCACGGCGCAGGCCGCCGGCGCCAGTGCGGCGATCGTCGCCGTCGCCAATCCGGCGCTCACGCTGCCCCAACTCGTCGTGGCGGATCCGCTCGCGGCGTTCCAGGCCATCGCGCGCGAAAACCGCCGCGCTTTCAAGGGTCCCGTCATCGGGATTTCGGGCAGCGCCGGGAAGACCTCGACGAAGAACCTGCTCGCGCTGTTGCTCGGCGGCGAGGCGGGTGGGGTGCTCGCGACGGAGGGTAACCTCAACAATCACCTCGGCGTCCCGCTCACGCTCACCCGGCTCGATCCCGCGACGCATAAATTCGCCGTCATCGAGGCGGGCATCAGTGGACCGGGCGAGATGAAGCCGCTCGCCGACATGATCGAGCCCGACCTCGCGCTCATCACGCTGGTCGCGGCCGCGCACACCGCCGAGCTCGGCGGACTCGAGGGCGTGGCCCGCGAGAAGGCGGTGCTGCCCGCCGCCATCCGGCCCCGGGGTGTCGCCCTCTTTCCGAAGCAGTGCACGCAGTTCGCCGCGTTCCGCGACATGTTCGTGAACCAGCTGGTGCTGGAGCGCTCGACCGTACTGCGCCCGGCCACGCAGCCGCGGCACACAATTCATTTCAACGTCCTCCAGCGCACGACCGAAACGGTGATCGTCATCGCCTACGGTCCGCCGCCTCCGGCGATGTTCAAGCTGCCGCGCATGACGGATGGCATGGCGCAAAACGCCGCGCTGGCCCTGACCGCCGCGATCCACCTCGGGCTGTCACCCACGGTGCTGCAGGGCCGCCTCGCGCGGTGGAAACCCGCCCCGCTGCGCGGTGAAATCCGCCAGGATGACGGCCGGTTGCTCTATCTCGATTGCTACAACGCCAATCCCGCCTCAATGGCCGACGCGCTCGGACTGTTCCACGCCATCGCGCCGGCGGGGGAACCGCGGCTCTACCTCATCGGTTGCATGGAGGAGCTCGGTCCCGACTCCGCCTCCCACCACCATGCGCTCGGCCGCTCGCTGAACTTGCGCGAGACCGACCGCCTCCTCGTCATCGGCACGCAAGCCAGCGACGTGTGCGCCGGCGTGCTCGCGCAGGGCGACTTCACCCGGCAAATCCAGATTGCGTCGTCGCTCGAGACCATCGCGGGGGCCTTCGCCGACTGGCACGGTACGGTCTTTGTGAAGGGCAGCCGCCGTTACCAGTTGGAAAAAGCATTGACGGGCGCCGTCGCGCCGGAGGCCGCCCATGCTTAGCTATCTCGCGGATTTCGAGAGTTACTACCACCCGCTGCGCCTGCTGCGGTCGCACACGTTTCGCACGGTGATGGCGACGATCACGGCGATCTTCATCGGTTTCCTCATCGGCCCGTGGCTGATCGCGAAGCTGCGCCGCCTGAAATTCGGCCAGCATTACGACGACGACCGCACGGGTGATCTCGCGCACCGCTTCGACAAGAAGAACACGCCGACGATGGGCGGGTTGCTGATCTTCGTGTCGGTGTTTGTGAGCTCGGTGCTGTGGGCCGCCCCCAACGTCTGGGTCTGCGTCGCGCTCTTCGTTTATACGGCCCTGACCGCGGTGGGCTTCCGCGACGACTACCTCAAGGTCGTGCGCAAGAACCGGCATGGCATTTCCTCGGGCGAGAAAATCATCTGGCAGACCCTCATTACCGTCGCCGCGCTGGCCGTGCTCCTGTTGCACCCCGACAGCAAGAACCACATCCGGGAGTTGTGGGTGCCGTTCGTGAAGCACTCGATCGTGAGCCTGCCGATCTGGGCGCTGTTCGTCTTCATCTTCCTCTGGCTGGTCGGCTTTTCCAACGCGATCAACCTCACCGATGGCCTCGACGGCCTCGCGATCGGTTGCACGATCTCCGTCGCCTTCGTTTATGGCCTCCTGGCCTACGCGGCGGGCAATGTCATCATCTCCGACTACCTGCTGATCAACCACGTGCCTTACACCGGCGAGCTCACGATTGTGTGTGGCGCGGTGGTCGGCGCCGGGTTGGCCTTCCTGTGGTATAACTCCTATCCCGCCGAGGTGTTCATGGGCGACACCGGCTCCCTGGCGCTGGGCGGGCTGATCGGAATCATCGCCTTCATGGTGCAGCAGCCGCTCACGCTCATCATTGTCGGCGGCGTGTTCGTCTGGGAGGCGGCGTCCGTTATCATTCAGGTCGGCTGGTTCAAATACACCAAGCGCCTCAGTGCGACGGGCGAGGGCAAGCGCTTCTTCCTGATGGCGCCGATCCACCACCATTTTCAAAAGCAGGGCTGGCCCGAGACGAAGGTCGTCCTGCGCTTCTGGGTGCTCTCCTTCATCTGCGCGCTGGCCGGACTCGGTACGCTGAAACTCCGCTGACATGCCCCTCACGCCTTCCGATCGCCTGAAACCGCTGCTCGCGCAGCCTGTCGCCATTTTCGGCGGCGGGGTGAGCGGGGAGGGTGCGCGCACGCTGCTCGCGGCTCTCGGCGTGCAGGCCACGGTTTACGATGGGAAGGGCGCGGACTTCACCGTCAAGGCGGCGTCGGGTCACTTGCTCGCGGTGTTTTCACCGGGTTTCGCCCCCGGTCATCCCTGGCTCGCCCGCGCCCGCACCGCCGGCGTGGAATGCATGACCGAGCTCGATTTCGCCGCGCTGTGTTGGAAAGGCCGCGTCGTCGCGATCACCGGCACCAACGGCAAGACGACGCTGACGGAGTTCCTGACGCACGCGCTGCGCTCGATCGGCGGCGCGGCGTGGGCCACCGGCAATGTCGGACACCCGTTCACCCAACTGGTCGCGGAGACCGGCGGCGGCGCGAAGGATGCGCTGGCGATCTGCGAGGTGAGCTCGTTCCAGGCGGAGATGCTCCGCTACCTGGAGCCCGAGGCGACGCTCTGGACGAATTTTGCCGAGGACCATCTCGAGCGGCATCCGGGCATGGACACTTACTTCTCGGCGAAGTGGAACCTCGTCGCGCGCACGGTGCCCGGCGGGGTGCTGGCCGGTTCCTCGGTCGAGCATTTTGCGAAGAGATTTGACCGTCCCCTCGCGGCCGATGCCGCGGTCCCGACCGAGGGCCAGCCGGCCGACCCGCGGCTGGCGGGCACCGTATTCGAGGACTATCCGCAAAGGGAAAACTTCCTGCTGGCCGCCGCCTGGTGGCGCACCGCCGGGCTCGACGAGCGCGCGCTGATCACCGCCGCCAAGACCTTCCGCCTCGGCCGTCACCGCCTTGTGCGCGTCGCTGAACATGAGGGCGTGGGCTACTGGAACGACTCGAAGGCCACCAATTTCCATGCCGTCGAGGCCGCGCTCGCGCGGTTTCCCGGCTCCGTGATTCTCATTGCCGGTGGCAAGGGCAAGGGCGGGGACCTCGCGGGCTTTGTGCACCGCATCGCGCCGCGCGTGAGACACGCCATCCTCATCGGCGAGGTCAGCGCCGAGCTCGCGTTTCATTGCTCCACCTTTCGCGTGGCCCACACCTCATGCGCCACCCTTGATGAGGCCGTCCGCCGCGCCGCGGAACTCGCGGTGCCCGGCGACCAGGTGCTGCTCAGCCCGGGCTTTGCGAGCTTCGACCAGTTCCGCAACTATGAGGACCGCGGCGACCAATTCGAGCGCCTCGCACGCGAGCTCAGCGTCGCAGCCAATTTGAGATAGCTTTAACTCCGTCAACCCACCAACACTCACCTCCAATGAAAATCCTGAAAGTATTCGGCGTCGTGGTCGGAATCCACGTCTTTGCCCTGATTTTGATTTTTGCCAATCCCGGCTGCAGCGCAATGACCAAGAGCCAGCCGTCACCGGACGACACGGCCGTCAAAGCCGACACCTCTTCGCCCTCCATCACGGTGCCGAACATCACCGCCGGCGACTCGTCCACCGGCTTCGATCCGAACGCCCCCGCCGTCTCGGCTTCGAGTGCCATCCGCTACAGCCCCACGCGCCCCAACACCCCGGCCGCCGGTGCGCTGGAAGCCCAGCCCGTGACCGGAGTTACCCCGGCCTCAACCTACACCGTGGGCAAGGGAGACAGCCTCTGGTCCATCGCCCACAAGAACCACCTCACGAAGGCCGAACTCGCCGCCGCCAACAACCTCAAGCCCGAGGCCAGCTTGCGCCAGGGTCAGAAACTCATCGTCCCCGGTAAAACGGCTTCACCCGTTACCGCGGCCCCCAAGACCGCTGTGCCCGCCGCGGGCGCGATGGCGGAGACAGGCCCGGCCGCGAAGGGGGGGGCCGGGGACACCGTGAAGCACGTCGTTAAGCCCGGCGAGACGCTCGGCGCCATCGCCCGGAAGTATCAGGTGAAGGTCGGCGAGATTGCCACGGCCAACAACATTTCAGATCCCGCGAAGATCCGCCCGGGCATGGAACTCATCATCCCCGGCTGGCAGACGCCCGCCGGCAAGGCGGCCGGCAGGAATGGCGCCAAGACGGCCGCCAAGTCCGCCGCCGAACCCGCCAAGTCGGTGGCGATCCCGACGATCTCGGTGGGTGACGAGGCGCCGGCTCCGACCGCGGCACCCGCCTCGGACGCCCCGCCCACGATCACGGTCGAGGACGCTTCAGCCCCCAAGCAACCCTGATTTCCCCGGCGATGTCCCGCGATTTGTCGGCCGAGGCTCCCCGCGCGCGGTTCGTCGTCAACCCGTCGGCCATTATTGTCGTCTGCGCCGTCGGTCTCACGATTCTCGGGCTGACTATTTTGTTCAGCGCCAGCGCGTCATTCAAACAAGGGCCGTATTTCTATCTCAAAAAACAGCTCTTCGGGGTCGCGCTCGCCGCGGCGGTCTGCTGGGTGACGAGCCGCCTGAACCTCGACTACCTCCGCAAGTATGCTTGGTGGATGGCGGGTGGGTTCGCGGTGATGCTCATCCTGGTCCTGATCCCGGGCATCGGGGTCTGGCGCACCGGCGCACGCCGCTGGCTCGGCTACGGTCCCGTCCTGCTGCAGATCTCGGAGTTCGCCAAACTCGCGCTCGTGTTCTGCCTCGCGCACTATCTCGCGCTCAACCAGTCCCGCCTCGGTGAGTTCAAGCGCGGCTACGTTTACCCGCTCGCGATCATCAGCGTGTTTGCGCTGCTGGTGCTGCGCGAGCCGGACTTCGGCACCGCCGCGCTGATGGTGGCCGTTGGCCTCGTGCTCCTCTTCCTCTCGGGCGCCAAATGGCGCTACATTGTGCCCACCGTGATGATGGTCGTCGGGCTGTTTGCCGTCGCCGTCGCCCTCAACCCGAACCGGCTCCGCCGCTTCCTCGCGTTCCTCGACGTCGAGGGCAACAAGCAGGCCGGCACCTACCAGCTTTACCAGTCGCTCGCGGCGTTCGCGTCCGGCGGCGTGGATGGCGTCGGGCTCGGCCAGGGACGCCAGCAGCTCAGTTTCCTGCCCGAGGCGCACACCGACATGATCTTTGCCGTCGTCGGCGAGGAGTTGGGCCTGTGGTTTACGCTCGGGGTCGTCGTCGTGTTCACGGTGATGTTCATCGCCGGCCTGATCCACCTGCGTCGCGCGCCGAATCTCTTCCAGTTTCTCCTCGTGACCGGCTGCCTGCTGATGATCTGCCTGCAGGCCATCATCAACCTCGGCGTGGTGACGGGAATGTTTCCGACGAAGGGCATGTCGCTGCCGTTCATCAGCGCCGGGTTGTCCAATTTGCTTCTGATGGGACTGCTCCTCGGCATCCTGCTCAACACCCAGCGTACCTGGGGCCGCGCCGCGCTCGGTGGCCGCTCCCGCTCCATGCAGGAGGTGCTCGCGTGAGCCGGTTCAACTCCAGTTCAGGAAATCCTTCTCTTTCCTCCTTATCTTTCTCGTTCGTCAGGGAACTGACTGAGGGAGGGGGAGCTGAGAGAAGGATTAAGATAAAGCGGAAAGAGCAGGCGGGGGCCGAAACTCCATGAGCCGGTTCGTTATTTCTTGCGGCGGTACCGGTGGACTCCTCTCGCCCGGCATCTCGCTGGCCGAGGGGCTCATCGCCCGCGGCCACACGGTCACGCTGCTCATCAGCCAGAAAAAGGTGGATGCGCGCCTGATCGAGAAATACCCGCAATTTCAATTCCTGCGCGTGCCCGGCACCGGGTTTTCCTGGTCGCCCGTCAAATTGGTGCGCTGCGCGGTCACCCAGGCGCGGGGATTCTTTTTCTGCCTGAAGCTCGTGCGTGAGATGAAACCTGACGGGATCGTCGGTTTCGGCGGCTTCACCTCGGCGGGCATTGCCGTTGCCGGGTGGATGCGCCGGGTGCCGGTCGCGTTGCACGAATCCAACCGCGTACCGGGCCTCGCCATCCGCGTGCTCGGGCGCCTCGCCCAACGCGTTTACCTGCCAACGGGCATCAAGCTGCCGGGCGTGCACGCCGCGGCCACGCGCCATGGCGGCATGCCGGTGCGCAAGGAAATCCAGCGACTGCCGCAGGCGACCGCGCGCGCGGCGCTCGGACTCGATTCCAACCAGAAGGTGCTCGTCGTTTTCGGCGGCAGCCAGGGCGCGGGTCCCCTCAACGACTGGGTGCGCAACAAACTCCAGCTCCTCTCCTCCGAGGGCGTGCAGGTGTATTGCGTGACCGGACTCGACAAGGGCCGCAAGGGCGAGTCGCGCGAGCTGAAGACCAAGACGGGCGCTCCGATCCGCGCGGTGTTCACGCCGTTTTGCGACCAGGTGGCCGAGTTGTTGTCCGCCGCCGACCTCGTGGTCTCACGCGCGGGCGCGGGCACGATCGCCGAGCTGATCCGCTGCGAGACGCCTGCGATCCTCGTGCCTTATCCCCATGCCGCGGACGACCACCAGCGCGCCAACGCCTCGTTCTTCGAGCGGCAAGGCGGGGGACTCGTGGTGGAGCAGGCGTTCATCGCCGCGCTGCATGCCGAGGTGCTCGACACGATTTTCAACGACTGGCTGCTCCGGAAGTTCCGGGGCAATCTCCAGCGCATGGACCGGGCGAACTCGCTGGAACTCATCCTCGACGACCTCGACGAGATCGTGGCTCCAGCTCCGCCAGTGGCGCCTTCCACGCCACTGCCCTCCACCGCATGAGACCCGCCGCGCGGCCAGGGTTGTTCGGGCGCGAGGTGCGCCACCTCCACTGCGTCGGCGTCGGCGGCATGGGCGTGGCTCCGCTGGCCATCTATCTCGCGCAGGCGGGCTTCAGCGTGACCGGTGAGGACGATGCGCTCACCGATGACATGCGCGCCCTGCTCACGCGGGAGCGCGTGACGATCGGCCCGCTTCCCGCCCACTGCGAACTCGTGGTTTACTCTTCCGCGATCACGAAGTCGCATCCAGCGTATGCCGCGGCGATGGCGCGCAAACTCCCGCTGGTCCGCCGTGGCGAGTTATTGGCGGAAGTATTGCGGGGAAAAAAGCTTCTCGCCGTCTGCGGCTCGCACGGCAAGACGACCACAACGGCGATGCTCATCGCCGCGCTGCGCACCGCGGGCTTGCCCGCGGGCTGGGTGCTCGGCGGGTTGTTCGCTGACGACACGCCGCCGGCGAGGACCGGCTCCAGCGAGTGGGTCGTCGCAGAAATTGACGAGAGTGACGGAACGATCGACGCGTTTTCTCCGGAGGTGACCGTCGTGGTGAACCTCGACTGGGATCACCCTGATTTTTACCGGAGGGAGGCCGACCTCGAGGCGACCTTCGCCGCGCTATTCAAGCGCACGCGCGGCCCGGTGCTGGTGAGCGATGCTTGCGCCCGGTCGGCGCGCATCGCGCCCACGGCCAGGACCTTCGGTCGCAGCGGAAACTTTTCCGGCACGATTTCGAGCGAGGCCGCTGGTCAGATGACCCTCCGGCTCGGCGGCGAGTTCGCGATCGGCGAGGCGATCGTGAAGACGCAGGGGGATTTCAACGCCGCCAATGCCACCGCGGCGCTCGCGGCGGCCCAACTCATGGGAGCGACGCTTTCGCCCGCGCTCCTCGCGTCTTTTCCCGGCGTCCGCCGCCGCCAGTCAACGCTGCATGCGGCGGACGGGCTGAGCGTCATCGAGGACTACGCCCATCATCCGGCCGAGATCCGCGCGCTGCTGGCAAGCCTGCGGCGTCGCGGGGGCGGGACCGGCCGGTTGGTGGTGGTTTTTCAACCGCACCGGTTTAGCCGCACCGCGCAGTTCAAGGTCGAGTTCGCCGCCGCGCTCGCGGTGGCGGACGCCGTGCACCTGCTCGACGTGTATGCCGCCGGCGAGTCGCCGATCGCGGGAGGAACGACTGCGGATATTTACGCTGAGCTGAAGCGGATCGCAGGCGCGCTGCCGCTGACCTATCTGCCCGGCGGGGGAGCCGCCTTCCTGAGGGTCCTCTCGCGGGAAGTGGAGCCGGGCGACCTGGTCGCGTTTGTCGGGGCGGGGGATATTGACCGCCTCGCGCGCAGCTGGCTCGAGATGCTGCGGGAGGATGCCATGGAAGCCCGACGCTGGGATGACCTGGTTGCGGCGGTGAAGCCCCTGCTGACAAAGGAAACGAAATTCAAGCGCGAGGAACCGCTCGCGACGAAGACCACGATGCGCGTCGGCGGCGCGGCCCGGCTCTATGCCGAGCCGGCCTCGTTGGCGGATTTGCAGACCCTGCTGCGCGCGGCGGCGGCGCGGGGCATAGAGGTGCTCATGCTCGGCCGCGGTTCCAATCTTATCGTCCCCGACGAAGGCGTGGATGGTCTGGTCATCTCGCTGCAGCACCCGGCGTGGGCCAAATTTGAGCCGCGCGGTGACGGCCGGGTGTGGGCGGGCGCGGGCTTGCGGCTCAAGCAGCTCTGCGGAAGCGCGACGACGGCCGGCCTCACCGGCTTTGAATTCCTGGAAGGCATTCCCGGGAGTGTCGGCGGCGCGCTGCGCATGAACGCGGGCGCGATGGGCGGCTGGATGTTCGACGTGGTTGAGGAAGTGTTGCTGATGACCATGGCCGGCGAAGTGAAGACGCTCGCGAAGGCCGCGATGCATGTGGATTACCGGCACTGCGCGGAGCTGCACCACGCGATTGCGCTCGGCGCGCTGCTGCGGCCGGCGTCGCAGGCGGATGCGGAGGCGGTCGCGCGGCAGATCGACGTGTACAAACGCAAGCGCCAGGAATCCCAGCCGCGCGAGTCGAGCGCGGGCTGCATTTTCAAGAACCCCCCGGGTGATTCCGCGGGCCGGCTCATTGACGAGAGCGGGCTCAAGGGTGAGCGGGTGGGGGACGCGGAAGTCTCAACCGTGCACGCTAATTTCATCGTCAACCGCGGCGCCGCCACCGGCGCCGAGGTCCTGGAACTCGTGCGGCGGATTCGCGCCCGGGTGCGCCAGGTCAAGGGCGTCGAGCTGGAGCCCGAGGTGCTGCTGTACGGAAAAAACTGGAGGGATGTGCTATGAAACAAACGGTCATCGCCGTCTTAGCGGGCGGCACCTCCTCCGAGCGCGAGGTTTCACTGAGCTCCGGCCTCGCCTGCGCCATCGCGCTGGCACGGTCGTTTCCGACCCGGATGTTTGACGTCACGGCGGAGTCGCTGCCGGCCGGGCTCGAGGCGGGCACTCACGTGGTGTTTTCGACCTTGCACGGTACCTTTGGCGAGGACGGTGGGATGCAGCGACTGCTCGACGCGGCCCACCTCCACTATGCGGGCTGCGATGCCATCAGCAGCGCGCTCACGATGGACAAGACCCGGACGAAGGAAACCGTCTCGGCCCGTGGAGTGCGCGTCGCGAAGGCCATCTTGTTCGCGGGCGACGCCAAGCCTTCCGTCGAAACCGTGGTCGGGCAACTCGGTGAAAAATTGATCATCAAGCCGAACGCCGAGGGCAGCAGCGTCGGCCTGAGCGTGGTGAGCAACCGCACCGAGCTGGGCACCGCGCTGTCGAAGATTTCCAGCGGTTCCTGGATGGCGGAACAGCGGATCTTTGGCCGGGAGTTGTCCATTGGCGTGCTGGACGGCAAGGCGGCGGGCGTGGTAGAAATCCGCCCGAAATCCGGCATCTATGACTACACGAGCAAGTACACGAAGGGCGCCTCGGAGTATTTTGCCCCAGCCCCGCTTGACGGTGGCTTGACCGCGGCGGTGGTCTCCGATGCCGAGACCGCCTATGAGGCTTGCCGGTGTCGCGACTATGCGCGCGTGGACTTCATGCTCTCGGAGCAAAACGAGCTTTATTTGCTGGAAATCAACACTCTGCCCGGCATGAAGGAGACCAGTTTGCTGCCGATGAGCGCACGCTGCATGGGGTTGGATTTCACGGCCTTGGTCAGGGAAATGGTCACACCCGCGCTGCGTCGTTTTCACGCGGCGGCGTCCACCGAACCATGACTCCCCGCAACACCAACACGCCCGCGCGCAACTGGAGGGACATTCCCCAACAGATGAGCCCGCGCACGATGTCCCAGGAGGGACGTCGTCGCGTGATGATGAGCGTGCTCAAGACTGCCGGCTTTGCCGCGGTGCTGGGCGGCCTCGTCTGGGGTGGCTTTGAGGTGGCGGGGACGTTTCGCGAAGCTCCTTCGAAGAAATCCGATGCGATCCAGGCGGCGCCGGTGAAGGACCTTGTGCTCATGACCGACGGCGTGCTCGAGCAGGCATGGATGAACCGAACCCTGGCACTGCCCAGGAACACTTCGCTGATGGCCCTCGATCTTTACCAGCTGCGCAACCGCCTGCTGGCCTCCGGGCAGGTCCGCACCGCGACACTTACCCGCAGTTTTCCGTCCACGCTCACGGTTAGCATCTCCGAACGCGCGCCGGTCGCGCGGCTCTCGGCCCAGGACAAGGATGAATCGCCGCGCACCCTGCTCGTAGCGCGCGACGGTGTGGTCTACGAGGGCGTCGGCTACGACGCGTCGATGGTGAAAACCCTGCCCTGGCTGGCCGGGGTGAAACTCACGCGGGCCGGAGTCACCTTCCAACCCATCGCCGGCATGGAGCCGGTGGCCGAGCTGCTGGCGAAGGCGAAGATGGAGGCCGAGCATCTCTACAACACGTGGAAAGTGGTTTCGCTGGAGCACCTCCAGTCCGATGGCGAGATTGAGGTGGCGACCAAGAATGCGACGAAGATCACGTTTGGTGTGACGGAGGATTTTTTCCGCCAGCTCGCCAACCTCGACGCGATTCTTGACGCCGCCGCGGCCCATCCGGAAAAATCGCTGCGTGAAATCAACCTCGCGGTTGGGCCGCAGGTGCCGGTGGCGTTCGCTGATGCCATCCCCGCTTCCGCCGAGCAAGTGGCGGGCAGGTCCGCTGCTCCCGTCGCGCCAAGTCGCGCCACGACTTCCGTCCCCGCCTTGATTCTGCCCAACTTCTCCCATCCCTAGCCTCTAGCCCACGTCCCGTGAGTTCCCGTTCCACTTTCATCGGCGCCGTCGAAATCGGCACTTCCAAGATCACCGCCCTCGTCGGCGAATATACCGGCCGCGAGCTCGCCATCATCGGTTATGGCGAGTGCTCGTCACGCGGCGTCACCAAGGGCGCCGTCGTCGACTACAAGGCCGCCAGCGAGTGCACGCACAGCGCGCTCGAGCAGGCCGAGCGCGGCGCGGGTGAGCGCATCGAGCTCGTGTTCCTCGCGCAGACCGGCGGCCACCTCGAGGGTTTCTACAACGAGGCCGCCGTCAACGTGAAGGCGGCCGACAACATGATCGACGCCGCCGATATCCGCACCGTGAGCGATCTCGCCAAGTCGAAGGAGCTTCCCGCCGGCCGCATGGTGGTGCACAACATCCGCCGGCCCTTCCGCGTGGACGGCCGCCTCGTCCCGGGCAACCCGGAGCATCTCGTCGGGCAGCGCCTGGAGGTGGGCTATTGGAATGTCCACGGGCAGGAACAGCGCCTCGCCGACAACATCCACGTCATCCGCGGCTTCAATCTCGAGGTGCGCGAGCTCGTCCTCGCGAGTCTCGCCTCCGGCCACATGGTCACCACGCCCGAGGATCGCCAGCACGGGGTGCTCGCGATCGATCTCGGCGCCGGCACGACCGACTACGTGCTTTACCGTGACGGCGGTGCGCACACGACGGGCGTCGTCCCGGTCGGTGGCTCCCATCTCACCAACGACCTCAGCATCGGTCTCCGCCTCACCGAGGGCCAGGCCGAGAAGCTCAAGCTCCGCTTCGGCCGCGCCACCGTGCAGGCCCGCGACAAGGCCGAAAAGGTCTGGCTCGACGGTAATTTCGCCATCGGCGACCGCCAGTTTCCCCGCCAGGCCATCGAGCAGATCACCGCCGCCCGCACGTGGGAGTTGCTCGAGGTGGTGAAGAAGAAGCTCGGCAACGCCTTTTCCCCCGAGACCTGTGCCGCGGGCGTCGTCCTCACCGGCGGCACGGCCAAACTCCCCGGCATCGCGGAGACCGCCGCCAAGGTGTTCGGCGTCGCGGCGCACCTGGGTGAAACGCCCTCGTGGGTCGCCGAGAATCTCCGCGACCCCGGCAACCACACGGCGCTCGGCCTGCTTTATTATGGGGTTCAGGCGCAGAGCGATCGCCTCGCGACCGACCGGCGTCGCGGGGGCTTCCTCACCAGCGTCAAAAAACTTTTCGCCAGCAACTGACCCCATGAATCTCAACGAACTGCCCCTCGAGCACTCGCTGCTCACGGACCGCAACATTGCGATCAAGCTCGTCGGCGTCGGCGGTGCCGGCTCCAACGCCGTGGACCGCCTGAAGATGGAAAACCTCGAGCGGCTGCAGCTCGCGGTGATCAACACCGACTACCAGGCGCTCGCGAGTTCGCCGGTCCAGGACAAGGTTTTGATCGGCATGAGCGTCACGCGCGGCCTGGGCGCGGGCGGCGATCCCGATCTCGGTCGCGAGGCCGCCGAGGCGGACCGCGAAAAAATCACGGCAGTGGTCAAGGGCTGTGACCTCGTTTTCCTCATCGCCGGCATGGGTGGCGGCACCGGCAGTGGCGCGATGCCCATCGTGGCGGAGATCGCCGCGGAGCAGGGCGCGCTGGTCATCGCGTTCGTCACCTTGCCGTTCAGCTTCGAGGGCGGCCGCCGGTTGAAGCAGGCGGAGGAGGGGATGCTGGCGCTGCGCAAGGTGTGCGATGCCGTCATCCCGCTGCCGAATGACATTTTGCTCCAGGAAGGGGCCGACGACCCGAGCGTGCTCGACTCCTTTGCGCGGGCCGACGAGTGGATCGGCCGCGGGGTAAAGTCCATCTGGGCGATGTTGTTCAAGACCGGCCTGATCAACCTCGATTTCGCCACGCTGCGGCAGATGTTCCAGCAGCGCGGCGGCAAGACCCTCTTCGGCCTCGGCGAGGGTGCGGGCGGGAACGCGGTGGCCGACGCCATCGCCAGCCTGAAACTCTGCCCGCTGCTCCACACCCCGGAATTTTCGCGCAAGGCGGACCGGCTGCTCGTGAACATCATCGGCGGCACCGACCTGACGCTGCCGAAGGTGAACGAGCTGATGACTTCCATCACCGACCAGTTTGGCCGCGAGTCCCACATCATCATGGGCGCCGTGATTGACGAGGGCATGCAAAACCGGGTCGAAGTCTGCGTGCTCGGCACGAGCGACATGGGAGGCCGCAGCGTGCAACCCCGCCGGCCGGTGCCCACCCGCGCCAAGGCCCCGGCCGCACGTCCCGACGAATCCGCCCACCTGTTTGTGCCGGCCACGGTCGCGCAACCGGAGTTGATTTCCCCCCCGGCGACGCAGACCACCGCGGACAAAACCGCCCAGGACGAATTCGGCTTTGGTGAAGTCGAGAGCCGCGGGCACTTCGAGAAGACCGACCGCAACCTGTTTGACGGCCAGGACCTCGACGTCCCGACCTACCTGCGCAAGGGGATCAAGATTCTGCTGTAGCCAGGGGTGCGGCGGTGCCCCTGACCCGCCTTCGCAGATTCCGTTAGGATTTTACGCCAGACAATCGCCCGCCGATTTCCTCCCACTGTAACCTATTGGGTTACATCTTTCTTCGCTCAAAGGCGGGGCGGAGACCCGCCCTAACGCGGAGTCGCGGACTAAGTCCAATCCATCCCTTGTTAAAACTGGCCGCATCTGCATCGTTGCGCGCATGTTTGTCGACGAGTGCACAGTTAAACTATTGGCCGGTGACGGCGGGCGCGGCTGCGTGAGCTTCCGCCGGGAAAAATACGAGCCCTGGGGCGGACCCAACGGCGGCGACGGCGGCCGCGGGGGTGACGTCATCCTCCTCGGCGACGTGAACACGAACAATCTCGTGGATTACAAATACAAGCCGCACTGGCACGCCGAGCGGGGCGGCCACGGGCTTGGCTCCGACCAGTTCGGCAAGGACGGACAGCACTGTGTCATCCGTCTGCCCCTGGGCACCGTGGTGACAGACCTCAACACCGGCCGCGTCGTGGCCGAGATTGTCGAGGACGGCGTGCAGATCGTCCTGTGCAAGGGCGGCAACGGCGGGTGGGGCAACACGCATTTCAAGTCCTCGACCAATCGCGCCCCGAAACGCGCCAATCCCGGCCAGGACGGCGAGGGCGGCTCCTACCGCCTCGTGCTGAAGAGCATCGCGGACGTCGGCCTCGTGGGGTTTCCGAACGCCGGCAAGTCCTCGCTCACCACCGCGATCACCAAGGCCCGCCCGAAGACCGCGGCCTATCCCTTCACGACCCTGCACCCGCAGATCGGCGTGATCGAGTATCCCGACGACAAGAAGGGCATCCGCCGGCTGCTGCTGGCCGACGTGCCCGGCCTGATCGAAGGCGCGAGTGAGAATCGCGGGCTCGGCCACCGGTTCCTGCGCCACATCGAACGCTGCGCCGTGCTGCTCGTGCTGCTCGACATGGCGGGGACCGACGCGCGGGACCCGCGCGAGGATTACAAGCATCTCCTGCACGAGCTTGAGCTGTATGACCCCGCGCTGCTCGACAAACCGCGCATTGTGGTCGCGAACAAGACCGACCTGCCCGAGTTTGCCGCCCATCTCGCGAAGTTCCAGAAGCGCTACAAGCAGGCCGAGATCATGCAAATTTCTTGCCGGAGCGGTGACGGACTCGAGAAGTTGAAGAAACAATTGCTAAAACGGGTCACGACGCTGCGCGCCAAAGAAAAAATGTCGCCTCGCCCGGCGGCCAAGGCCTAATTTGCCAGCGTCATGCTCCCGGAACACCGTCAACTTTTGATGCGCGCGAACCGGCTGCTCGGCGCCGGCCTGGTCGAGGCCAACCTCGTGAGAATCGAGGACTTGGAGAAGGCCAACGAGAAGCTGCTGGAGATCATGCAGGCGGACCAGCCACGCCAGAGCACCGTGCTCGGCATCCTCGCCTACCAGATGAAGGTGTTGAAGGAGGACGACCTGCTCATGCACATCGTGGACAACGAGGGCGCGGGCTTGGTGGACTTGCGCGGCTATGACGTGCCGGACGACGTGAAGAAGCACACGGATATCCCCACTTGCTGGGCGACGTGGTCCGTGCCGTTCGACCACGACGAGGATTTTCACTTCATCGCCACCGCCTATTACCTGAGCCCCGCGGTGCGGAGTTTCTGGGAGAAGCAATACCCCGGTCCGATCCTGTGGTTCGGCAGCACGCTCGAGGTCATCGCCGACTACCTGGAGAAGCTGGTCTCCGAGCGCGTCGCGCCCCAGCCGCCGGCCAACGGTGGTTCCCGCCAGCCTTTCGCCACGGTCGGCAGCACCGCCACGCGGTCGCCGTTCGGCACCACCGCGCCTTTTCCCACCAAGGCCCCGACGCTGGTTCCGGCGAACATGTCCGTTCCGCCCATTCCGCTCGCCCCGACGCCGCGCGCCTGATCCATGCCCCTCGGAAAAGTCCAGACTCAGATCGTCTCGAAGCTGGTGGAAATGGGCCGGCTTTCCGAGCGCCAGCGCGATGTCATCGCCGCCGTCACCGCCGACCTGAACGGCGATGCGCTCGACCGCCTGCTACAGGAAGAACACCGCATCTCGCCCCTGCAGATCCTGGTCGCGAAAGGCCGCGCCCTCGGCCTGGCCCCCTATAACATCGCCCGCTACAAGGTCACGCCCAGCACCTACGAGCGCATCCCCCAGGAATTTTGCGTCGAAAACCTCGTCATCCCCGTCGGGCAGGTGGGCGACCTGCTGCTGGTGGTGTTCGCGAACCCTTTCGAGGTCACCGTCCCGGCGAAGATCCATGAGATGACCGGACTCCGCGTCGTGCGCATGCTCTGCCGCGAGCGGGACCTCAAGGACAAGTTCAACCAGGGCGCCAACAACCAGTCCACGGGCTTCGACGATGTCGTGCAGCAGATCGGTGCGGAGTATGGCAACGTCCTGCAGGTCGCCGAGGACGAGATGGTCAACGAGGATTCGGGTCCGATCATCCAGCTGGCCAACCGGGTGATCGAGGACGCGTATTTTGCGGGGGCGAGCGATATCCACGTCGAGCCGCAGGAAAACGAAATCATCGTCCGCTACCGCATTGACGGCCTGTGCCAGGAAAAGCTGCGCCTCCCCGCCAAGGTCGCGCCGGCGCTCGTCGCCCGGCTCAAGATCATGTGCAACCTCGACATCTCCGAGCGGCGCCTGCCGCAGGATGGTCGCATCATCTTCAAGCAGTTCACCAAGAAGTCCCTCGACCTCGACTTGCGCGTCTCGACCGCGCCGCTCAACCACGGCGAGGGCGTGGTGATGCGTATCCTCGACAAGCAGAAGGCGACGCTGCCGCTGCCGGCGCTCGGCTTCTCCGAGGATAACCTGGCCAAGTATCGCGAGCTGATCCGCTCGCCCTACGGCATGATCCTGCACTGCGGCCCGACCGGCTCGGGCAAGTCGATGACGCTCTATTCCGCGCTCAACGAGATCAACTCCCCCGAGATCGTCATCCGCACGGCGGAGGACCCCATCGAATACACGCTCGCCGGCATCAACCAGATGCAGATGCACCGGCAGATCGGCCTGACGTTCGCCGCTGCGCTGCGCTCCTTCCTCCGGCAGGACCCCGATATCATCCTCGTGGGCGAAATCCGCGACAAGGAGACCGCCGACATTTCCGTCGAGGCGGCGCTCACCGGCCACTTGCTCCTGAGCACGCTGCACACGAACGACGCGCCCAGCACCATTGCCCGTCTGACCGACATGGACGTCGAGCCGTTCATGATCTCGTCGTCGCTGCTGTGCGTCTGCTCCCAGCGTCTTGCCCGCCGCGTGTGCAAAACCTGCCGGCAGGCTTACAACCCGGTGGGCCGGGAAAAGGACATTATTGAGAAGGCCATCGGCTGGAGCGGCCAGCTGTACAAGCACAACCTCCGCGGCTGTCCCAAGTGCAACAACAGCGGTTATAAGGGCCGCGTGGGTATCCATGAGCTCATGGTGACCAGCGACGAGTTGATCGAGGCCATCAACAAGAAGACCGAGACGTCCGAGATCAAGCGCATCGCCATGCGCAACGGCATGAAGACCCTCCACCAGGACAGCATGTTCAAGGTCAAGGAAGGCATGACGACGATGGAAGAAGCCCTCACCACCGTCCCCGCGGATTTTTGAAGCACCCGGTTTTTGACCACGGATCACACGGATATCCACGGATCAGAATTGAGCCCCTTCGGAACCTGAAGATTCGCAACGAGGCCCCAGGCCGGAAGCGCACAAGTGGCCCCGGGGCTTTCCGGCCCCTGCAAAGGCCGAGCAGTGGAAGGCGGTATTTTCTGATCCGTGTACATCCGCGCTATCCGCGGTAAAAATGCCTTGTGCTTGGCTCCGCGCTTCCGAGCCTGTCCAGAGTCGTCAATCTCCCCTATGCGCCGCCTACCTTTCATCCTGCTCCTCCTTACCGCCGCCTTAACCGCCGGTTGCGGCCGCAAGGAGATCCCCACGTTGCAGCGGAAGGAGGCGGCGAACCTGGTGAGCGAGGCGCAATTTGCACTTACGTTACGGGACTATGCCCGGGCCGAGCCCCTGCTGGCCAAGGCCGTGGCCCTCTGCCCGGATACGCCCGAATATTGGCAGAGCTTGGGCGCGGTGCGTCGCCGGCTCAGCAACCGGGCCGGGGCCAAGGACGCCTACGAGCAGATGCTCAAAGCAGCGCGCGCCCAATATAAGGCGGACGCCAAGAAGACGGACGCGCTCCTGTTGCAGGTTTATGCGCTGGCCCTGCTGGGCCGGACCGATGACGCCCGCGCCGCGCTGGCGAAGGCGCTGAAGTCTAATCCGGACGACCGCACCCTCGGCGCGTTTGCCGACGGCAAGCAGTTCGACCGCATCCTCGCCGACCCGACCTTCAAGGAACTGGCGCTGTGAGGATGACTGATTTTTTTACCACGGATAACAGGTATGCGGTCAATCAAGTGGAAAGTTGAAGGGATTTAATCTGGGCTGTGACGAAGGCGTCGCGATCGGCGAAGCCGAGGGAGAGGAGCATGGATTTGCCGAGGATGGTCGCGAGCTTGAG
>Ga0105047_10001394_pt1 | contig 43192 bp, 42 predicted proteins | sample MAT04_FD_78384 | JGI IMG/M metagenome (GOLD analysis project Ga0105047, IMG submission 78384) | Freshwater microbial communities from Lake Fryxell liftoff mats and glacier meltwater in Antarctica - MAT-04 (megahit assembly) | ecosystem: Environmental > Aquatic > Freshwater > Ice > Liftoff... | reverse complement strand
GGTTGGTCTTTTCCCATTCTGGCTTCACGTCTCTATGCCACTGAATAGGGCTGCCAGCGACGTTCTTTCCAAAAAGCCTGTAGCGCCCTTTCTCGTCTTCATATCGGTACTTCTTGATGTTCTCCTTGGTATGCGTCCGCAGCACCGCTTCATAGTTGAACGTCCACTCTTCCGATTTCTTGAAGAACAAAATGGTGTCGTGCTTAGTGTTCCAGTATTTCTTGCTATTTGCAGCATCCGAGTAGCACCAAGCAACCTCGTTCAAGAAGTTCTCTTGGCCGAAAACTTCTTCCATGATGCAGCGGAGATGATGGGACTTGTGTGAGTCGCAGTGAACGTAGATGCTGCCTGTCTTGGAAAGCAACTCCCGCATCAAAACGAGCCGCTCGAACATGAACTGCAGGTATTCGTCGTTTGACCACAAGTCCGTGTACTGTTTTTCTTCAAAAATGGGCTGATCCGTAGTCGTGGATTTACCTCTAAGCTGCACCTTCTTCTTGTAATCTGCCCCAGAGTCAAATGGTGGGTCGATGTAGATCAGATCAACCTGTCCCCTGAAGTTCTTAAGCAGGTGACTCATCACCTGAAGGTTGTCACCCCAGAAGATCTTATTCCTCCAGCCATCCACTTCCTCGCCGTGGACTTCCTTCAATTGCGCCGGGTAATACTGCGTCGAGGTGAACGGGCGCTTACCACGCCAGTTAAGCATCGGGTAGCCCTTGATCGGTTCGAATTCGTACTTATCGACGTTAGTGGTGCCGCCGTCGGGCGTGGTCAATGGCAGGCTATCTTGCGCAGGGGTAGTGGTTTTCGTCATTTTTCGTTCTTCCTGAATTTCCAATTCTTGTTGTCGCAGTAGGCGCGCATGTCGCAGTTCTGGCACAGCTTGGTTGGACGTGCGGCGATCTGGTAGTCCTGCCGCTCGATGCGCGCCACGATGTCATCGAACTGCGCGATGGTTTTCCCGATGGCGCGGTCGTCCTTGGTGAAAGACACGTAGGGGTTGCCGCCGTCCTCGCCGGTGTAGTAGAGGTGCATCCTGCTGACTTTCTGGCCGGTGCGCTCCTCGACCAGATGGGCGTATACCTCCAACTGGTGCTGGTACTGTTGGATGCGGCTGCGATCCTTCTCCATGTCGGGCTTCTTCTCCGACTTGAAGTCGATGATCTCAACTGTGTCGTGTTCGCCCCGAATGAGGTCGACGCTGCCCTTGAGGATGTACTGATCCTTGACCAGAGAAATCTCGACCTCGGCCTCCTTGATGCGATCCCAATTGCCGTTCTCGCGCTCGTAGTAGCGCATCACGTGCAGCAGTGCCGCCTGTTGCGAGCTGGGCGCGAGGTACACGCGCTCCTTCTTGGAGAGCAAGGCGTAGTTGGCCGAAAACCAGCCCTTGATGGCATCGAAGCTGATGCTGTCTTCCTCGCCGCGCAGGACGGTCTTGTGAATGTCCTCAATGGTTTGATGCACCAGCGTACCGAACAGCATCGGGCTTTCACGGATCGCGGCGAACTCCAGATCCTTGAAGAAGCGGTACTGCTCGGCGCAGTTCTCGAACACGGTGATGTGCGACGTGAACGAGTATTCGCGCTTGAGGTTGATCTGCTTGACCGCTTCGTAGCTGAGGGCTGAAAGGTCAACGGCACGCCAGCTTGGCAACTCGTAGAACAGTCGCTCGAAGTATTTAGACGGCGATTTCCCTCGGCCCTGCTTTTCTTGTGCTGCCAGCACCAACAGGTTCTGGGCGCGGGAGAAGGCGGTGTAAAACAGCCGCCAGAAGTCGAAGTTCTTGATTTGGTCGAGGGGCTCGAAGCGTTCCTTCGAGAGGTAGCCACCATCTTCAAGTAGCACATCCAGTGGGCTGTATTGCTTGCGCGGCACCGCCTCCAGCGAGCCGCAGACGACGACCGGGTACTCGAGGCCCTTGGACTGGTGAATGGTGAGGAAGGAAACGCAGCCCTTGGGCGCGTACTCGGCCTCGTCCTCGTATTCGCCGATGCCGCCGTCCACCAGAAAGCGCAGGAACTGGTTGAACAGGTCACGGATGTTCTTCTCCAGCCATTCTGGGTTGAGCACGCTGACGAAATGCAGGTACTCGAACTTGGTGAGCAGCTTGGAGAAGGTGCCAAGGTTGCGCGCCGCGCGGCCCTTGTCCACACCGTGCACGGCATCCTCGTCGAGGAAGCGCGCGAACAGCGGAAACTGGAGCAGTTGGTAGAACAGGCCGGAGAACGAGTAGTCGGTGTTCTGGGTAAGCACGGCGTGGCGCTTGGCCAGCGGGCGCGCCCAATCCAACAGTGGCTTATTCTCTGGCTTGCGCAGTTCCGTGGTGAAGGCTGCGAAACACAGCTGGTCGTAGTAGTCCCAGATCGGCAGCGTGACTCCTTCGGCCCACGCCCGAATCTTGGGAAACTGCGGGAACAAAAAGATCAGCGCGCCGATCATCAGGCGGATTTCCTCGCGCTCGAAGAACATGTTCGAACGTGGTGAGAACACAGGCACACCCGCCCCTTCAAGAAAGCGCGCAAGCGCCACTACCTTATCGTTCTTGACCGAACGAAACAGGAAGGCGACCTGATTCCAGTCAGTCAGCTTGTCGGACGCTTTCAGGCCAGTGAGGAAGGCCAACACTTCGGCGTGCCAGTTGGTGGTTTCGTCCTTGTTGTCGGTGGCTGCCAGCCGCACGGCCGTGGGCACGTCGGGGAATGTGTCCTCGCGTGGGACGATCTGCTTGGCGAAGCGGAAGACGCGCTTGCCGTCATCCCACGTCTGCTCACGCATCCACTCGTTGTAAAAGCGGATGATGTCCGGGTGCGAACGGTAGTTGACCGTGAGGGTCACGCGCTTGCATTGACCCTCGTCGAACAGCGCGGGGAACTCAAGGATGTTGCGGATGGTGGCCCCGCGAAAGCGGTACAAGCCTTGGTCGTCGTCACCCACGACACACAGATTGCGCTTCTCGCCCGCCAGCAACAGCAGGATGCGCTCCTGAATGGTGTTGGTGTCCTGGTACTCGTCTACCATCAGGTAGGTCAGCTTTTCGCGTAGTTGCGCCAGCACCTCGGGGCGCTTTTCCAGCAGTTGCAACGCCTCGTACTGGATGCCAGAGAAGTCGAGCGAATTGTTCTCGTGCAGCAGCTCCTGGTACTTGGCAAAGCACGCGGCCAGCGCCCGGATTTCCACTTCGGGGGCAGCCAAAAGCGTGGTGACATCGAGAGCTTCCTCGCTGACTTTGTTGAGCCACTTGAGCAGGCTCTCAGACTGTGCCCAGCGGCCCGACTGGTCGTCGCCCATGACGAGCTGAGCGTCTGGAAGCTCACGGAATGCTTTGATGCGCTGGTACAGGAAATATTGTTGATCGAACTGGTCGAACAGCGTGAAGCTGCGTTTGAGTCGGGTGAACTCGCGGAAATCCTCCAGAATCCGCAAGCAGATTGAGTGGAAGGTACCGAGATACATCTCGTTGAGGTTGAACTTGATGCCCAGCTCGCTTAGCCGGTTGGAGATGCGAGTGGTCAGCTCACGCGCAGCCTTGTCAGTGAATGTGACCACGAACAGCGACTCCGGCGCGATTCCCTTGTGCTTGATGAGGTAGACGATGCGCTCGACAAGCGTATACGTTTTGCCAGAGCCAGGGCCTGCAATGATCAGCACCGGTCCATCGGTGGCCAGAATGGCTTTTAGTTGCTGCGGATTGGCTTTACTTTGAAGCGTTTCCGCGGCGCTCGTCATTTTTCGCCCCCACCGTGTTCATTATCAACTGCTTTGCCGATGCGAGTCGCGATCCACTGATCCAGCTCACCGCGCCGAAAACGCCAAGTGCCGCCAAGCTTGAAAGCCGGGATCATGCCGCTCGCGGCAAGTCGGTAGACCGTGCGCTTACCTGCCTTCAAGTAGGCGGCAACCTCATCAATCGTGAGGATCTCGTCTGGCTGGTCGCTCATCTAATCACCTTTTGGTAACTGTCTCTGGTTTGGTCTGGTGGTGTATCTTGTCATAAGATGGCACGATTAGACACAATTGGGCAAACATGGCAGTGAATTAATTGCCGGAAAGCATCATTCAGGGAAACCCATGGCATCCAACTACGAAACAATCTGCGAAGAAAACCGGCTACGTTACGGCACTGAAGGTGCTCAGAAATCCGGGGGGCTGGCTGCTGGTCTTTACGATAACCGAACACACTTCATCTTCGAATTGCTGCAAAACGCCGAGGATGCCCTCGGTCGGCGCAGTGACGGGCACGGGCCTCGCAAGGTCACTTTCGCCTTGAACCCGGCCCGCCTGACGTTATCCCACTTCGGCAGGCCATTTGACGAGGCCGACGTCCGAAGCGTCTGCGACATCGCCGAGAGCACCAAGAACGAGTCCTCGATCGGCCGTTTCGGCCTCGGCTTCAAGTCCGTCTACACCGTCACCGATCTTCCGGAGATTCACTCTGGCGACGAGAACTTCGCCATTGAAAATTTCGTCTTTCCGAAACGATTGGAACGCTCGGCGCGCGCGGCGGAGGAGACGCAGATCATCCTGCCTCTGAAGCTGGAGGATACGAGCGCAGCGCAGGACATCACGGCAGGGTTCCGCCACTTGGGCCCGGGCGCGCTGCTTTTCCTGCGCCACATTGACGAAATCAACTGGAGCGTCGAGGGCGGCGCATCCGGGTTCTACCTACGAAATACCCCCGAAACTCTCGGGCCTAATGTCCAGCGCATCACGGTGATCGGCAAAGAGGATGATCGAACCGAAGTCGATCAGAACTGGTTGGTGTTCCACCGCGACATGTTTTCTGCCGAGCAGAAGAAGGTCGGGCGAGTGGAAATTGCCTTCTCGCTGGTTGCGGCGGTAAAGGATGCTCCCGGTCGCTGGGCTGTGCAGCCGTTGGCCAAGTCGCCGCTGGTTGTGTTCTTCCCGACTGTGGTTGAGAGCCACCTTGGATTTCTTGTGCAGGGGCCGTACCGTACAACGCCCAGCCGCGACAACATCCCGCCTGGCGAGCCGTGGAACCAGTATCTGGTCAAGGAAACGTCTAGCCTGCTGGTGGAAGCGATGCGCTGGATGCGGGACAATTCGTTGCTGGATGTCTCGGCGTTGCGCTGCCAGCCGCTAGACCGCGAAAAGTTCCCGCAAGATTCGCGGTTCGCGCCGATGTTTGATGCCGTCCGGCAGGCATTTCAGCAGGAGGCGCTGCTGCCGACCTTCGACGGCAGACATGTCACCGCCCATCAGGCCAAGCTGGCGCGCACGCAAGAGTTGCGCGAACTGTTTAGCCCGGAACAGGTTGCGGCGCTTTTCGGTTCGGATGTCGCCGCTTGGTTGTCTGGCGACATCACTCAGGACAAAGCACCTGAGATTCGCCAGTACCTGATGCGCGAACTCGACATCGACGAGATTACGCCGACAAAGCTGGTGCCGAGCCTGACCAAGTCATTCCTGGAGGCTCAAACCGACGAGTGGGTGTTGCGGCTGTACGAATTCCTGAGCGGTCAGGAGAAGGCCTTGCGTCGCTACCTCGACACTGTTCCGCTCATCCGCCTTAACGATGGCAACCACGTCGTCGCCCGTGAGAACGGAAAAGCCAAGGCCTTCCTGCCTAGCGCCATTGCCACCAGTTTTCCGACGATGCGCCGCGCGGTGTGCGCCACACCCGAGGTGCGCCTATTTCTGAGTTCGCTGGGCATCACCGAACCCGACCCGGTGGATGACGTGATCTGGAACCTCTTACCGAAGTACCAAAAGGAAGAAGTGGATGTGGGCGACGATGCCTACGCTGCTGACATCGAGCGCATCCGTGCTGCCTTCAGCACCGACTCAACAGCTCAGAAAGAAAAGCTCCGTTCCGCTCTGCGCGATACTAACTTTGTGATGGTGGTCGACACCGGCGATGGCAAAAACTACGTCGCCAAGCCCGGAGAAACATACATCGCCACCGACCGCCTGCAGCAGCTCTTCGCCGGTGTTCCCGACATCTTGATCGTAGACAACGAATACGACTGCCTGCGCGGTGAAGACATCCGTGACCTGCTGGTGTCCTGTGGCGCAAGCCGCTACCTCATGCCGCAAGCAACACCGCCGGGGCTTGGGCTTTCCGAAAAGGCGCAGATTCGCAGAGAAGCAGGCCTTGAGCGTGCGAGTTGGGAAAACCAGCCAGAAGACTTCACTCTTCGCGGGCTGACCCAGCTGCTGGAGTTCTTGCCCAAGCTTAAACCCGAGGAGGCAGCAGCCAGAGTGAAGGTGCTGTGGGAGGCGTTGGCTGACCTCGAGGCGCGTGGCACTGCCGCCTTCTACGGCTCCTACAAATGGGGCTATTCCCACGAGACAAAGACCGCCCGATTCGACGTCACCTTCATCCGGACGCTCAATCAGGTAGCTTGGGTACCGAACACCGACGGCGAGCTCGTGCCGACGGGTCTCGTTGTGTTCGACACCCTTGGCTGGAAGCCTAACTCATTCTTGCTGACCAAGATCGTCTTCAAGCCGCCGATCATCGATCAGCTGGCCAAAGAGGCGGGCATCGATCCGGCGGCGCTCGATCTGCTGCGCAAGCTCGGTATCACCAACGTGGCCGATCTGACTTCCCGGCTGGGCATCACCAATCCACCATCTGAACCCGAGCCATCGACAGCCCCCGAGCCGGAGGCCGTTGAGTCACCTGACGGCGACGTGTACGACGATGCGAATGACCTGTATGGCGACGACATGCCGGAGATCCCGCCCGGCACACCTGATCCCGATGCCTGCGACGGCCACGGCGTGGGCAGCGGCGCGGGACGTGGCGGCAAAGGACTCTCTGGCACCGGTACGTCGCGGGGTGACGGCCAGGGCAACGGAGGCGCAAACGGTGGCTCAGGTGGCAAAGGCAGCGGGAACAGTGGTGGTCCGGGAAAGAGGACACCCGGCCATACAGGAGGACGGCCATTCATTTCCTACGTCGGCGCACATCCCAATGATGACGGCTCTGATCCCGATGGTCTCGATCAGGCGGAGCGAATGCGGATCGAGGGGCGTGCAATCGACCTGATCGTTGGTCTTGAACCAGCACTGTGCCGTACTCCGGAAGGCAACCCCGGTTTCGACCTTTACGAAGCCGACAGCAGCGGCAAGCAGATTCGGTGGGTTGAAGTGAAGTCAATGACGGGTAGTCTGGAAGACCGACCTGTGGGACTGTCACACACGCAATTCGAACGCGCCCGCGAAAAGGGCGTTGCATATTGGCTGTATGTGGTCGAACACGCGAGCGATCCGGAACAAGCCCGCGTGCTCAGGATTCAGAACCCCGTTGGCCAGTCCCGGACGTTCACATTCGACCGTGGGTGGAGCCAGATAGCTCGGACGGAGCCGCCCGGTTGATCAGTGATTTGACGGGATTGCACCGACGGAAAACTTTGAATTCATTTCCTCGACCATTTGATGACTATGGTGGATATTCACGGTTCGACGCCTCTGAAAGTCAGGGGCGCGCTACTTATGAATGGACATCGTCATGAAAAATGAAGAAAAGAAACCCTGTTCTCTTGTCTTGGTTCGAAACAACAAGCGTCTCACTGGCACGGCTGCCCAGTTGGTTCACATCAGCGAGTGTGGCGGTTGGGATGCATTCCTGCAGGGCGTCGCTGATCAGGTGATCGGCAGTTTCGCGCAGACCTACAACAAAGCGGCACACCGTCCCCGTTTGCAAGCTGTTGGCGGTATGACACAGAAAGCCGGAGTCTAACAATGATTGAGCGGCAAAATTTGCTGTTTTCAATTCTTGGCAACAGTTTAGGTGTCGACCTGTTCTCCTATGACTTCGTGCGAGACCCGAGTTACGTGAAAGATCGCTGTGGCCGCGTCATCGGCGGGGCGGTCCTGGACGGGCAGAGCTTGCTGCGAAGTATGCTGCGTGTGGGCCTGACCGAGGGGGATCGGATGCAAATCTTCCCGGGGGCGTTCGACCTTGGAAACGCCAGATCGATTCCGGAAGATGCATGTACGTACGAAGCACTTATGAAGGAGCTGGAACAGCAGCGCCCACCGGATGAGTCCTGTGAGAACCCTTTGGGTAAAGCAGATGTCTTGCGTCTGCTGAGGGATACGGCAGACCTTTTAGGGCATACACCACCACAAGAGCGGCAGGTAGGTGCCGGTGAGTTTTTTAAGGTGGCCAAATTACTACATAGTTTCAAGCAGCGTGACGGCCTCTTACAACTCATGTCGATCCTGCTGCCACCTACCGAAACAACAGCATCCTTGGAGCTAACTAACCCATATCCGAGTGGGGCAAATTCGGATCTGCGCTGGCAAATTATCGATCTGCACTGCTACTTATCGGCAGAGATATCTGCTGAGCGGTTGGCGGAGATTGATGGTACTTTCGGCAGTGTCCGAGCAGTGCTGGATGAGGCGTTAAATGGCATTCAGTTCGTCCTGAAAAAAGATGGTCGTCCCTCGACAGACGATGTCGTGCAGCGATATGAGGTTGCATTGGATCAGTGGACTTCGCACCGGAGCCCACCCGTGCGTCAATTGCTGCGGGCGGATGAGCAGCTTTATGTGTCCATGCACACTCTTGACTTCCTTCATTTTGCCAAGGTGGAACACAAGTTACGACGCGAGAAGCTGTTGCAGCGCTCAGTTAAACCTGTTCCGATATCAGCTGGCCTTACACGGTCCCGTATCCGCTTGCGCGATCTGTGTGAGCGTGACATACCCGATTCAGTGAAGAAGCTGCACCAACTTATGAACGATGCAATCGGCGAAGACATCAACGACCGTCAGTTTCGGGGTTATCTCGTGAACGCACACACTGTATTAAATCACTGGGTGAGCCTGCAACAAGTGCCCGCACCTGTTGACGTAGACTCACTAACTGGACTGGCTGCAATCATCGTGGCACGCGAGATGCGAAAGCAACCTGTCTCCTACAAATCAGGGCTACATGGCTCCGCGCGAGGACAAAGTCACAGTGTCAAAACAGCCTTCAAGATTGACAGCCCTGTGTCTTCTACGCACGAGGAGTTTGAGCGCATCGTCAATTACGCAGTCCAATGGATGCGATATGCCCTGAGCGGACAGACGGCCGTTCTCGAGGCGCAATTGGCGTTACAGATGCAATTGATAGATGGCGCTGTCTCTGTGTTGAACACACATGACACAAAAGTGGTGGCAACCTTCCTCTCGAATCTGAAAGGATATGCAGCATACGGTGTCAATGATGTCCCACGTCAGGCAACGCTGAAGAATGTGACCATGTATGAATAGTCAATAAAACTCACAATGTGAAAAGGACAATCTCCAAAAGCGGGGACAAGTGACGTAAACTTGCCTAATCGTGTTGGAGATCGGATTTGAACCCACGTCCGCACTCCACCACCATATATGGAAATCCCAACTCTTATCGGTTGGGATTTTTTTTGCCTTTTCCCCCAGTGAAACGGCACATTCCCTCGCGAGCGTCCACCTGCCACACCCCTCGGTTTGGGTGGCATTTTCGGCCATTTTCTCTCTCTGTTCTCTGTTTGCCTCGCGAGCGTTCGCGACCCACTATCCAGTATTCATGCGGGTTTGCGCCTGATGGGTTAGAGACGTAAGTTGGTCAAGCGCAGGCGACAGAGAACGGAGAATAGAGTCTGGAGTGCATCGGAACGGTCAGTGACTGGTCATGGCAGAAGCAGACGCGCTGCCCGGCGTCGTCTTTACGCGCATCAGGCTATGAACGGACCTTCGCGGCACCCTTACCCCTCCATCGTCGATCACTGCGGACGTTGGGTCCTCCAGCATAAGAGGCATCTTCAGATTCCCACAACTTTGAGCGCCGCGCTTTACACTCTGACTCTGCAAAGAGTAACGAGCAGTAAGGAGCGTTCAGATGGGCTACCGCAACAAGACCTATATCGCGTTCGACGGCGATAACGATATGCACTACTACCGCCTGATGACGGCGTGGAAGGCCAACGACGGGTTTTCGTTGAACTTCCATAACGCCCATGATTTGAATACAGCGCGAGATTCGAGTCAGGAGGAAAGCATTAAGCGACAGCTTCGCGAGCGCTTTGCGAATTCAAAGATGCTGATCATCTTGATTGGCGAGAACACCCGGTACTTAACAAAATTTGTGAAGTGGGAGCTTGAGGTCGCGTTGAAATTGGGGCTGCCCATCGTGGGTGTAAATCTAAACGCAAGTCGAGTAATTGACGACCGATGCCCGCTGACGATCAAGAATGAGCTCGTGATTTACGTGCCGTTTAAGCACAACATCATTGAATACGCGTTAGATACTTGGCCGTCCGAATTTGCACGCCTTCGGAATGAGGGAAAGAGCGGCGACTTCAATTATGTTCAAGATGTCTACACGCGGTTGGGCCTGTGAAGTACTTCTTCGAATCGATAAGAACGCGAGCATATTGGCGCTATGCGCTATTTTCTGCCGAGGCAGTTGGCAAGTTCTTGGGCGTGGTGGGTGTCCTCTACCTTTGCGTCGACTTGGCAGATGCGTTCAGCATCTACAAGAAGGACCGGTATAGCTACTACGGGTTGATCATTTTGGTTCTGCTAGCGCTTGCCTATGTTTTGTCCACCCGTAGACCGCTGTCGCGCGTCAGCTACAAGATACCGCAAAAGGATTTTGCAGTCGAAGTCCTTATCGGCGATCTTTTCAAAATTTCTGGCGAGGTAATTATTAGCACGAGCTCAACTTTCGATACCGATATGGCCTCGGGGCTGATTGCTGTAAGCAGCTTGCAGGGGCAGTTAGCCACAAATTACTTCAACGGTCAGACCACCGAAATAGACCGACAGATTGAGCTTTCGTTGGCCAACGAAAGTTTTATAGTTGACGAAAAACGCCCTGGAAAAAAGAAGGAGTACCCGATAGGCACGGTGGCCCGAGTGAGTTCGCATAGCAAGAATTTTTACCTCGTGGCGATGGCGCACATGGATGAGACCAGGAATGCAAATTCAAACCTAAAGATGGTCGATGAAGCGCTCGAAAAACTTTGGGTGAACTTGGCTTCAAAAGCTGAAGTCGGCGATATTGTCATGCCCCTGATTGGCACTGGTCGAGGCAGGGTTGCGTATCCTCGAAAAAAGATGATCGAGCGCATTGCTCAGTCTTTTACGGATGCTTGCAGCGAACGTGCATTTTCAAACAAGTTAATAATTGTTGTGCGTCCAGAAGATGCTTCCAAATTCTCGCTTAACTTGTTTCAAGTACGAGATTACCTAGGGCAAAGCCTTCACGCCTAGCCGAAAAGGCAAGAGCTTCTATAGCCACCTTCCTGCAACGCGCAGCCAACTGAAGATACGTGCCGCAGTTGACCTGCCCGACAGTAAGCGGCCTGCATAGTTAGGGCTGCCATTAAGGGCTGGCCCAGAAAACGTTCTGAACGACCGCTTTTGCAAATACGCTATGTCCAGTTCTGGTCGATTGCGCGAGTTTATGCAGCCAAATCGACGGGCAGCAATCGCAGCAAAGGGCTCCAAAAATTTCGAAAATCAAGACACGAAAATGCCCACCAAAGCGCAACAACCGGTGGCGAGCTTGAGTCAGCGTTACTCTGCCAGCAGCACTCTTTGCGCATGCCAGTCATCCGGCATTGACCGACGCAAAACGAATTCTAGATTGATCGAAGTCAATTGAGCCTTGGCCACAATCGTTTCCTGCAAGCTGGGAGCCAGCAACGTGAGGCGAAGCAAACGCCGAACCTGGGTGACGTCCATATCTTCCAGTTGGGCAATGTCGCCAATGGTCTGCACCTTCCCGTCATTGAGCAGTCGCTGCCAGTAGTGCGCCAATCCCAACGCCCGAAGCAATGGGGTGTCCTGATTGGTTTTGCGCTGCCGTTTCTCCAATTCCGCTTCGACCGCGAACTCCTGCGGCGAATCAATTGGCGTGATGACTTGCCGCCGCACCCCGCGTTTGACCAGCGTCCATGGGATGAACGTTTCTATTTGCACGCCACCCGCCGGCCTGGGTGTTTGATAGGTGACGGGGATGCCAGTCAGCAGCCCGGTATGCTTTTTTGCCATGCTTTCCCCCTATTCAAAGCTCGCGATGATGTCGCGTTGGGCCTGCCAGTCCACAGGAAGCGGGTTGCGCTGGAACCACATCAGCGTCAGTCGCCGTGGCTGGCGACCCGCCATCAGTTGGGCAATGATGTCCGGTGCCAGTAATGTGAGTCGAATGACCTCGTTGATGCACGAGTGGTGCAGGCCTTCCTGTCGTGCGATATCCGAGCCGCTCTTTGCAATCCCGCTGTCAAGTAGGTGCTTCCAGTAGAACGCTCGGCCCAGGCCCTGGAGAAGGGTGGCATCAAACGCAGGTGCATATGTGGTGGCCAATTGCTGCGCTCCACGCCGGGCCAGTGTCATTGGCACAAAGGACTCCAGAGCATCGTTCATGCGGTGACCTCCGTCTCCACCAGTTCGGCACCAATGCTCTGCGGGGTGAACTCCCCAATCAGCGCCTTCCAGCCCAAGGCCCGCCATTTCACCTTTAAACCACCGCTGACCAGATCAATGCGCTCAATCATTAAGTTGACGATCCGGTGGCGCTCAATTGGAAAAAGCTGCTCCCACACGTCACCCAGTTTGACCATGGCCATGACAGTTGTCGCCTCGTCCACCTGTGAACCAGCGTTTTGAACCTGCCTGCACACCGCCGCGATGGATTCAGGACTGGCCAGCACGGTCTTGACTTGTGCCACCGTGGCGGCTTCAACCTCGGCCGCGGGCATGCGCTCGGAGGTTTTGCCCAGCGCACCGAAGCGTGACTCCGACTTGGACATGTAGTAGTGGTACTTGCGCCCGTTCTTGCGTGTGTAGGTCGCGTACATCGGATCCCCGCTTGGCGCAAAAAGCAGACCCCGCAGCAGGGCGTCGGTGCGCGAGCGTATTTGGGTAGCGCCAGCCCTGGCATGGGGATCCTTGGCCAATACCTCGTGAACTTGACCCCAAAGCCCATGGTCAAGGATGGCCGGGTGTACGCCAGGAAACCAACTGCCCTTGTGCGACAACTCACCCAAATAGATGCGGTTGCGCAGCAGTTTGTGCAAATACTTCTTGTCGATCTGTGCGCCAACACGTGTTTGACCGTCCTGCGTCGTCCATGCCTTGGTGGTGATTCCCTCCAGCGTCAGCGTTCGACCAATCTTGGTGGGTGAGCCCACCGTCAGCATGTCGGCAAATATGCGTCGCACAACCGCCGCTTCAGTCTCGTTGATGACCAGCAGGCGGTTTTGCACGTCGTAGCCCAGTGGTGGCACACCGCCCATCCACAGCCCCTTGCGTTTGCTGGCTGCAATTTTGTCGCGAATGCGCTCGCCAGTCACTTCGCGTTCGAACTGGGCAAATGACAGGAGGACGTTGAGCATCAAGCGCCCCATCGACGTGGTGGTGTTGAACTGCTGGGTGACCGACACAAAGGACACACCGTAGCGTTCAAACACCTCAACCATCTTCGAAAAATCCGCCAGACTGCGAGTGAGCCGGTCAATCTTGTAGACCACCACGATGTCGACCAGGCTGCGTTCAATGTCCGCCAACAGTCGTTTCAGCCCCGGTCGCTCGGTATTGCCACCGGAGAACCCTGGGTCGTCGTAATCGTCGGCCACCGGAATCCAACCCTCCGAGCGCTGGCTGGCAACGTAGGCATGACCGGATTCCTTCTGGGCATCAATGGAATTGAACTCTTGCTGAAGCCGCTCGTCTGAGGAAACCCGGCAGTAGACAGCGCAGCGCTTGCGAGGTTTGGTCTGGGCAATCGTGTTTGTCGTGCTGACCGTGCTCATTTTGAATCCTTCGTCGCGCCACGAAGGCCAAAGAACAATGGACCCGACCAGTGGGTGCCGGAGATATGGCGCGCTACCGATGACAGACTTTTAAAGGACTTGCCTTCGTAATCGAAGGTGCCCTGGGCCGTGACCGTGACCTTGTGGTCCCGCTCACCCCACTCGCGCACCAGGACGGTTCCGGGTGCGAGGTGAATTTCGCGTGATTTTTGGCGACCTTTGATTTTCGAATGGCGGATGCCGATGTTGACCAGCTGGCGCTGGGTGTCAGGGGAGAGGCCGCCAAACGCCGCTTCCTGCAGCTTGTAGGCCACGCGGGACTGCAAGTAATTGCGGTTCGGGTTTTCTGGTCGCCGTGGGTAGTGCTGGTCCCACAGGACCCACAGATCAGCAATTGGCAGAGTGGGTAGGCCTGCTACTTGCGCAGCCACAGAATTTTGGGTGTCGTTCATTGGAACCTCGTTTATTGATACGGGGTTGTATGAACGCTCTGCCCGGGCACAAAGCCAAGTTCAATTTGTCTTTCTGCCTCGGTACTTGCGAGATAGCAACGGGTAATCGCTGCTGCCATGACAGATTTGATTTCGGCAGCGCGCGCGGCGGGCGACATTGCCGACGGAGGAGTAAGTTCGATGGTTTTCATGACTGAATCGGGGAATGGAAACAGTCATTGATCATGTCCGCAAAGGTCCGAAGCGGATAGCAACGCAGGGTAATGGAGCGCGCGGCTTTAGTTGGTCAAAGCCTCCTCAACAACCTCGATTTCACTCTCGTCATCGTGAACGACCTCGTCCAGTGATTGCACTTTCAGCTGCCAGGCGCGGGCACCTTTGACGGCAGTCAGGTAATTGCGCCATGGTGACGATTTTTGGGTGAATAGAGTGGACGGTGACGCGCAGTTGGTGCCGTCCATCAGTATCTTGGTGCTGATGTGCGGTGTGCCGCTTGCATAAGCGTTGACAAGCCGCTGTAGTACAGCAATCTTTCCTTTGCTGGTGACTTGCCAGGGTGCTTTTTCAGGGATGTGGAGCACCGCCGAGTTCCCATCCGGTGACACTTTGAGCTCGACTGCAGCACCACCTCTGGCAGCCAGCTGATTTTGTCGGTACGCAGCCTTAAGTTGTGCAATGTCGATGGCCGTGGCAGACTGGCCCGTGGCCAGCACATTTTCAATGGGGATCACCACATTCGTTCCTGCGAACGGAAACGGAACCGAGGCCGTCGTCAGCACAATGCCTGGCATGGCGGATGGTCGCAGACGAAGGGCTGAATCCACTTTGGCGTACTGACGCTGGTTGGACATCTTGGCCGCGAAATACAGCGCCACAGAATGTCCATCAATATCGATCTCCCCGAGAAACACCGGTTCTTCTCCAAGGTGCCTGCCGCGCACGCCCACCAATGCGCTGCCCAGCGCCGTGATGATCTCCTCACGCAACCAATTCAAATCGACTTTCCAGCGCCGCGCATGCTTGGCTGGCAGTACCACGTCGTTCCCAGTGAGTGGGTCGCAGTAGCGCATCTGGCCCCCGTCGGTACATCTTTCCAGTTGCACGGTGGAGCGCTCGCCATCGGCGAGATCGACAACTTTTTGGGTGATGCGATCTCCCTCGGTGATGATGCCTTCATCCTCAAAGCGGTCGATGTCAATGCCCAGCTGTGCCAGAGCAAAGCCGTCCATGGGGCTGGTAGCGCATTCGAGCAGTTTGGATACTTGCAGGAGCAGATTCGGATCATCGACACCAGAACCTGGATGCAACGGTTTGAGAACGCCAAGCGACTCCAGTAGCTGGGTTCCGGCGTGCTACAGCCGTTGGTCTTTTTCGCCCTGCAGGCTGCATCGTCCCGGCTCAGCCAGCATGATGGACAGTGGCGTTTCCGTGGTGTCGCCGTCGAAAACAAGATCAGCCACCAGCGTCACGCCAAGAATGGCCCCAGGCTGAGAGAAGGGATGATCGCTCCAGCGACCGCCGATCACGTCGTGTAAATCGACACCGCTGTCGATGTGCAGGGACACCGCGTCGGTGGAATGACCGAGCAATGCCTTGGCCTCAGTCAAGTAGATGCGTTCAACCTTGGCACCTTGGATGCGCGGCTTTTCGTCCTTCAACGGCAGAGCAAAGCGGGACAGGTCTTAGCGCGAGCGATTCAATGGTTTACTGGACAGTGGCGCTTTGAGCCCGTGTTTGGACAACACGTTGGCCAGCGGAGCCCTGGTGGACAGGGTATGCGCGTAAACCTCGAGCACCTTGCGATCTGGCGTGTAAACCAAGGTCGCGTCGCGTGCCGGAAAGTAGCAGAAGCTGCGTCGGTTTCGATTGACCACCTGCACGGCCGACACCTGATCGCCAGCGAAACGAACGACGAGGTAATGCATGGTCGTCGTGTCACCGTTTTTACCTTCTTGCGCGAGTGGTACATAGACCACCTCACACGGTTCACCAAGACGCATCACGCGAGTCAACTGTGATTCCAGTTCCTTTTTGAGCGTGTCATTCCACAGGAATGGCGGTGCTTCATCGCCAGGAACATCGAAGGCATCGTACAGGCGCTTGTTGCCACGGATGTCTCCGGTGTTCAAAATCGATTCGGCCACATCAAAAAGCCGTGCCGTTTCGTCAGACTGGGTGCGCATCCAGACCGAGCGACCAATTTCTCCACCGTCCTGCGCCATGAACACGGCGATCACATCGGTGTCTTTCAGTTGATCGGCAACGGTGGTGAGGATGGTCGCCCCGCGAGGCGATGCCAGTCGCAGCACACGAAGCGCCTCGCGTTCCGCCGAATCACGCTGCTCCTTACGCAGGTGTTTGACATGTTCAACCAGTGCGGGGTGAAGTGCAGCTTCGTCTTGCGTCCAGTTGAAGCCGCGTTCAAGGGCCTGGCACTCGGGAACGGCACAGAAGGTCTTTATGACCGAGGTCGGTGCGTTCTCAATCAGCTCCAACAAGCAGTGTGCATTGGTGAGGGTCTTTTTGCCCATAGTGTTGTCTCCCGAAATGTCAGTTGGTGGCCGTTTACATGGCCACAGTCCATTGGCGCATGACCGCCACCGATTGAGTCAAGCCCTGTGCTGACAGGGTGTCCAGGTATTCGTCCGCCGTCTTGGGAGGATTCTTCAATGAGCGCCGGTGACTGGCCACCGCCTCCAATACGCCTGCGGGTTGCAGGTCCAAAAGATCAACGATGAAATCGTCTGGGTGCTGGGCTGCAAGGTTGTAGTGTTTGAGTGCCTCCAGCGGAAAATCCTTCAAATTGAAGGTCACTATCAGGCTGGCACCGGAGTGAATGGCGGCGGCGGCCACGTGCCGGTCATCGGGATCGGGCAAGTTGATCGCCGGAATCAGATGCTCGAAGCCAGTCACCAAGCAATCACGCACGTTCGAATTCATCAGTTCTCGGGTGCGCAGCAACTGCGCTGAGGTCAAGTCGGGGCGACTGGCCAGCACATTGCGTGTCCACTCGTCATGGATCATGTCGCTCCAGCGCGCCCGGTACAGATCCGAGAGTGCCACATGCATCAGCAGATCGCGCAGAGGTGCGGGATAGAGCACGCAGGCGTCATATACAACGGTGAAATGCGAACTCATTCCCTTAGTACCCCATGCCGATTTCCTGCGACAGCGCGGCGAGTTCGTCCAGAGCCTTGCGGCGCTCAGCATCAATGCGCTTCTTGTAGGCGATCACGTCCTGATAGCGCACACGGCGGTGCGTGCCGATCTTGTGAAATGGCATATCGCCTTTCTCCAGCAACTGAACCAGGAAGGGGCGCGAAACGTTGAGCACGTCGGCGGCTTCCTGGGTCGTCAGTTCGGCGTGGATCGGGATGATCGACACCGCGTTGCCTTGGCCGATTTCCGTCAAAACTTCCAGAAGCAGGCGTAGCGCCGAAGTCGGGATACGCACAGTGCGCACGGCACCCTTGTCGTCATGAAAGTCGATTTGCTGGGTGTCGGCCCGTGTCAGGAGCACGGTCGACAGCGCACGGCCCGACTCGCGGGCAAGTGCGACATCCTCCTGTGAAGGCAGGCTTTTGGGTATGGCGGGAGCGTTCATAGCGTTCTCCTCATGGGCTAAAAATTGGAATTGACCGGAGTATAAACGAAATAATCGAAATCGAAATAACCGAAACGGCAAAAGAAATGTAGCAATTTCAACAAGTTAGCTACACGGTGGGCAGACGGTCATCGGACATGGGCCCAGTCAAAGCCGAAAAAGCACTCGTACAAGCCCAAAGGCCTGGGAATTTCAATAGGAAAACCCCAACCAAAGGAGTGTTCCTCGTGCAAAACCAAGCCATTTCTGTTCAATCCGGACGCTATCCAGACCGGTCTCACTCACACGGTGCCACGCGCATCGCGCTCGACGAAAACGAGCTGGCCACCCGCTGGGGGCTCTCCGTCAAGACGCTCCGCCGGTGGCGTCAAACCCAGCTCGGCCCCATTTTTTGCAAGATGGGCTCAAGAGTCACGTATCTCATTTCTGAGATCGAAGCCTACGAGCGCCGCGTGTCGCGCCACTCCACCTTCACTTCTGTTTACCAATGAAGGGGGCGTGACTGTAGTTGCCGATTGATGCTCGAAAGCAATGGGTGACAAGTTGCCCAGTGTCAAATGCAGACGCACAGCGTTGTAGAAATTGACGATGTAGTCTGCGACGTCCGTAATGGCTTCTGCGTGATTGGCGTAGTCTTTTTGCCAAACGCGTTCCATCTTCAAATTCAAAAAGAATCGCTCCATCATCGCGTTGTCCCAGCAATTGCCTTTGCGGCTCATGCTGCCCACCAGCCCATGCTGAGTCAGCAGCGCCTGGTGCAAGCTACTTGCGTATTGCGTACCCCGGTCTGAATGCACAATTAATCCAGGCGCCGGATTGCGCTGCACGATAGCCATCTGCAAGGCCGCACAGACCAGCGTCGCAGGCATCGCAGGGGCCATAGCCCAGCCCACAACCTTGCGGGAATGCAGGTCCAGAACGGCAGCTAAATACAGCCAGCCGCTTCTGGTGCGGATGTAGGTGATGTCACTCACCCAAGCTTGATTGGGCAAGGCCCTTGCAAACTCCCGGTCCAGCACATTGGCTGACACCGCCATGGTGTGCTTGCTCTCAAGGGTGTGCATGAATTTGCGTCTCCACACCGAGCGCAGCTGGTTGGCCCGCATCAGGCTGCGCACCCGGTGACGACCGATAGTGATGCCCCGCAACTGCAATGCGGTGCATAACCTGCGACTGCCATAGGTGCGCCCACTGGCTGCAAAGGCGGCTTTGAGATGCACGCTGGCAGCACAGACCTTGGGCGCAGCCAGACTGGACTTGGTTGCGCTGTAATAGCCTGAGCGACTGACACCCAGGATGCGACAGGCCTGACTTACTGGAATGGCCTTCTTCTTCAAGTCCCCAATGAGTGCATGACTCATTTGAGTTCTCGGGCAAAGAAGGCCGACGCTTTTTTTAATATCTCGACGTCGCCTCGCAGTTGGCGGTTCTCGCTCTCCAACTGGCGAATGCGATGGTGCTCTGCGGTCAGGGGTTTGCCGATGCCACTTTGGCCAAGTTGCTCTGCTTCGAACTGCACCAGCCAGCGCCTGACGGCGGTTGCTCCCAAGCTCATGTCTTTGCAGACTTGTCCAATGCTCAGGCCTTGGGCTTTGACCATTTTGTTCGACCTGCAGTTTGAAGCTGGGGTCGAAGACTCTTCTTGATTTGGAATTGCTCACGTTAGTTGCCGTTTCTCTTTTGACAACCTATCGTTGTGTCTTTTTAAATTAGACCACCACAGTGCCAAGGTGGATTAGCCCCGGTAGTCAGCCTCCCACTGCATGGCGACTAGGAGCCCAGTGGCGTGGACCGGCTGTCCAGCGGTGTGACGAAAGAGTTTTGTTCCCAGCCAGAACCAAGCCGGCTTTCTGCAAAATCCGAAGCGTCCCCAAGGGTGGATTCCAGCCGTGTAAAACTGCTGCTCTTGTTGTGCCGCTGTCGGGTCACTGCCGCTTGAAGGTTGTCCTTCACATCCTTGAAGCGGCTCTCCAGATGATCGCGCTCATTGCCTTTAACTGCATCCTCGCCCAGAAACGCGGTACGAATCTGTGTGAGGTGGGGCAGGTTGGCGGGGTCTACCACCCAATAACGGATACCACACTGCGACAGCAAAGTGTGTTTAAGCGTTTGGTTACCCATCGACAGCCCTTTGGGGCCGGGTACGTCCACGCAACCGATTACTTGGCCCTCGGTACTGCACACGGTAAAGGTGCAATAAACACCATTGAGCAGCTTGTACCAATGGGTCGCTTCTTCCTGATGTGACGGCGTCGTAAACCGGGTGACCGGCAGCTTTACCAAGATTTGCTGGTCAAACATAACCTTGGAAAGCCAGACCCAGACTCGTCTTTCACGGTTGTTAACGAGCGGCCGCACCTTCAGCGGCCATTCCTTTGGGATACGCCGATTCTCGCGAGCGAGCACTTGGTTGCGCCAGTAGAGCAGCCCCGCCCCTACTGCCAAACCGACAAAAAAAGCATAAAACATGTCATTTACCCTGATTACTCAGCCATCTAACGGGGCTTTACAAGCGGTTACAGTCTACCGTGCTTTCATCGTAATGGCACTAAAACGATCTAACACCCGCTAAGTGGTTGCCGGGGCGCTGGAAATAAACAGTTGCGGTAAAAAAGCTCAATATGCATACATTTTTTCAATCGCTAGCCGATTGGAATTGAGCAATGCGATCAGGGCCGGGTCGAAATGCTTTGAAGAATGGGCGTTCATGTACGCAAATACGTCGTCAAGCGGCCATGCGGATTTGTAACAACTGCTGTTGATCAGACAATCCAGTACGTCTGCGACCGCCGCGATCCGGCCAACCTGGCTGATTTGCTCCCCTTGAAGATTCTGCGGGTAACCGGAGCCATCCCAATGCTCATGGTGTTCCATGGCGACCACTGCTGCCAGTTGGTGCAGTGGTGATCTGGATTGGGATAAAAGAGCGTGCCCCTCGCGCGCATGGGTTTTCATGGTTTCCCACTCCTCGGCCGCCAAAGGGCCAGGTTTGGTCAGTATCTCGTGCGGTATGCGCGCCTTGCCCACATCGTGCAGTGTTGCCGCTACACGGATCAGTTCGACATCTCGTTCGTTAGCGCCACTCTGCGCCGCCAGCAGGGCTGCAATATCACCCACCCGTTGCAAATGCCGATTTTGAGTGGATTCGCCACCGCGTTTTTCGATGGCCCCGCCCAGAATGGAGATGGTGTCGTTCTGGGCGCAGGCGGTATCTTCACGCAAGAGCAGTCCGTCGTAGGCGATGGCGACGTTTCTCGAAAACACCTCCAGCAGTTCGCGCGCCGCTTCATGGATGGGCTCGGGGAACGCCATATAAATGGTGCTTTCGCTGCCTGACTGCGTGCAAAAGTACCCAGCGTAGTATTGATCGCCATGGTGACTGGCCTTTTCGCTCAGAGTGCGTCTCAGTGCGAGCTGAACTTCCGCCGGTAAATTGGCAAGCTCTTCGTCGATCATCAGTCCGGCATAAGCTTTGGTTGCCGCCAGCACCCGAATATGGCCGCGATCCGAGTTCGCGGTGTAGGCCGTAATGTGACTGGCGCAAAGCCCCTCTCCCTTGAGGTCCAATAGAAAATTGACCTGCTCAAGCACCGCGGAGGCAAAGCTGCGCAGCGTGCGCGACTCGTAGACCTGGCCAATGGCTTCAATTGAACGGCGCAATCCCTGGCGTGCAAGCTCAATGCGCATCAAATCCCGGTAAGCGCGCAATCCGGCATAAAAAACGGTTATCAGCTTGCGCCGGGTGAGGTCGGTCTTCTCTTTGTAGTCGTTAATGTCGTAGTCTTTGATGACTTGCTCTTCCGGGGCCTGGCCCGGCTGGCCGGTACGCAAAATGATGCGTACGTTGAGGTTTCCGATGTCCTCACGGATGTGGCGTGCCAGTTCCAGCCCGGCGTGTTCTGTCTCCATGACCACGTCTAGCAGAATCAGGGCGATGTCGTTGGGAACACCCAATGTCGCGCGCGCCTCGGCTGCGCTGTAGCAGTGTGAAAACTGCAGGAGGCGGCCGTCCATCTCGAAACCGGCCATGACCAGCTTCGTCACCTCATGGACCACTGGATCGTCGTCCACCACCAGCACCTGCCAGGGTGTGAGCCGCCTGGCCGGGGCCAATTCGGATGGTTCATCGATAAAAACCAGATCGTCTGACATAACGGAGCCCCGGCAAGGTGGAAAACGTGCTGTGAAATCAGTTTATCGGATTGTGGCTGCGATACTACGGTCCATGCAGTTACAGGACATTCTTTATTCGCAAGGTTTTGGTACACGCCGCGTGTGTGCCGGCCTGATTCAACAGGGTTTTGTTGAGGTTTACCTATCAAAAGATGCCGTAGCCCCCGTGCCTTGTGCGCAATCAGCTATGGAATTTGTAGCAGAAGGTCTGCGTTTTCGGGTTCAGGGTGTGGACTGGGAGTATTTCGAAAAGGCCTATGTGATGTTGCACAAGCCCGCCGGCACCGAATGCTCTCAAAAGCCTTCTACTTACCCCAGCATCTACACCCTGTTTCCGTCGCCACTGCGGTTGCGCCCGCAAAAAAGCGCGGTGCAAGGCGTGCAGGCGGTAGGGCGGCTCGACCAGGACACCACCGGCTTGTTGCTGCTGAGCGATGACGGCCAGTTCATTCACCGCATGAGTTCGCCCAAGAAGCACAGCCCCAAGGTTTACGAAGTCACGGCCAAGCATCCTCTGGACGACAAGCAGGTCGAGCGCCTGCTGGCGGGTGTCGTGCTGGACGACGACCCCAAGCCCGTGCGCGCCGCCGCGTGCCAAATCGTTGATCCAAGCGGTGCTTCCTTGCACCTGCGTCTGACGCTGACCGAGGGTAAATACCACCAGGTCAAGCGCATGCTGGCGGCCGTTGGCAACCGCGTGGAGGGCTTGCACCGGTCAAAAATAGGTGCGCTGGAGTTGCCCGCTGACCTGGCACCGGGCCAGTGGCGCTGGCTGAGGGCGGAAGATCTGGAAAAACTGCAGGTCAAAGCGGTCTGACCCGTTGAGGCATCAGGCGGCGATATGTGTGTGCCTGGCTTGAGACAGGTCAGATAATCGGCTTTGAATTAAGGGGAAATACGGGGTTGGCGGCTAAAATCATGCTCTACCCGTAAAGTGACATTCCGTGACGATTATTGCCTCCCTCCTTGCTTCTTTCATGCGCTCCGTGAACCGGTCGCTGCCGCGAACAACCCTGTTGGTTGCCGCTTGCACTGCATTGACCGCCCCGTTCAGCGTTCTAGCCCAGGCGAAGCCGGTTTTTGTACTGAATTCCCTTGACGCCAATGTGAGCGTGATCGACCCTGTGAGCTGGAAGGAGATCCGGCGCATTGCCACGGGCAAGGAGCCGCACCACCTGTACCTCTCTCCAGACCAGAAGTCCATCATCGTTGCAAATGCCCTGAGTGATTCACTGACGTTTATCGACCCCAAGACCGCGGAGGTTCAGCGTGTGGTCCGCGGCATCATTGATCCCTACCAGCTGCGTTTTTCTCCCGACATGAAATGGTTTGTGACCGCTGCCAACCGCCTGAACCACGTGGATATTTACCACTGGGACGGTTCCGAGTTGATCCTGGCCAAGCGCGTGCCCACGGGCAAGACGCCCAGCCACCTCTGGATTGACAGCAGCAGCACCACCATTTACAGCACGATGCAGGACAGCGATGAACTGGTGGCGATTGATTTGCCGACCCAAACCATTAAATGGCGCATCCCTACCGGGGCCATGCCTGCCGATGTTTTTGGCACACCCGACGACAAATTACTGCTCATAGGCCTGACTGGGGGCGACGGCGTTGAGGTGTATGACGTGACCGGAGCCAAGCCGAAGTTGGTGCAACTGCTGAAAACCGGCAAGGGCGCGCATTCGTTTCGTGCCGCCGGTGACAAGCGCCATGTGTTCGTGAGCAACCGGGTTGCCAACACCATCAGCAAAATCGATTACCTGGCCATGAAGGTGGTTGATACCTTTGACGCACCCAGTGGGCCGGATGACATGGATGTGTCTCCCGACGGTCAATTCATTTACGTGGCGTCACGCTGGGCCGGCAAACTCACCGTGATTGATACCCGGACGCGGCAGGTTGTACGCCAGATCAAGGTGGGAAAATCTCCGCATGGTGTATGGACGCTGGACCATGCACCACGGTCATAGCGTGACCACGGGCATGGTGATGCCTTGTCGTAGCTTGCGGCATTTTGCTCTTATTTTCATAGCTGCTAGCGCAGTATCCACGGGGGCTAACGCGCAAAAGTCTTGTGAAAAACCGTTGTATCTGACGCTGGATACGGGGCATATGGAGATTGCGCCGTTGGTGGCCGAGGTGCTTAACCGCCAGAACGTCAAGGTCACCTTCTTTGCAGCCAATGAGCGCACGAGACAGGGCGACGGTAGCCTCGGGAACTACTGGGCTCCCTGGTGGAAAGCACGGGCCGCCGAGGGACACGAATTTGCTTCCCATACCTATGATCATGCATATTGGCGGGGTGATCTTCCGGGAGTCGAGCCCCAGTTTCGCATTCGCCCCACGTCGGGTGCGTTTGAAGGGCGTGAATTTACCTGGGATGCCGCCAAATACTGCGGTCAGATCGACCATGCCGCGCAGCGCCTCCAGGATTTCACCGGCAAGAAGGCGTTACCCTTGTTTCGTGCGCCTGGCGGTAAGACTTCGCCGCGTTTGCTGGCCGCAGCAAAGGCTTGCGGTTATGCGCATGTGGGATGGGCCCCTGCCGGGTTCTTGGGGGATGAGCTGCCGAGCGAGAAATTCAGCAATGACGCCCTGCTGGGCAAGGCGTTGCGGGATATCCGCCCCGGCGACATCCTGATGGCGCACCTTGGCATCTGGTCGCGCAAAGACCCGTGGGGACCCGCCGTGCTGGAGCCCTTGATTGTCGGTCTCAAGGCCAAAGGTTTCTGTTTCCAGACCTTGCGTGAGCATCCAGCCTTCAAAAGCTGGATTGCAGCGCACGGTCAATAGAAGGCGTCCCCAATGATGTCGGGTCCGCTGTGAATTCATTTCTCGACGCGTTTGCCAGTGCCTTTTCATTGGTACAGATGTGGCTCTTTGAAGCGCTGGTGCAGCCGCTTATGTTCTTGTTTGGCATGGCCAGTTTGCTGGATGATGGCTTTGCGGCCACGGGCTGGCTATTGGTAGGCCTGTTGCAGCTGCTCGTGTTGGTGGTGGTGATCGGGCCACTGCAACGCTGGCGACCGGTGGAGGCGGTTGTCGACTCTGCCACCATTCGCACCGACATGGTCTACACCGTGATTCACCGGCTGGGGCTGTTCAGGCTCGTGCTGTTTTTCACGCTCAGTCCGCTATTCGACGAGTGGTTTGGCGCCTTGCGGGTCGCCGGATGGGAGACTTTCCAGCTTGATGCCGTGTGGCCGGGTGTGACCGATCAACCGGTTGTCAGCTTGTTGATGTACCTGGTCGCGCTGGATTTTTTCAACTACTGGCTGCACCGCAGTCAACACCAGTTCGGGTGGTGGTGGAGCCTGCACTCCTTGCACCATGCCCAGCGTCAAATGACGATGTGGAGCGACAACCGCAACCACCTGCTGGACGACGTGCTGCGGGATACATTGATGGTCGTTCTGGCGCAGCTGATTGGTATTGCGCCAGGGCAATTTGTGGCCATCGTTGCGTTCACCCAGCTCAGCGAGAGTTTTCAGCACGCTAACCTTCGCCTCTGGTTTGGTCGCGTCGGTGAGCGTCTCTGGGTCAGCCCGCGCTTTCATCGACTGCACCACGCCATGGGTATCGGGCACGAATCGTCGGGCAAGCAAACCCTGGGCGGTCACAATTTCGGCGTGTTGCTACCGTGGTGGGACATGCTGTTTGGCACCGCGAATTTTGAGCAGCGCTTTGATGCCACCGGCGTACGGGACCAGGTGGAGGGGGGGCGCGACTACGGGCGAAGCTTCTGGGGCCAGCAGTGGCAGGGAATCAAGCGTCTGGCCGGCCGGGCCTGACGCAGTGCCGCCCTGACGCCACAGCGTTATGCTTGGCCCATGAATCTTTTTCTTGACTCCTTCTGGCGCGCAGTGGCGTACTGCCTGCACCCGCGGGTGATTCTCCTGTCGTTGTTGCCACTGGTTTTGATGGCCGTTCTGGCGCTGGGTCTGGGGTATTTTTATTGGTATCCGGCGCTGGATTGGGTGAATTCCCTGCTGGGGTCCTCCACCGTATTCAACAATGTGTGGAGCTGGCTGGAGGGCATAGGCGCTGGCAAGGTCAAAGTCGTAGCGGGGCCACTGATCGTGATCTTTGCGGTAACACCGGTCCTGGTGGTGGTCTCGCTGCTCGCGGTGGCAGTCATGATGACGCCCGCGCTGGTTTTCCTGGTGGCGCGAAACCGTTTTCCGAAGCTTGAGCGCAAACGTGGCGGCTCGACGTTGCTGAGTATTGTCTGGTCACTGGGATCGACCTTGCTGGCCCTGGTGGCCTTGGTCGTGTCGTCGCCTCTTTGGCTGGTGCCCCCCTTGATCATGATTTTGCCCCCCCTCATTTGGGGCTGGCTCACCTACCGCGTAATGGCTTTTGATGCGCTGGCAGAGCACGCCAGCAAAGACGAGCGTCGCGAGATCTTTCGCCGCCATCGCAGCTGGCTGTTGGGCATTGGCGTCATCTCCGGGTTTTTGGGTGCCGCACCCAGTATTGTCTGGGCTTCGGGCGTGCTGTTTGCTTCCATGTTCGTGATTCTGGTGCCGGTGGCGATCTGGATCTACACGCTGGTTTTTGCGTTCTCGTCGCTCTGGTTTGCGCACTTCAGCCTGTACGCCCTGCAATCCCTTCGGGCTGAGTCGACTGCTATGGCCAATGTTGCGCCCGCTCCGCCTGACGCGTTAGCATTGCCGGATGACAAAGCATCTGAACCTAACCCTGTCCCCTGAAACCGCTATCCGCTTCGGGCTGATCATTGTTGGAGACGAAATTCTCTCGGGCAAGCGTAGCGACAAACATCTGCCCAAAGTCATTGAATTACTGAAAGCGCGTGGTCTGCAACTGGATTACGCCCACTACGTTGGGGACGATCCTGATCGCATCACCGAGACATTGAAGCGTGTATTTGAGTCGGGCGACGTGGTCTTTTCGACCGGTGGTATCGGCGCCACGCCAGACGATCACACGCGCCAGTGCGCTGGAAGGGCCTTGGGTCTGGAGCTGGCGCTGCACCCGCAAGCCGAAGCGCTGATACGCGAGCGTATGCAGGATCTGGCACGGGAGCAAGGTGTGCCCTATGAACCTGATCGCAGCGACAACGCGCACCGGCTCAACATGGGCATGTTTCCAGTGGGCGCACAGATCATTCCCAACCCGTTCAACAAAATCGCGGGCTTCAGCTGTGCCGGTGCCGGAAATGGCCGCGTTCACTTTGTGCCCGGCTTCCCTGTGATGGCCTGGCCCATGATTGAATGGGTGCTGGACACGCACTACCCCCATTTGTTTACCCAAAACGCCTGGATCGAGCAGTCCGTGATTGTGTTTGGTGCCATGGAAGCGGCGCTGACCCCGCTGATGGAGGAGATTGAGCTTCAGCATGCGGTGAAAGTATTCAGTTTGCCCAGTGTGGATCACCCTGAATACGGCCGCCACATTGAATTGGGCGTCAAGGGCGAGCCGCAGGCGGCGGCTGCAGCGTACCAGGCATTGCTTGCGGGCTTGTCCAGTGTGAGCGCCCGACTAGGCCCTGAATTGGTGCGAAATTTGTAAAGCACCAATATGGTGCAATCGAGCATCAGCCATTTTTGGTGCATAACGTTCAGCAAGAGATTTGCCAACCGGCGAGTCGCCGTTTGTCTTTGACATGGAGCAGCGAAAAAGCGCCAATCTCAGGGCAAAATAGAGTGCTTTATCAAAATTGTCTGCAATTCGGTTTTTGGCACAAAAGCTGCATTGTGAACAAGGCAAATTTTTTACAACCGTGCGCATTTTTCAATAGGAGTACTTGATGGCCAAGACCGTCGCAGACGTGATGAAAATGGTGAAAGAGAACGAAGTCAAGTTTGTTGACTTCCGTTTCACCGATACCCGCGGTAAAGAGCAGCACGTTACCGTGCCTGTTTCGCATTTTGACGAAGACAAGTTCACTTCGGGCCACGCCTTCGACGGTTCATCCATCGCCGGCTGGAAGGGCATTGAAGCCTCCGACATGCAACTGATGCCCGATGCGAATACTGCCAATATCGATCCTTTCTTTGAAGAAACCACGATGTTCATGAGCTGCGACGTGGTCGAGCCGGCAGACGGCAAGGCATACGACCGTGATCCACGCTCCATCGCCAAGCGCGCGGAAGCCTACCTCAAGGCTTCCGGCATTGGCGACACGGCTTTCTTCGGCCCTGAGCCAGAATTTTTCATCTTCGACGACGTGCGCTGGAATACCGACATGTCGGGCACCTTCTTCAAGATCGACGAAGGCGAAGCACCCTGGAATTCGGGCAAGAAAATGGAAGGCGGCAACAAGGGCCACCGTCCAACCGTCAAAGGCGGCTATTTCCCCGTGCCACCGGTGGACAGCACGCAAAACATGCGCGCTGAAATGTCCCTGATTCTCGAATCATTGGGCATCCCGGTTGAAGTGTTCCACCACGAAGTGGCGGGCGCTGGCCAGAACGAAATCGGCACGCGTTTCAGTACGCTGGTCGAGCGCGCTGACTGGACACAAACCCTCAAGTATGTGGTCCAAAACGTGGCACACGCCTACGGCAAGACCGCGACTTTCATGCCCAAGCCCATCGTTGGCGACAACGGTTCCGGCATGCACGTGCACCAGTCCATCTGGAAAGACGGCAAAAACCTGTTTGCTGGCGACGGCTATGCAGGTTTGTCTGACTTCGCCCTGTACTACGTTGGCGGCATCATCAAGCACGCACGTGCCTTGAATGCCATTACCAACCCTGGCACCAACAGCTACAAGCGCCTGGTTCCTGGCTACGAGGCTCCGGTCAAGCTGGCTTACTCGGCGAAAAACCGCTCGGCTTCGATTCGCATTCCATTCGTGGCAAATCCCAAGGGTCGCCGCATTGAAGCGCGTTTCCCCGATCCACTGATGAACCCGTACCTGGGCTTCTCCGCCCTGATGATGGCGGGTCTGGACGGCGTGGAAAACAAGATTCACCCTGGCGAAGCAGCCACCAAGGATCTGTACCATCTGCCACCCGAAGAAGACGCGTTGGTGCCAACCGTTTGCCACAGCCTGGACCAGGCGCTGGACTGCCTCAATGCAGACCGCGGTTTCCTGACCAAGGGCGGTGTGTTCAGCGACAGCATGCTGGATGCCTATATCGAACTGAAAATGGGTGAAGTGACACGCTTGCGCATGGCCACGCACCCCATCGAATTCGACATGTATTACTCCCTGTAACACTTGCTGCCAATATGGCAGCCAGATGGTGAGTTAATAGGGACGGCGTAAGCCGTCCTTTTTTTTGCAACCTATTTGCTCAATTCAAGTCCAACAGAGTGTTGATCACCTGGGCGCTTTATGATTTGGCCAATTTTGGCGCATACTGGCCTGCCAGCCCTTGCACTTTGATGCGTGGACACCGAATGAAAACGATTTACCTGATTCCCTTTGTAGCTTCCCTGGTAGCTACTGGCTGCTGGGCTGAAGAGCGCATTTACAAGTGCGATAACAACGTCTACACCAACACACTGCAAGATCCAAAAGCACAGGGCTGCAAACCCATCAGTGGCGGCAACGTAACGGTAGTGCAATCCCAGCGACCCAATCCTGCACCGGCGGCGCGTGCGCCAGCGGTCTCGCAACCGGGTCAGCGCATCGACTCCGGGGATCAGCGCGCCAAAGACTCCGATGCCCGCATGATTCTGGATTCCGAGCTGAAAAAAGCCGAGGCGCGCCAGGCGGAGCTGCTCAAGGAATACAACAACGGCGAACCAGAAAAGCTGGGCCCCGAGCACCGCAACTACCAGAAATACGTGGACCGAACCGCGGAGCTCAAAGCCAACATCAGCCGCAACGAGAGTGATATCGCAGGCATCCGGCGTGAGCTGGGCCGCGTGCCCGCTGGTTCAGGCGCTTCTGCAGCGAAATAGCCCGCTTGGACGCGCCAGCCCGGTTTTCGTTATTTGACCTGTTGGCCACGCTGGTTGCGGTGGTCCGACCCGATGCATCGGTGGTGTTTTCCAACTCTGCGCTTGAGGATGCCCTGGGAACCTCGCGGCGCATGATCGTGGGGTCCTCCTTTTTCGACGTGTTCACGGAACCTTTGCAACTGCAAAGCGCCCTCGAAGGCGCGAGCGAAAACGAATTTGCGGCCCTTCGTTACGACGCGTGGCTCAAGCGCCTGGGGCAAGAACCCATGCCGGTGCACGTCATCATCACCCGCACCGAACCCCTAGAAGAGATCATCGTTGAGATGATCCCTTTGGAGCAGCAGACCCGCCAGGACCGTGAAGAGCGGCTGGCCGAGCAGGCGCAGACCAACAAGGAACTCATCCGCAATCTGGCCCATGAAATCAAGAATCCGCTGGGCGGCATTCGGGGTGCCGCACAGTTGCTGGAAATGGAAATGGAGTCGCCCGAGCTGACCGAATACACCCAGGTCATTATCCGTGAAGCCGATCGGCTCCAGAGTCTGGTGGATCGCTTGCTGGCGCCCCATCGGCGCCCGCACATGGTGGGCGATGTCAATATTCATGAGGTGTGCGAGCGGGTTCGTTCTCTCATATTGGCCGAGTTTCCCAAGGGTTTACGTGTGGTGCGGGACTATGACACCTCCATCCCCGAGTTTCGGGGTGATCGTGAGCAGTTGATTCAGACGGTATTGAACATTGCACACAATGCCTGTCAGGCGCTGTCTGAGCGCATTGCGGCAGGGGATGCGCTGCTGACATTTCGTACCCGTGTGACGCGGCAAATAACTTTCGGCAAACAGCGCTACCGGTTGGCATTGGAATTGCATGTCGTTGACAACGGACCTGGTGTGCCAGATTCGATCAAGGACCGCATTTTCTATCCGCTGGTGTCGGGAAGGGAAGGCGGCTCCGGGCTGGGGCTGACATTGGCGCAAACCTTTGTGCAGCAACACCATGGATTGATCGAGGTCGATAGCGTGCCAGGCCGTACGGATTTCAAAATATTGATTCCGCTTCCATAACAGCCAGAACTTGGGGACGCACAAAACATGAAGCCGATTTGGATCGTAGATGATGACCAGTCCATCCGCTTCGTACTGGAGAAGGCGCTTCTGCGCGAGCACCTGCCCACGCGCAGTTTCTCGAACCCGCGTGATGTGCTGGCCGCACTGAACACGGCATCAGACGATGACGGCCCACAAATCCTGGTGAGCGACATTCGTATGCCCGGCGGCTCGGGTCTGGATTTGCTGGAAAAAGTCAAAGCCAAGCACCCCGGCCTGCCCGTGATCATCATGACGGCGTTCTCCGACCTGGACAGCGCGGTGAGTGCTTTTCAGGGGGGTGCCTTTGAGTACCTGCCCAAACCCTTTGATTTGCCCAAAGCGGTCGAGCTGATTCGCCGTGCGGTCGAGGAAAGCCAGCGCGAGGAAGTGGCCGAAGAGCGCATGGCCGAGGCCCCGGAGATGCTGGGCCAGGCACCTGCCATGCAGGATGTTTTTCGCGCCATTGGTCGGTTGAGCCAGAGCAACGTCACGGTCATGATCACCGGCGAATCGGGTTCGGGCAAAGAACTGGTGGCCCGTGCACTGCACAAGCATTCACCTCGCGCCAATGGGCCGTTTGTTGCTATCAATACGGCAGCAATCCCGAAGGACTTGCTGGAGAGCGAACTGTTTGGCCATGAACGCGGTGCCTTCACCGGCGCGCAGACCATGCGCCGCGGCCGGTTTGAGCAAGCCGATGGTGGAACCTTGTTTCTCGACGAAATTGGCGACATGCCGTTTGAATTGCAGACCCGCTTGCTGCGGGTGCTCAGCGACGGGCATTTTTACCGCGTAGGCGGCCACAGCGCGGTCAAGACCAATGTGCGGGTGATTGCTGCGACCCACCAGGACCTGGAGCAACGCGTCAAGGACGGTGTTTTCCGTGAGGACTTGTTTCACCGCCTGAACGTCATCCGTTTGCGCCTGCCGGCCTTGCGCGAACGCAAGGAAGATATTTCCATGCTCACGCGGCATTTCCTGCAGCAAAGCGCCAAGCAACTGGGTGTGGAGCCCAAGCGCATTTCTGAGGCATCTTTGGCGTGGCTGGAGGTTTTTGGCTTCCCCGGTAACGTGCGGCAGCTGGAAAACATCTGCCACTGGCTGACGGTGATGGCGCCAGCGCAGGTTATTGAACCCAAGGATTTGCCACCTGAAGTGGGTGTCTCCCGTTCGGACTTTGCGCCTACCGACGGGGTGCCGGTCGCGAAGCCGGCGCCGTCCCCGATAGCAAGCATTGCAGGAGCCTTGGTCGCCGAGCCGGATGTGTCCGATGTTCCCATTGCGTTGCCGGCCCAAAGCACCCCTGCGACCGGGTGGGAGGCTGAACTGGAGCAGGAGGCCGTGTCCATGCTCGGTGCCGGTCAGTCCGATGTTTGGGATGCCCTGACACGCCGCTTTGAATCTCGACTGATTCTGGCGGCACTCGCCAATACCAAGGGTCGCCGCATTGAAGCGGCCCACAAGCTGGGTATTGGCCGCAACACCATCACCCGCAAGATACAGGAACTGGGGCTGGAGTAGTTTGCAGGCATTTTAGGTCGCTAGCCCGCACACCACATGCGCAGCTAGCTCCTGAAACTATAGCAATTTGAGTTCAACCAGCACGGGTGCGTGGTCGCTGGGGCGCTCGTTCTTGCGTGGCGTTTTGTCGATGGTGCAACCGGACGCCAACCTTTTGAGCGGGTCACTGACCAGAATGTGGTCAATGCGCAAGCCGCGGTTGCGGCGAAAGCCGAAGTCCCGGTAGTCCCACCAGGAGTAGCTTTTCTCGGGCTGCTCAAACAGGCGATAGCTGTCGTGCAGACCCAGCGCGATCAGCGCACGCAGGTGGTAGCGTTCCTCTTCAGTGCAATGGATGGTGTCTTTCAGTCCGATCGGGTCCCACACATCTGCATCATCAAACGTGATGTTGTAGTCGCCCATCAGGACCAGATTGGGATGTCTGGACAACTCGTCCTGCACCCAAGTGCGCAGGCCCTTGAGCCACGCCATCTTGTATTCAAACTTGTCGCTGCCCGGAGCCTGGCCATTGGGGAAATAGGCACCAATCACCCGAATGTCTTGCGGTGCTGCACCCGGTGCGCAGGGCAGCGCATAGGTGGCAGCGATGACGCGGGACATATCGTCAGAAAATCCGGGGATGTTTTTGACTACATCTGCGGGGGGCGTGCGCGACAGCAGCGCCACACCGTTGTACGTTTTTTGTCCAAACCACTGCGCGTGGTAGCCCGCGGCCTGGAATGCGTCCGCTGGAAACTTGTCGTCCGTCAGCTTCAACTCTTGCAGCGCCAATACATCCACCGGGTTTGCAGCGAGCCAGTCCAGCACCTGCGGCAGTCGGACCGTGAGAGAGTTAATGTTCCAGGTGGCAAGTTTCATATTTTTTTAAGGTTTTTAGAGCGCTAGCCCCCGCTGAGTATGCGTGGGCAGCTATCAAATGTGTAGCGTTGCCAATATGCCGACCACCATGCCAATGGCACCGCCGGCAAACATGCCGTATTCCAGCCACTTTTTCTTGGTCAACAGGGCAATGGCCGCGAGTGCAATGGAGACCTGCAGCACTGTGGTGGCCTGTGCCCAGCGGTGGTGTTGGTGCATCTGCTCATCGCTTTGGTGATCCCACGCGGTGGCTTCTGCTTCCATCTTTTCGGCGCCCAGCTTGATCTCGCCCTTTTCCTTTTCGTAGCGGTCTACCTTGCCTTGGTAGGTGTCTCTTTTGTCAGTCGGCGCGAGGTCGCGGGCCAGTTCAGCCAGAGACTGCTTGGTGCTTTTGGCCTGAAAGAAATTCCACTGGTTGGAGGCTTCCGTCTTCTTGATGGCCGCATTGTTCTTGTAGAGCCCGGCGTTGGCCTGGGTGGCCCCTCCCATGTAAGAGAAGAGGGCGCCGACTGTCGCAATGATGGCGGTGAACATGGCGATCTGGTTGATCATGCCGCCAGCGCCATGGCCACCCTGCTGTGCGTGTTCGATTTCATGGTCGTGGGGGCCGTGTACGTGGAATCCATCTGACGACATTTCAATTTCCCTTGTTGTGTTGGTAGGTCACGAAGCTGAAAGGTAGCCCGTTGACCGAGGTGTGGTTTTCGCGGGTGGTTTCAGCCCACTGCGGCCCGAATGGGGGAGCGAAAGCATCGCCTTCAAAGTCGGCGTCAATCTCGGTGACCACGGCAGTGTCGGCCAGTGGCAGCGCCAAGGCATACAGCTGGGCGCCGCCAATCACCCAGACGTCAGCATTTTGCTCACAAAACTGTAGCGCCTCGTGCAGGCTGTGTGCGGGCTGGGCGCCATTTTCATTCCATTTTTCCTGGCGTGTCACGACTACGTTGGCACGCCCGGGAAGGGGGCGGAATTTCGGGGGCAATGAATCCCAGGTCTTGCGCCCCATGATGACCGGGCAGCCCAGCGTGACGCGCTTGAAATGCGCCATGTCTTCAGGCAGATGCCAGGGCAGGGTGTTGTGGTTACCAATTACGCCGTTGCGCGCGCGCGCAAAAATCAGGTGCAGTTTCATAGGAGCAGCGAGACGCGCTAGACCGCGACCGGCGCTTTGATAGCCGGGTGGCATTCGTAGCCCAGCACTTCAAAGTCCTCGTATTCGTAGTCGAATATCGACGCCGGCTTGCGCTTGATATTGAGCGTGGGATAGGCAAAGGGCATGCGGCTCAGTTGCAGCGCCACTTGTTCGAGGTGGTTGCTGTAGATGTGGCAGTCGCCACCGGTCCAGATGAAATCACCCACGTCCAGATCACACTGCTGCGCCACCATGTGGGTGAGCAGCGCGTAACTGGCGATGTTGAAGGGCACACCCAGAAAGATGTCGGCGCTGCGCTGGTACAACTGGCAACTCAGTTTGCCTTTGCCTCCCGGCTCGGTAGCCGGGGCCACGTAAAACTGGAAGAAGGCGTGGCAAGGCATGAGCGCCATCTTGTCCAGGTCGGCCACATTCCAGGCGCTGACGATGATGCGGCGCGAATCGGGGTTGGACTTGAGGGTGTTGATGACCTGGGCAATCTGGTCAATGTGGCCCCCATCCGGTGTGGGCCAGCTGCGCCATTGCACGCCGTACACCGGACCCAGGTCGCCGTCGTCACGCGCCCATTCGTCCCAGATGCTGACGCCGCGTTCTTTCAGCCAGTTGTTGCTGCTGGAGCCGGTCAGGAACCACAGCAGTTCCTGAATGATGGAGCGCAGGTGGACCTTTTTGGTGGTGATGAGCGGAAAACCTTCATTCAGATCAAAGCGCATCTGGTGGCCAAACACACTTTGGGTGCCGGTGCCAGTGCGGTCGGCTTTGAAAACGCCATGGGTCTCGACATGGCGCATGAAGTCTTCGTATTGCGAGCGGACGGGGCGAGGGGGTGTAGACAGTGTCATGTGGGGCCAGGGCTGCGGGTTAACGCGGAATTTTAGTGGGAAGAGCTGCAGGCAGGGTTACAGTAGTGCTCTGATCCTACGCATACAAGGGTGTCTGAAATGAAGAAAATTGCTACTCTGGCCTTGCTGCTGTTGGCCACAGCGAGCCACGCGCAAACATCCACTTCCAAAAAGGACCTGGTTGCACGCATCCTGGTATTGCAACAACCGGCGATCGAGCAGACTGCGCAAATGCTTGCCGAGCGCCCCGCGTTGCAATTGCAGCAGCAGGCCGGCCTGGCACTGCAAACCCGCGTAGCGCCTGAAAAGCGCGAGGCGGTGGCCAAACAGGTGCAGCAGGATCTCAAGCAATATATTGATGACGTGGGCCCTTTGGTCCGGCAACAGGCCGTGAAACTGGCGCCATCGACCATTGGCACACTGCTGGATGAACGATTCACCGAAGAAGAACTCAAGCAGCTGATCGCCATCATGGAGTCGCCGGTCAATCGCAAATTCATGCAGATGGGTGGCGAATTCCAGAAGGCCCTGGGTGAAAAGCTGGTGTCGCAAACGCAGACCCTGGTCGCGCCGAAAGTCATTGCGCTGGAGCAAGCGATGGTCCAACACCTGGGACTGCCACCGGCGCCTGCCGCCAAAGCCTCGGAACCATCCGCCAAACTGCCCAAGAAGTAGGCAGCTACTTCATTGATAGCACCCGCCCCGGGTTCATCCGGTTGTGCGGATCCAGCGCCTGCTTGATGGCGCGCATCATGCCCAGTGCTACGGGCGATTTGTGCTGTTCCAGCTTGTCACGCTTGAGGCTGCCTACGCCGTGCTCAGCCGAGATGGAGCCCCTGAATTGATCAACCATGTCGTACACCACGGCGTTGACGCCTTTTTCCTGATCCTTCAGGAAGGCTTCCGCATCGCAACCTTCGGGTGCCTGCACGTTGTAGTGCAGGTTGCCGTCGCCCAGGTGGCCGTAGTTCACCAGCCGTGCGCCCGGGAAGGCTTTTTGCAGCAGGTCGTCTGTGATGCGCACAAACTCGGGAATGCGTGACACCGCAATCGAGATATCGTGTTTGATATTCAGGCCTTCCTGCGCCTGGGCCAAGGGAATGCTCTCGCGAATGTGCCACAGCTGACGCGCCTGGGTGATGCTCTCGGCCACCACCGCGTCGGTGACGCAGCCCTGCTCCATGGCGACTTCCAGCAGGTGCTCGAACGAGGCGCGGGCGTGGGTTTCAGACTCGTGGTCGGAGTTCTCCAGCACCACGCAATACGGAACGCTTTCAAAAAGCGGCACCTTTTGCTGCGGGAAGTGTTTGACCACCAGACGCAGGGCAAACTGGCCCATGACTTCAAAGCCGGTCAGACCCGAGCCCAGATGGCGATGCGCCAGGCCCAGCAGTTCGACTGCCGCGTCCAGCGATGGAACCGCCGCAAAAGCGGTGAGTTGCGACAGGGGCAGGGGATACAGCTTCATGGTGGCCGCCGTAATGACACCCAGCGTGCCTTCCGAGCCAATCATCAGGTGACGCAGGTCATAGCCGGTGTTGTCTTTGCGCAGACCCGAGAGACCATCCCAGATGTCGCCTTGCGGCGTCACCACTTCGAGGCCCAGGCACAGCTCGCGGGTGTTGCCGTAGCGCACGACTTGCGTGCCGCCTGCGTTGGTGCCCAGATTGCCGCCAATCGTGCAACTGCCTTCGGAAGCCAGGCTCAAGGGAAACAGGAAGCCTTCTTTTTCACAGGTTTCCTGCAATGTTTGCAGCACACAGCCCGCGTCTACCGTGATGGTGAGGTTGGCCCCGTCCAATGCTCGCACCTGATTCATGCGCAGCAGGCTCAGTACCACTTGCGTGCCACTGGCATCGGGGGTGGAGCCCACAACCATGCCCGTGTTGCCTCCTTGAGGCACGACACTGATGTCAGCAGCCGCGCACGCTTTGATGACCGCTGCCACTTCGAGGGTGGACGCGGGACGCACTACCGCCAGCGCCTTGCCGCGCTCGCGTTTGCGCCAGTCCAGTTCAAAGGCGCTCAAATCGCCCTCGGTCAGTACATGGGCAGGGCCCACGATTTGTCGCAGTGCATCCAGCAGTGTTGCGTGTTCGGTCATGGTGTCGAGTCAGTGGTTTCAGCCAGGCGGGAACTTTTTCTGCTTCCCAAGCGCATGCGCACATGCAGCACGCAGGCGGCAAACAGCGTCAAACAAAGGAAAATTTCCACCATGGCCAAGATGTTGCCTGGTGCTTTGTCGCTCCAGGCGCGTACGACGCCTTCGGTGAAATAGAGCCAGACCAGCAGGCTGACCCAGCGGTAGGTGTACATGCGGTTCTTGAGCAAGCCCGCCAGGGGAATGCACAAGGGTAGCGCCTTGAGTGCCAGCCAGGAGCCACCGGGGCGCAGGGGTGCCAGCACCAGCTCCCAACTCAGTGCCAGCACGATGAGGCCCAAAAGACTCCCCACCGCGAGCCATCGGATGAGTTTTACGGTATTTGCGGAATCGGTGGGTGTGTTCATGTCGGTGGCATCATAGCGGCATGCAAGCATTTCAGCGTTTCCAGGGTTGGCTACAAGACGCCGCCCATATTCCGTGGTTTGACGCCATCCACACCCTGCGCGAGCGGTTCCGGGAAGACCATCTGGGCTTGACGGCCAGCAGCCTCACTTTTACCACCACCATTGCGCTGGTGCCCGTCATTACGGTGGCGCTGGCGGTGTTCACCGCGTTTCCGATGTTCGCCAAGTTTCAGGATGTACTGCAAAAGTGGTTGATAGAAAGCCTGGTACCCGACAATATTGCGCGCCAGGTGCTGGGCTACCTCAACCAGTTCGCAGGCCAGGCCAACAAACTGGGCGTGGCTGGCCTTGCCGTGCTGCTGGGCACGGCACTGGCCCTGATATTCACCATTGATCGCACGCTCAACAGCATCTGGCGCGTCCGCACGCCCCGGCCGTTCGGGCAGCGCGTGCTCATCTACTGGTCTGCCATCACCCTGGGTCCTTTATTGTTGGGGGTGAGCCTGAGCATTACGTCGTACGTCGTGTCTGCCTCCAAAGGCGTGGTGGGCGGACTGCCGGGCGGCGTGAAGCTGATTCTGGACTCGCTGCAATTTTTTCTGGTGGCCGGCGGCATGGCGGCCATGTTTCACTATGTGCCCAACACCCATGTGCGCTGGGGGCACGCCTGGATGGGCGGATTGTTCGTTGCGAGCGGGATGGAGTTGGCCAAAAAAATACTGGCTTTGTACCTTAGCAAGGTTCCCACCTATTCGGTTGTGTACGGCGCGTTTGCCACGGTGCCGATTCTGCTGGTCTGGATTTACGTGGCCTGGGTCATCGTGCTGCTGGGCGCAGCGCTGACGGCCTATGTCCCGAGCCTCATTGCCGGCATTCCGCGCAGGCGCACCGGGCACGGTTGGCAGTTTCAATTGGCGCTGGAGGTCTTGACGCAACTGGACCAGGCCAGAAATCAATCTGCCAAAGGAAAGACCACCAGCCAGTTGTGTTCTGCACTGCAGACGGATGCGCTGCGGCTTGAGCCGGTGCTGGAGGCCTTGATGGACATCGACTGGATTGGCCGGCTCAGCGAAGGCGGGGCTGTGGAAGCCGAGGCGCGCTATGTATTGCTGGTGGATGCCCAGCAAACCGCGCTGGAGCCGCTGATCCATACCCTGCTGCTACCGCACAGCCCCGTGACTGAAAAATTATGGAAAAACGGCCGCTGGCCCGCAAGCAGCCTACGTGACGCGCTATGAAAAAAGTAGCTAATTCGCCAAAAAATCCCGTATGGCAGACAGCGTTTCTTCCGGGGCCTCGGTCATCTGGTGGTGGCCTACCGGCAGATGGGTGACCTGCACGGTCTTGCCAGAGGCGCGTGCTTTTGCAATCAGGGTCTGGGCGGCCTTGGGTAGGGTCATCTGGTCTTGCGCGCCCAGCACAAATAATACCGGGCAGGTGATTTGCGCGATCGCAGCCTCACCGTTTGTGTAGCTGTCGCACGCCTTGAAGCCGCGGTGGAACACATTGACTTTTGTGTTGCTGGCCAGCACGCGGCGACCCAGCGCCATTCCCAGGCCATATATCCAGGTGCCCGGGCCCAGAGCCGATGGGGGTGCTGCCAGCGTGCTGCGGGAAAACACGTTGATCATGGTCAGGGCCTTTTCGGGCTCGTTCAGTGACGTCTCAATCAGCACCGGTGACACTTTCATCGGGAAGGCGGTGCCCACCAGCACCAGATGGGTGATGCGTTCTTTGAGTCGGGATGCGGCCTCCAGTGCGATGAGCGAGCCCCAGCTGTGTCCGACCAGCGCGGCTTTTTGCACGCCAGCGGCGTCCAGCAGGGCGCCGATGAATAGGGCCGCTTCTTCCACGCTGGAGGGTGCTTCGCCCAAGCTTCGGCAATGCCCGGGCAGGTCCACTGCCAGCACATTCCATCCATGGTTGGCCAGGTAGCGACTTTGCAAAATCCAGACGCTGTGGTCATTGACCACGCCGTGGATGAACACCACAGTGGGCTTGGCCGCATCAAAGGGTTTGCCGCCGGTGTAGCAATAGCTTGTTGCGCCATTGACGGTGAGTTCCATCATGCACCTGCCTTTTCTGCAGCTCTCAATGCGCGCTTCAAGTCGTCAATCAGGTCATCCGGATCTTCCAGTCCGATGGACAGGCGAATCGTGCCCTGCGTGATGCCTGCACTGGCCAGAGCCTCGTCACTCATGCGGAAATGCGTGGTGCTGGCAGGGTGAATCACCAAACTGCGGCAGTCACCCACGTTGGCCAGATGACTAAAAACTTTTAGGGTCTCGACGAATTTTTTGCCTTGCTCCCGAGTGCCCTTGAGGTCAAAGCTGAAAACTGAGCCTGCGCCTTTTGGGAGCAGCTTTTGCGCCAGCGCGTGGCTGGGGTGGCTCTCCAGCATGGGGTGGCCGACACGGCTCACAAAAGGCTGGCTGGCCAGAAACTGAACGACCTTCTCCGTATTGCTCATGTGGCGCGTCATGCGCAGCGACAGGGTCTCAATGCCCTGCAAAATAAGCCAGGCGGTGTGCGGGCTCATGCAGGCACCAAAGTCGCGCAGGCCTTCCCGGCGGGCACGCAACAAGAAGGCACCTACGGTGCTTTCCTCGCTGAAATTCATGTTGTGAAAGCCATCGTAAGGCGCTGCCAACTCGGAAAATTTGCCAGTCAAAGCATACGCTTTGGCCCAGTCAAAACTGCCGCCATCCACCACAATGCCGCCAATCACCGTGCCATGGCCCGACAGAAACTTGGTGGCCGAGTGGTAAACCAGATCCGCGCCCAATGCCAGCGGCTTCATGAGCCAGGGTGAGGTGAGGGTGGAGTCCACCAGAAGGGGCACGCCCGCGTCGTGCGCAATGCCAGAAATGGTGGGTATGTCCAGCACATCCAGCCCGGGGTTGCCCACGGTCTCGCCAAACAGCAATTTGGTATGGGGGCGAATGGCCGCGCGCCAGCCGTCAATGTCCCCCGGCTTCACAAACGTGGTGTCGATGCCAAAGCGGCGCATGGTGTAGTGCAGCAGGTTCTGCGAGCCGCCATACAGCGCCGTGCTGGCCACAATGTGCGAGCCCGCGCCCATCAGCGTGGCAATGCTCAGGTGCAATGCCGCTTGCCCGCTGGCGACGGCAATGGCGCCAATGCCGCCCTCCAGCGCCGCGACGCGTTGCTCCAGCACCGCATTGGTAGGGTTGCTGATACGGCTGTAAACATGGCCGGCTCGTTCCAGGTTGAACAGCGACTGGGCATGCTCGCTGGACTCAAAAACAAACGAGGTGGTGAGGTGAATCGGCACAGCCCGCGCACCGGTGGCGTCGGGAACGGCGCCTGCGTGCAGGGCCAGTGTGTCAAATCCGGGGTCAGCGTAACCGGGCATAGAGTTCTCCGGGGTGAAAAGATGGTGTAACTGCGCGATTGTGGGCTATATTAAGTTCACAAAATCCAATCATGTGTCACGAGGAAGAATCATGAAAGTCAGCGACATCCTTCGCGTCAAGGGAACCACGCTCTACACCATCACACCAGAAGACACGCTGGCAGATGCTGCCACTTTGATGGCAGAACGTGATATCGGCTCCCTGGTCGTTATTTCCCACGGACTGGTCGTCGGCATGCTCACTTTTCGCGAGGTGATTCAGGCTGTGGTGAAAAATGGGGGCTCGTTCGATGCCACGACTGTTTACCGTGCAATGGATTCGGGGCCACTGATCTGCACCCTGGAAACCGATATGGATGAAGTGCGACGCATGATGCTGGATCGCCATGCCCGCTACATGCCGGTGATGGACAAAGGCATGCTGATGGGCGTAATCAGCTTCTATGATGTGGCCAAGACCGTGGTGGACAGCCAGAACTTCGAGAACAAGATGCTCAAGGCCTACATTCGCGACTGGCCCGACGAAGATAATTCCGCGTCGGGCTGAAAGTTCAAACGCTGTTCAACGGCAGGTTCCGCTGGCGCTTGCCAGTCAATTTAAAAAGGGCGTTGGCTACCGCCGGCGCCAGCGGCGGTACACCCGGTTCACCGACGCCACCGGGGTGGCGTTCGCTGGGCACAATCCAGGTTTCGACAATCGGTGATTCCGCCAGCTTGACCATGGGGTAGCTGGGAAAACTGCTTTGCTGCACTGCGCCGTCGACAATGTCAATGCGGCTGTACAGCGCGGCGGTCAGGCCGAATATGACGGCCCCTTCCATCTGCTGGGCCACGATGCCGGGGTTGACGACGGTGCCGCAGTCAATGGCGCAGACCACCCGATGCACGCGGGGCGTCATGCCATCTGGCAATGAAACCTCCGCCACTTCTGCCACGATGGACCCAAAAGACTCATGCAACGCAATCCCGTGGGCACGTCCTGCTGGTAACGTTTTACCCCAGCCCGCTTTGTCAGCCGCCAGGTTCAGTACGGCGAGATAGCGCGGCGCCTGCGCCAGCAGCTTGCGCCGCAGGGCCAGAGGGTCTTGTTGTGTGGAAGCGGCCAGTTCATCAACAAAGCTTTCTGAAAAGAACGCATTATGGGAATGGCCGACCGACCGCCAAAAGCCCACGGGAACGCCCATTCGCGTGGCCGCATGCACCATCTGCTGGTTGGCAAAGCCATAGGGCAAATCAAACAAACCTTCCGCGGTTGTTTTGTCGGGTGTATCGAAGGGGCCTGATAGCGCAGGAATACCGCGCGCCATCCAGCGCGGGGTGATGGCGTCGCCGGCAGATGCAATGCGCAGGCCGGTCACGTTGCCCTGGGCATCCAGGCTGCCCGTGAGCTGCGCCACATGCATGGGGCGATAGAAGTCGTGCGTCGTGTCCTCTTCGCGTGACCAGATCAGTTGCACCGGCTTGCCGCCGGTTGCCATCGCCACACGCACGGCCTGGCCCACCGAGTCCACTTCCAGTCGCCGACCAAATCCGCCCCCAAGTAAGGTCACATGCAGCGTGACATTGTCAATATCCACGCCTGCAACCCTGGCCGCAAGCGCGCGAGCCATTTGCGGCACTTGGGTCGGAGCCCACACTTCCACCTTTCCATCCGCCACTACTGCGGTGCAGTTCATCGGTTCCAGCGTGGCGTGGGCAAGGTAAGGTGCGCTGTACAGGCTCTCAATCTTGCGGGCTGCCTGTTGCTCGGCCTGCGCAATGTCGCCCCGCTCATGAAAGGTGTGGCCATCCGGGTTTTTGACTGCCGCTTCCAGCGCGACCCGAATTTTGGCAGAATCCAGGTTCCCTGCCGGACGCGGTAGCCACTTCACATCGACTGCCAAGGCCGCCTGCTGCGCCTGCCACCAGGTTGTTGCCACCATGGCAAAACCTTCGGTTGACTCCCCGAACGAAGCCAGTCGAACCAGGCC
>Ga0105047_10001393_pt1 | contig 43193 bp, 41 predicted proteins | sample MAT04_FD_78384 | JGI IMG/M metagenome (GOLD analysis project Ga0105047, IMG submission 78384) | Freshwater microbial communities from Lake Fryxell liftoff mats and glacier meltwater in Antarctica - MAT-04 (megahit assembly) | ecosystem: Environmental > Aquatic > Freshwater > Ice > Liftoff... | reverse complement strand
CTCAGCCCCAAGCCCTACCGCTGGAAAGCCGAAGGCGCCGTGATCCTCGAAAAGACCCGCCGCGCCCGGGAGGCTCAAGCTTTGGTCGGTCTGTAACCCCATTTGAGAGACACTACACTAGGAACGCGGATTGCCGGGTGCTAGTCGACGCAACCGGGCCCGCGTCAGTAGTCTGTGCTCCTGTGGTCCGTAGTCTCTAACAGCAGTCCAGCAGTCCTATAGTCCCGTGGTCCGTAGTTCACGACCCGACTGATCCGCATTGGGTTTTGCTTTCGGGCGGGTGGGGGGTTTGATCGGGGGGGTTGAATACCTACGACCGACATCTGCTGCGCGAATGGATGTCGATTCTGGGGCTCGTGCTGGGGGCGACCATCGGGCTGATGCTGGTACAGGTGCTTTACGACGATTTCCGTACGCTGCGTGACCTCGGCGCGCGGGGGGTGGACATGTGGATGTATTTCTTTGTGACGATGCCGAGCTTCCTGTCGGTGGTATTGCCCTTGGCGCTGCTGCTGTCGCTGTTGTTCGTCTTGGGTAAGTTGCACCGCGCCAACGAATTCACCGCCCTCCGCGCCGCGGGGGTCGGTCTGATGCGCATCACGGCCCCGATATGGATCGTCGGCGTGGTCGCCTGCGGCCTGGCGTGGTGGCTTAACTCCACCGTCGTGCCGTGGTCGGTGGAGACCTCACGCGCGCTGAAGCAGAACCTGGAATTCAAGAAGCAGGCGAACTCCCTGGCGGCCGACCGCATCGGCGCGTTGGACAGCGTGGCGTTCAACAACCCGCGCGCGCAGCGGATGTGGTATTTCAATCGCTACAGCCAGGTGTTGCGGCGGGGTTTTGGCGTGAGCGTGTCAGAGCTCGACGGCCAGCGCCGCGAGTTGTCGCGGATCGTGGCGACCGAGGCCTCGCCCAATTCGAACGGGGAGGGCTGGGTGTTCAAATACGGCCGCGAGATGAGCTTCGACCCCACGACGGGCGAGCTCGAGGGCACCGCGCCGTTTACGCAAAAGGTGGTGACCCGGTATCACGAGGATCCGAAGCTGATGCTCCTGGTCGACTGGCCGGTGCGCGACCTGTCGTTTCCCGAGCTGCGGCGGATGATCGATTACTTCACGTACGAGAACAGCGAGAAGATCACCCCCTACGCGGTGCGTTACTACAGCCTGATCGCGGACACGCTTGGGCCGCTGATCGTCATCGCGATTGCCATCCCGTTTGCCGTCACGGGGGTGCGGGTGAATCCCGCCGTGGGGGTGTCGAAGTCCTTCGGATTATTTTTTCTCTATTACATTCTCACGAACATCGCGTCGTCGCTCGCGACGAAGGAGATTGTCGATCCGGTGGTGGCGGCATGGCTGCCGAATGTCGGCATGATCGCGCTGGCGGCGTGGCTGTTTGCGAAGCTGCGGTGAGGTTGAAAATTAAACCCGGCTAACCCCGGACTTTTACAGGAGGGAATAGAGAGAACAGAGAGGGAATTATCGGCGGGCTTCAACTCTCCGTTACCTCTGTTGCCTCCTGTAAAACGATTCGGGCTCGGGATTGAAATCCCGCAAACCTATGCGTGATATAAGACTACCCTAAAATCCGCCGCCACACGGCGTTGCTGGGCCACAGCATGATGGTCCAGACGACGAAGCAGTTGATGTAGCTGAGGAAAACCGCGGCGCTCGCCATGTCCTTGATGCGCTTCGCGAGGGGATGGCGCTCGGGGCGGAGGTAATCGATGATCCACTCGATGGCGGAGTTGAGCAGCTCGACGATCAGGATGAGGATGAGCGAGGCGATCATCAGCGCGGTCGAGACGGCGTTGACCGGCAGCCAGATCGCAAACGGCACGAGCAGCACGGCGAAGATGAGGTCCTCGCGGAACGAGGGCTCGTGCTTCAGGGCGGCGAAAAATCCGTCGATGGAGTAGCGGAGCGACGCGAGGAAGTTGCGGAAGCTGCGCCGCTTGGGGCCGGGTGATTCGGCGGGATGGGTCACGCGCCGCAGGCTAGCCGGGCGCCCCGGCGGGGCGGAAGCGTTTTTTACCAGCCGGCTCAGGCCGCGACCGGGGGCGGGCTGCGGCGGGTCGCGCGTTTCTGCCCGATGAAGCTGCGGGCGAACTCGATGACCTCCTCTCGGTAGCCGACGAACTCCAGCACGCGGGCGAGGAAGCGGCGCTTGGTGGGCGTGTCGAGGTTCATGATCGCCCGGAACTGGGTGCCATCGATCTGGCGCGCCTGGTTGTGACGGCACGCGGCGAGAATTTCGTCCGGGCTGAGGCCCAGGTACCGGCGCCCGCCCGGCAGGCTGCGGATGAATTCGCCGAAGTCCTCCGGATGACGTGCGGCGACCCAGGCGAGCAGGGCGAGGTAGCGGTCGGCGTCGGTGTACTGCGCGCGGAACTCCGCGCTCAAGATGAATGCGGCCAGCGGTTCGGCGGCTTCCGCGGAACCTGAGGGGATGTTGAGCAGCGAGGCGAGAACCTCGTCCGGCGTGCGGTGAAAGCCGGTCGCAAGGCGCTGAAGGGACGCGTAAACCTCATCGCTTACGTCGATGGTTTTCACGGGTACCTGTTTAACCGGTTTCCCCGGTTTGATAAAGCCGTTTGCGACGAATCTACCGCCGTTTGCGATCGAGACCTGACGGGAGGTGGCAAAACACCGCGGGCCGGTTGGAGCATTGCAGGGCCAGGACCTTGGTTTCGGTTCGTCCGGCGATCTGTCGCGAGATCGTCAGGGGCAGCTGCAACGCCGGTCGCCTATTTCGCGGGGGGAGGCTGGGTGCCGGCGCTGGGCGGAACGGGCCGGAGCGTCAGGATCTTCGTCTGGATCTGGCCGGCGGCGCGCAGGGAGATCGTCACGGGCAGGGCATACGAATCCACGCCAAGCATGGATTGCATGGGCTCGACTTCCACCGCCTGGCCCGGCCCGAGTGTCACGGTGTCGGGCCGGACGGCAAAGTCGCCCAGATCGGAATCCACCTGGCGGATTTCAACCACCATCGTGGCGCCACCTAAGTTTTCCAGCTGCAGCCGCAGCAGGGCGGGTGGCATCTGGGCCTCGCGGATCCGGCGGGCGGCGGATGACTCCGAATCATCGTTCTCGGAGATACGGCTCATGCCCTCGTTGCCCTGGTAGGGAGCGTTTTTCTTTGCCTCACGTTTCCGGCTTTCATCCGAAGTGTTGATGTCCATTTGGGGCGAACCGCCACCCATGTCTCCGCCCATCCCGCTGTGGCCGCCGAAATGACTTTCGCCGGGCTTGGAGCTGAAGCCGGTCATCATGCTGTTGCCACTGCCCTCGCGGCCGCCGAACAATGCGGCGCCGCTGACATTGCTGCCCAGCCTGAGGTGAGCGACGACCTGTCCGTCGAAGAATTTCTCATCGGCGGCCATTGCCGGCACGGAGTGTCGCACCTCGTACATCATGGCCTTGCGATCGGGCCCCTCGCAACCGGTGAGGAGGAGGGCGGCGAGGGCGAGCAGGGCGTTGCGGAGAGGCAGGCGGGGAGTTTTCATGGGGAGAGTCGGACGCGTGGCGTCCGAAAAGGTTTCAGGAATGGGGGGCTTTAGCTCCAGCTGAAGTTAAAGCTGATGCTGATGCGTTCGCCGGCCGACTGGTTGGAGGCGACCTCGTGGCGGACCCAGCTTTCAAACAGAATGACGGAACCCGCCTCGGCGGGGAGCGTCACGTGTGCGCGGTTGGAGGGACGGGCGGTCGTGAGGCGCGGCGGGGCGGCCATGAACTTGCTCAAGCGGGGATCCTCAAACTTCAGGCCGGGGCAGCCGGGCGGGGTGGTGACGTAATAAGTTCCGCTGACGAAGGACAGCGGGTGGAGGTGGAGTGAGTGGGCCGCGGTCGGCGGCATGATGTTCACCCAGCAGTCGGACATCCGCACCGTCCGGCCACGCAGGTCGAAATCGAGGGCGCGGGCAAACGTCCGCACATGGCGCAAGAGCTTTTTCTCCAGCGCGACGAACGTACTCGAGAACCGGTGAAGCTCGTTCATCGAGGCGTAACTCGTGTAGCCGCCGGGATAATTTTTCGCCGACCAGCGCCGGCCGGCGGCATCGAACGCGCGCAAACTCCGGCATTCGTCGGCGAGTTCCGCGTTGAACCGACCGGCCCCGGTCGGGGACAGCGGCTCACGGTAGAGCAAAGTGGGAAACAGGGCGCGGACAGGCACGCCGCATGATGGCCCGGCAGGATTCGGCGCGGCAACGGTGAAAAATCAGGAGGTTTCCGTTTGCACGCGGCAACTATTCCCCAAGATGACGGACGCATGGAATCCGTCCTGGCCGAAACCGACCGCGCGTTTTTTCAAACGCAGGGTTACCCGATTTTCCGGCAGAAGCCCTGCCGCTCGGCGGCCACGCCGGAGTATGAGGCGTTTGGGGCGAGCACCCGAGCCATCCTCGCAAAATAAAGCGGCATTCGCCTGCGAACCCGGCCAGTTTTTCCCGCATGCCCCGCTTTCGACTTCCCGGTCTGCTGCTCGGAGGGTTCGGACTGCTCGTGGCGGCGCGGGCCGGGACCGATTCCCGCACCCTGCTCGTGGAGGTGGACGACGTCCCGGCCGAGGCGCAGCGCAAGGGCGCCCGCTTTGATTTCAACGACTACGACCGCGACGGGCTGATCAGCCTCGTGCGCAACCGCGCAATGATGCTCGCCACGCCGGAGGAATTCGCGGCGCTGCAGCGCGACGGATTTCATGCGAAGCGAGTGATGGAGAGTGCGGACAAGCTCACGCTCTACCGACGCGGGCTCTACGGGCCGACCCTGAACCTGCCGGCGATTTACCACCGCTATGACCAGATCGTGGGGCGGGCGGACGAGTTGGTGAAACTGCACCCCGAGCGGATCGCGCGGGTGCAGATCGGCGAAACGACGCAGCATCACCGGCCGATTTATGCGTATCGCATCTCGACCGACGCCCGCGAGGCGCTGGACAAGCCGGGCGTACTGTTGGACGCCTGTCATCACTCGGATGAGGTGATGGGCGCGGAGATTGTTTTCACGCTGTTGCAGAAGCTCGTCCTCGACTACGGACGCGATCCCGAGGTCACCGCGTGGGTGGACCGCAATGAAATCTACCTCGTGCCGGTCGTGAACGTGGATGGACACGACATTGTCACGTCGGGGCGCGATCCGCGCTGGCGTAAGAATGCGCGCGATGTGAACGGCGACGGCGTGGCGGGAGTTTTCCCGGAAGGCGTGGATGTGAACCGCGGGTATGATTTCAACTGGGGGATGGGCGGCACCGACCAGCCTGACAGCGAGCGTTACCGCGGGGAGCATCCGTTCTCCGAGGCGGAGAATCGCGCGATGCGCCACCTGCTGGAGCTGAAGTCCTTCGTGTTCTCCATTTCGTATCACAGTCAGGGCGAGGTGATTTATTACCCGTGGTCCTGGACCGGGTTGCCCGCGCCGGATGATGCGCTGATCCGGGAGATAGCGGGCGAGATCGCCGGCGGGATCCCCACGATGGACGGCCGCGGCACCTATGCGATCTCTCCGGGCGGGGCATCGAGTCAGAGCTACGCCTGGCTTTACGGCCGCAAGGGCGCGTTTGATTTTCTGATCGAGACCGGGAAAGGCACGCACCTGTTTCCGGCCGAGGACGTGCCGGGAATCATCGCGGCGAACCTGGAAGGGGTGAAGGCGTTGCTGGCCCGAACGCGCGGGCCGGGGCTGGCGGTGCGGGTGACGGATGCGGCGACCGGTCGGCCGCTGGTGGCGCAAGTCTGGCTGCCGCGGATCGAGGACAACCGGGTGGACCGGCGCGTGACCGAGGGAAAATTCGGACATTACTGGCGTCCGCTGACGCCCGGACATTACGAGCTGATCATTACCTGTGCAGGCTACCAAACCGACGTGCGACATGACGTGACGGTGACGGCTGGCGAATGGACTCCGCTCGAAGTGAAGCTGAAGCTGGACGAAGTTCGGAGCTCGAAACCTTGACCATGGATTTCACACGGACGGACACGGATAAAATTACGGAAAGGTCGGTCGTGATACGGTACTCCTGACCCGGGATGGGAGCCGCGGTCAACTAGAGGTTTACGCGTGACGCGCCGGTTTGCTCGACTCCCTCCACCCGGGTCGGGAAACCCGTGCCATCCGGTTCTGCCAACAGGATTGATCAGTGTCCGTTTGTGTAATCCGTGGTGGGTTTGATCCAAAGGACTCGCGCAAGCATTACTTCGCCAGCACTTTAAGCCCGATCACACCGGTGATGATCAGCGCCACGCAGACGAGCCGCAGGGCCGATGCGCTCTCGTGGAACAGGATGATGCCGAGGATCGCGGTGCCCGCGGCGCCGATGCCGGTCCAGACGGCGTAGGCGGTCCCGATGGGCAAGGTGCGGGCGGCGAGGGCGAGGAGAAACATGCTCCCGGCCATCGCGGCGCCGACGCCGACGGACGGCCAGAGCTTGGTGAAACCCGCGGTGGATTTCAGGCCGGTAGCCCAGACGATCTCGAGGACGGCGGCGATGAAGAGGTAGGTCCAGGCCATGGTAAGCTGTAAGGTTTAAGTTGTAAGGTTTAAGGGGAGGGCTCGCCGGGCTTGGGTTCGGTGCTTAAAACCTACACCTTAAAACTTACACCTGATCACTTCACCCCGCCCATGAGTTTTTTCACCCACGGGACGAGGGCCAGGAGGATGACGGTGGCGGCGCCGACGAACAGCGCCTGGTGCCAGAAAAACGTCGCGAGCTCCCCGGCGTTGTCGCTCTTGAATTCCCCGGCGAGCACGCCGGCGAGCTTGTTGCCGAGGGCGGCGGCGAGGAACCAGATGCCCATCACGAGGCCGACGAGGCGTGGCGGCGCCAGCTTGGTCATGGTGGAAAGGCCGACCGGGCTTAGCAGCATCTCGCCCACGGTCTGGAGAAAGAACAGGCCCACGAGCCACAGCGGGCCGACCCGGCCCTCGGCGGTGAGCTTGGCGGCCGGGACCATGAGCACGAAAGAGAGGGCTACGAAGAGCAGGCCTAACACGAATTTCAGCGGGCTCGAAGGCTGCCGCGAGCCGAGCTTGATCCAGAGCAGGGCAAATACCGGCGCGAGCAGGATGACCCAGACCGAGTTGACCGATTGCCACCACGACGACGGAAAGGCATGGCCGAAGACCTCATTGCGAGTGAGACGGTCGGCAAACAGCGAAATGGTGGAACCGGTTTGCTCAAAGATTGCCCAGAAGATTTCCGCCGCGAAGAAAAAGATCAGGATGGCGGCGAACCGTTTGCTGCCGGGGTCGGGCTTGAACGCAAAGAAAAGGATGGCCGCGACCTGGAGCGCGAAGAGCAGATAGACGAGTTGCGGGTGATCGTCGCTGGCCTTCATCGCGATGATAAGTGCGAGCGAACCCAGGGCGACCAAGCCGAGCCGGCCCCACGGCCGTGGGCCGGGTTCGGGTGCCTGGCCGACATGGGCGAGACGCTGGCGCTGGAGCACATAGACTATCAGCCCGAGGGTCATGCCGACGCCCGCCGCGCCGAAGCCCCAGTGCCAGCTGTGCGCCGGATCAATGCCCCAGGCCGCCAGCTGGTTTTTCCACGCCGCGCTCTGGGCGAGCCAGCCGGTCACGATCGGGGCGAGGAAGGCCCCGAGGTTGATGCCCATGTAGAAGATGGAGAAGCCGGCGTCGCGACGCTCGTCACCCGGGCGGTAGAGGCTGCCGACCATGGTCGAGACGTTGGGCTTGAGCAGTCCGGTCCCGAGCGCGATGAGGACCAGGCCGGCGAAGAACGTCGTCTGCGAACCGAACGCCATGGAAAAGTGACCGCAGGCGATGATGATGCCGCCGATCAGGACGGCGCGACGGGAGCCGATGAAGTTATCCGCAATGAATCCGCCCAGGATCGAGAGCAGGTAAACGCTCATCGTGTAGGTACCGTAGATCGCAGCGGCCCGTTTCGTGTCGAAGCCAAGACCGCCGTCGGCCGCGGTTTTCACCATGAACAGGATGAGCAAGGCGCGCATCCCGTAATAGCTGAAACGCTCCCACATCTCCGTGAAGAAAAGTGTGGTGAGACCGCGCGGATGGCCGCCGAGGCCGCCGTTGTCGCGCGGGTCGGTCAGGGGGATGGCGCCGAGGTCCGACGGGGGCGGGGGGGATTTGCTCATGGGCGGGGAGCTTGATTTGCGCTCCAGCCTGGGCAAAGCCCAAATCAGGGAACCGTGGCAGAAGAAATTTTGAACACGGATATCACCGAATTACACGGATAAGACCGAGGGAAAGACTGAGGAAGGTTCGGCGTGGCACGGATCTCCAGACCCGGATTGGGGCCCGGGCGCGACGGGAGAGGTCGAGCTCACTTGGTTCTTCGCGTCCGTCCACCCGCGTCGGGAGACTCGTGCGACGTGCTTCAGACCCTCGGTTTGATCCGTGCAATTCGGTGACATCCGTGGTCAAAAATTAGCCGACTGCCGCGCGCGGAGCGCCCGGCCCACCTTAGGCTGGGCGCAGCACGGTCCGGATCGTGGCCGACTTGACCTCGCACGCACAGCGAAGAGCGAGGCGGGTGGGGTGCGGCGGCTGGTCGATCGTGTCGGTGCTGATTTCCAGCGTGGTGCCTTCGACGTCCACCTCGACCGCGAGTGCGGCCGGGCCGTCGGTCAGGGTCACCTTGGAGCCGTCAAGGGCCACATTGCCGGTGGTGATGAGCGCGGATTCGAAGGCCGCGGGGGTGGAGAACTCCACGCGGTCGATGACCGTGACCGAGCCGGCGCCGCGCCGGTCGAAGATGAATTCGCGTTCCAGCTTTTTCAGCGTCGGCACGTCATAGGCGGTGCGCAGGTCGAGGACCATGCGGTCGGTGTCGGCGGTGAATTCCTTCGTGACCACCCGGGCGCGCCACTCGGGGCCGGCCTCCTGCAGTTTGCCCGCGACGCGCGGGACGGGGTGGCCGTAGGAGTTGAGCAGCTGGCTCTCGTAGCGTTTTTCACTGAAGGTGCGGAAGCTGTAGACCTCCGCGCCTGGATCGAGAACGAGCGTGCGGCCGTCGAGCACGACGGTGAACGAGCCGAGGTCGTTGTGATTGTGATTCACGCCATTGTGTCCGCCGAGCAGCGTGGCGGACAGCCGGCGCGACGTCGCGGGGCCGGGCCGGCAGACCAGGAGGGCGGAGTTTTCGAACCAAGTGCGCAGAGCGGGGGCAAGGGCCGGTTGCCTGGGCTGGCGCGGCGCGTGGGTGCGAAACATCCACAGCAGTGGCTCGTCGGCGAATTGCAGATTCATGCCGTCGAAAGGATCGGTGCCCGCGGCGGCGGGCACCGTTTTGTGCTCCGCGGTCCCCACGCGGTTGTCGAGCCAGAGGCTGGCCCAGGTGAGCGGCTTCGGGTCGAGGGTGCAGTCGGCGAAACTCGGGAAGACCCCGGCCTGAAGCTCGACCCGCTGCGGGAAACGCGCGACGCGGCGCATCTTGGGCTCGTCGAGGAGGTCCACGGCATTTCCGGTGCCGAACCGGAGCAGCTCGGACAGCGAGATGTAGTGCATGAAGCCGTAACTCCAGTAACCGACGCCCTCGGTGCAGACGCCGTCGTCCGCAAAACCATCACGAAAGTTCCGCACGAGCGACTCGGCGAACGCCAGCCACCAAGCGCGATCCGCCGCCGACTGCAGCAGGGCGGCGGCGGTGTGCGCCATGCAGGAAAGACACACGGCGTTCCAGTTGTGCTTCACGGCGATCCACCAGTTGATGTCCTGGCCGCCCTCGATTCGGCGGCGCGTGGGTGCGAGGACGCGGCGGTCAACCTCAGAGCGGATAAGCGCGCGGAGATCGGCGGGCAGCCGTGGGCCGAGGATAAAATCAATCAGCGCGAGGTTTTCCGCGAAATGCACCACGATGAGGTCGGGTTCGACGGTCTTGAGGTCGTAATTGAGCTTCTTGAGGTCGTTACCGGGGTGGATCCACGTGCGCAGCGACGCGAGCTGCTTCGTGTCCGCGGCGATGACGGAGAGAAATTCACCCTGATCGTAAATCGCCTCGGCGAGCAGGAACGCCACCTGGCGCTTGCGCACGATGGGTATGACCTGGTTGATCTGCGTGACATCCTCGCGCTTGAGGCAGTCAAGGTAAGCGGCGTCGCTGTAGTCGGGATAAGGGACGGCGGCGAGTTCGCGGGCGGTGGCCAGGATCCGACGGCCAAAGGGATCGTCCTGCCAGCGGGACCATGCCGCCCGCTCGGTGACCGCGGGCGCAAGGGCAAAGGGCTCCTTGGGCAGCAGGGCCTGGAGGGCGCGGCGCCGGTCGGAGGAGGGGACGTAGGTTTCGCCTGCGGGCAGGTCGAAGTTGAAGTCGTAGGCACCCATGGGGCGGCGAGCATCGTGGCGCGCTCCGTGCTTGGCAAGCTGCCACGAGCCATGACACTCCTGTTCCCGATGCCCCATGAACTTAACCACGGATTTCGCTTGATGACACGGACGCAAAGATCATGGGTGGAGACACCCCCGCCACGGGGGCGGGGCGTGGCACGGGTCTCCCGACCCGTGCGGGTGGTTTCCGAAGCGGGCCGGCTGCTTGCGGCTGTTTTCCGCAAGCGCGAGCAAGCTCGCGGCCTACGTGCCGGTCCGAACATCGGATTTTTTCGGCTCATTCGGCGCGGTTTGGTCGTTGGGGTTTTAGGCGCCGCCCGCGCCGCCCACGCCGCTCCGGCGCCCGACGATGGCTGGCAGAATCTCGCGGGTTATTTGTTTCGCGATGCGCATGGCGCGTTTTCCCGTGCGCCCATCGCCGGTGACCGGCCGCGTGCGCTGGGCGTGGCGGCGAGCCTGCTGAACGAGCCGCCGGTCAGTCCGGGCAAGGTGGCGGACGTCGAGGCGCAGCTGCGCCAGTTGATGGCGGACAACTCCGCGGATGACCCGGCGATTTACGCGCGCTACCTGCTCGCGCGCATCGCGCACCTGCATCGTCCGGCGGAGACTGCGGAAGTCGAGGCGGCTTACCGGGCGGTGGTCACCGCGGCGCCCGCGCACCCGCTCGCGCAGCTCGCCGCGGGCAAGCTCGCGCTGGTGCTGCTTTACCAGCGGCCCGATCTCCCCGTGCCCGAGCGCATCGCGGGCGCGGCGGCCCTCGCGCCGGTGGCGGGAGCGGAGCAACTCCCCGAGACGGCGTCCAGCTACTACCGCGCCCTGGCAGAAGCGGCGCTGTATTACAATGTGCTGGATGATCGCGTGCTGGGCTGGCTGCAGCGGGCGGACGCGATCGGGACCCACGATATCATGACGGCCACCAGCCTGCGCATCCAGCTGGCCGAGGTGGCGCGGGCGCTCGGCCATCGCGAGGAGGCGCTCGGGTACTACCGGCAGTATCTCGCCACGGCGGTCCGCACCGACAGCCGCTACTTGACGGCGAAGGAGCATATGACGGACCTCGCGAAGGAGACCAAATGAAGCGCCCCCCGCTGACCACCGTGGCCGTGCTGGTGCTGCTCGCCGGGACGTATCTTTACTCGGCCGGACGACTGCTGCTGCGCCGTGGGCCGGCGGCGGTGGATCCCAGTATTGAGGTCATCCGCTTTGCGCACTGGCAGATCGAGCCGGGCGTGCGTGAGGCGTTCGACGAAATCGCGGCTGACTACATGGCGCTGCACCCGAAGGTGCGTGTGGAGCAGATGGACATCCCCGGCCGGGCGTGGAAGCAATGGCTGCGCACGGGCTTGGCCGGCGGCATCGCGCCGGACCTCGTCGAACTGGCTTCCTACGAGAACTCCGACGAGATGCTCGCGCGCTATTTTTCCCCGATCACGAGCTACCTTGAGCAGCCCAATCCTTACAACGCCGACGAACCCGACCTGAAGGACGTATCCTGGCGGAAGAGTTACGTCGCCGAGCTCGTGCCGCTGGAGGGCGTGCATTATTTCAGCACCAACCTGCTCGAGTATTATGGCGCGCCGAGCGCGATGGTGACCGTGCGGGTTTTCTACAACCGCGAGCTGGTCAAGGCCGCGCTAGGGGAGGACCGCGTGCCGCAGACCTTTGACGAGTTTGTCGCGCTCTGCGCCGCCATCCAGCGTCGCGCGGACGTGATGCATGAGCCCGTCACGCCTCTGGCCGGCTCCTGGTTCAACGTCACGAAGATCACCGACAGTTTGTTCAGCGCCTCCTCGCAGACCGTCGCGCTGACGCTCGACATCTCGCGCGACCTCGAGCTGACCAAGCAGGAAGGCCTGATCAACTATGTCCGCGGGCGCTGGTCGCTCGCGACTCCGGCGGTGCGGACGGGCCTGCAGACGGTGGAGGCGTTCGGCCGGTACCTGGCGTCGGGTTGGTCGCAGCTCAACCGGGAGGACGCCATGATGCAGTTCCTGCAAGGGCGTGCGGCCATGCTGGTCACGGGCACCTGGGACGCGGGTGGCATCCTGAGCCAGGCGGATTTTCCGGTCGGGGCTTTCCAGATGCCGACGTTCCGGCGCGACGACCCGAAATATGGCCGCTGGACGCTCGGACCGCTGTCGGAAGCGAACACCTTTGCGGGCGTGCCCTTCGGGATCACGCGCACCTCAAAGCATCCGGAGCGAGCGCTGGATTTCCTCCGGTTTCTCACCAGCCGGAAATCCAACGCCAAATTCTCCCGCATTTCCACCTGGCTGCCAGTGATCAAAGGTGTGCCGGTGCCGGAGGTCTCCGAAGCGTTCCAACCGATCGAGGAGGGTTATGTCGGGGGCGTGAACATCCGGTTCTACAGCGTCGAAGCCAACCAAGTGCTGTTGCAGTACCTGTATCTTTTGAGCGGCAGCACGGCGAGCGCCGATGTGTTCATCGCGCGGGCGAGCGGCGCGTTTGAGCGGGTGTATCGGGAGGAGCTGGAACGGCTGACCCGCGTCAGCCGCGAAACCCTCCGGCAGAAGGACTCGGTGATCGCGGGCTTTTACCAGCTGGAGCGGGGGACGGGGCTGGCGCGGGCGAAATTCGACCGGCTGGCGGCGAACCAGCTTACGGTTGAAGCCGAGCGGCTGCGGGCGCTGCGGACGATCGCGGATTATCCGGCGGCGAAATAGGTCCCGCGTGGCATGGGTCTCCTGACCCATGGGTTCGATGTAGGGCGGGGTCGCCAAACCCCGCCGTGGCCCGCTAACACGCGGCCGCGGATCACGCGGATAAACGCGGATCGCTTGCGGAAATCCGCGTCAATCCGCGATCTCCGCGGGAAGGGGTGCGGAGGTTTGGCGGGGTTCGGTGACCCCGCCCTACAAATCAATTCTTCCGTTTGAACAGCGGGTCGATGATTTGCCGCACGACCTCGGGAGGCGACTTGGTGATCGCGGAGGCTTGGTGATAGTGCCCGTGGCCGAGCGGCTTGTTCGTGAAGTTGGCGTGCACCTCGATGTGCAGGTCGATGAGGTAGCTGTTGAAATCCCACGCCCAGCGATCCTCGTAGGTAAGAATGGCCTGGATGCCGTCGGGCATCATGGTGAGCGGGCCGCAGGAGGCCTCGTAACCCCGGGACTTCAGTTCCGCGACGATGGCCTCGTCGATGCGGTGGTTGTCGGTCAGCCGGTGCTCGACGTAGATGTGCTGGAGGGAGGCAAGACCCTTCTCCTGGTGAGTGTCGAGGGATGAACAGCCGCAGAACAAGGCGCAGGCGGCGAGCAGCGGAACGAGGAATTTCATCACGTCCCAAGACGTGCCCCAATCCGGGAAGTTATCAACTCGTTCGTGGAATCACCGCTGCGGGGACGGACGAACGGCGAAGGCGCCGGTCCGTTCGTCCTGCACGGCGACGAGTCCGGTGCCGTCGAACAGGCGATCGAGGGCCGCGCGGGGCGTGAGGGTGCGTGGGCTGAGGGCTGAGTCGGATCCAGGAATTTGGCCACGGATATCACGGGCGGACACGGATCAATTCCAAGGCGGACTGAAGCTTGGCGTGTGGGTGGACGCGAATAACCCGATCAGATCGGAGCCCCCGGAGTGGCTCAATCGAGCCCGCTGGGCTGCACTCGGATGCGATTGAGGTGCTACTCGCAGGTGACAAAGTCGTCCCAATCGGGCAGATGAGAAACTAAACTAAACTAATTAAGCTGAAGCCCATGAAAAACTACCTCCTCCCTGCGGGCACAGCCATCGTTCTGGCCCTGTTGATCACCGGTTGTGAAACCGACGGCGGTGTCTCCGCCCGCGGCCAGGAAAAATCCGCCACTTACACCAGGCTGAAAGTGTGGGAGAAGAAGCTGATCGACAAGGGGACCATCTCGCAGGGGTTCACGCCCGACATGGTGTACATCGCGATGGGGAGGCCGGACAAAGTGGAGACGCAGGACTCGACCGACGGAAAGACTGAGCTGTGGATCTACCGCCGGTATTATCCAAATGGGGATGCCATCCAAGGTTTCCGGCACGCTGACTACACTACGGAGTCGGCCTATCAGCCCCAGATGGCGACCCACGAAAGTAACGGTAGGCCCGTAGGAATGAATCGAGGGGTTGGCCAGAGCATCAGCACTACGGGTGGGCCCCAAGGTGGCTCGATGGAGCCGGCGGACCTCCGCTCGTATACGATCAAGGTGCTGTTTGCCGACGGCAAAGTCGCGCATTTGGGCGCCGAACTGAATCCCTGAGCGGGTAGTGGGCGGGGGTTGCCAAACCCTGCCATAGCCAGAGAATACTTTACCGCGGATCACGCGGATGAACGCGTTTAGCCGAGTTTCATCCCGCGTCAATCCGCGGTATTCGCGGGAAAAATGACAAAATTTGGCGGGGTTCGGCGACCCGCCCCACCTTCAACCGTGGAGGTATGAATTCAGCAGGTTCTCGAGATACTCCTGCTTGCCGGAGCGGGGCTTTGGTTCGCCGAGTTTGCCGAGGACGAGTTTGTTCAGGTCGCGGAAGCCCACGCGGCGCTTCTCGATGTCGCGGCCGTAGCCGGTGTCGAAGCTGGCGTAGCGGTCCTTCAGGAATTTCGTGAACTTGCCGTCGGCCAGGATCCGGCGGGCGAGCTTGAAGGCGAGGGCATAGGCATCCATGCCGCCAATGTGCGCGTGAAAGAGGTCCTCGGCATCGATGCTGGGACGACGCAGCTTGGCGTCGAAGTTGAAGCCGCCCTTGCCCAGTCCGCCGGCGCGCAGGATGGAAACCATCGCGAGGGTGAGTTCCTTCACGTTGGTGTTGAACTGGTCGGTGTCCCAGCCGAGGAGCTCGTCACCCGCGTTCGCATCGATCGAACCGAGGAGCCCCTGCGCCGCGGCGACCTCGATCTCGTGTTGGAAAGTGTGGCCGGCGAGCGTCGCGTGGTTGGTCTCGATGTTAAACTTGAAATACTTCTCGAGGCCGTAGGTGCGGAGGAAGGCGATGCCGGAGGCGACGTCGAAGTCATACTGGTGCTTCGTGGGCTCCTTCGGCTTCGGCTCGATGAGGAACTGGCCCTTGAAGCCGATGCTCTTCGCGTAATCCACCGCGAGGTGCAGGAACGTGGCAAGGTGGTCCTGCTCGCGCTTCAGGTTGGTGTTGAGGAGGGTCTCGTAACCCTCGCGGCCGCCCCAGAAAACGTAGTTCTCGCCGCCGAGGGCCTTGGTCACGTCGAGCGCTTTCTTCACCTGCGCCGCGGCGTAGGCGAAGACGTGGGCGTCGGGATTCGTGGACGCGCCGCACATGTAGCGCGGGTTGGAAAAGAGATTGGCGGTGCCCCAGAGCAGCTTCACGCCAGTGGCTTTTTGGAGGTCCTTCGCGTGCGCGACCACGCGGTCAAGGTTGCGGTTGGACTCGGCCAGGGACTTGCCCTCGGGCGCGATGTCGCGGTCGTGGAAGCAGTAGAATGGCGCGCGGATTTTGGTGAAAAACTCAAACGCGGCGTCGAGGCGGGTCTTCGCGATCGAGATCGCATCGATGCCCTTTTCCCACGGACGAACAATGGTGCCGGGGCCAAACGGATCGGAGCCGACGCCGCGGAAGGAGTGCCAGTACGCGATGGAGAAGCGCAGGTGCGCCGATACCGTCTCGCCGTCAACCACCTCGTCTGGGTTGTAGTGGTGAAAGGCGAGTGGGTTGGTGGATTTGGGGCCTTCGTAGGCGATGGCCTTGATCTTGGGGAAGTGGGCACGGGCTTTTTTCATGGGGGAGGCTGAAGCTAGACAGCGGGCCGCGCCGGAACCAGCGGAAAAATTTACGGAGCAGTAGGTGGGCCGTGCGCTCCGCGCGCGGCGGATGGGCGCAGGCGTGGTTAGCTGGAAATGTCATTGCGCACGGTCGCTCGAAGACACTGCAGCCGCGCGCGGAGCGCACGGCCCACCTAGGGCGCAACAACCGGCTTGGGCTCCTTCTTCATGAAAAACCGGCGCCACGCGAGGGCGAAGCCGGTGTAGACGAGGAAACAGGCGCCGAGCGAGGCGAGGGCGGCAATGAACTGGCCGGGCCAACCGAACGCTTCCCCGGTGTGCAGAAAGCGGATCCACGAGCGCACGCGGCGGCCGAGGGTGCCGTTGGCGAACGTTTCACGCTTGAGGAGTTCGCCGGTGTGGGGATCGACCGTGAGGGTCGTCTTGGCGAAGAGCGGCCACGGGGCGGGGGCCTGGACCATAAAGATCAGGGGTTGCGGGGCGGGACGGCCCTCGCGCGTACCGCCGCCGAGGCGGAGGGTGAGGGTTTCCCAATCGGGCGAGAGTTTTTGCGCCGACGCGACGAGGGCGTCGTAGCCGAGCGGGCGGGTGGCGGGTACACTCGCTGGCGCGAGCGTAGCGGACTGGCTGGGGTTACCCGGGCTCTGCTGTATGGGGATGGGTGAACCGGTGGCCTGATAGACGAGGTTGTTGGCCCAGCGGTAGGACATCACGACGCCGGTGGCGGTGAGGATGATCAGGATGGGAGCGGACCAGAAGCCGATGACGTTATGCCAGTTCCAGTCGCGCGCGCGGCCGGTCGCATCAGGCAGAAACCGGAGCGAGCGTTTGAGTCCCTTCGTCCGCCATTTACGTGGCCACCAGAGGAAGAGACCGCTGATCGCCAGGAAGAGGAAAGCGGCGTTGCACGCATCGTTCACCGCCTTGCCGAATGCGCGCTGCCCGCCGCTGCGGCCAAGAAAACGGTGCCAGTTTTCCATCGTCAGGAAAAACGCGCGCCATTTTGGGGCGCCAGGCTCATGCACCTCGCCGGTGTACGGATTGACGTTGCAGGTGCCGTCGCGGCCGAAGGCTATCTGCACGACCTGCGTGGGATCCGAGGATACCGTGACCCCGCTCGGCCGGCTGTCGGGGTTGGTCTCGCGGGCGTGATCGATCAATTCCTCGAGTGGCAGACGTGGCGCATCCGGTGCGGGCGGCGTGACCTGCATCGCGTCCCGTTCCACATACGTGATGATTTCTTCCTGGAACGCGATGGCGGTGCCGGTGAATGACATGATCAGGATCACCAGGCCGGCGATGAGGCCGGCGGCGAGGTGAACCCAGAAGACGGATTTGCGGAAGGTCATGGCGCGGAGACCGGAAAAGAAGGAATGCGGCAGAAAATACTGCCGCAGTCCAGCGAGCCGTTGATCGCCTCCGTGGTGATTTATGCAGAATGCGGGAGATTAAACGGCCGGAAGCGACGGGTTGCTTCCCGTCTGCCTCAGAAATGGGCCCGGACCATGACCCGGACGGCAAATGGCGTGCCGGGCGAGATGTTGGTATTACTGTCGGCGTTCACAAAATACTTTCTGTTGAGGACATTTTCCGCGTTTGCCTGAAGCTGCCAGCGATGGTTGAGGGTGTAAAACACGGCGGCATCCACCCGGGTGTAGCCGGGCACGACGACGGAGTTGTCCACCGCCGCGAACATGTCGGAGCGGTAGATCACCCCCAAGCCGACGGACAGCGGCGGGGAAATCTCATACTTGTTCCACAGGGAAAAATTGTCGTGCGGCACCTGGGCGACCTGCGCCCCGGCGGATGAGGCGACGGTCGCGGTGCGGATAAACGCGTTCTGATAGGCATAACCACCGGCGATGCTCCAAGCGGAGGTGACGTTGCCACTGACGCCGATTTCAAAGCCATGGGTGCGTGTGCTGCCGGTCTGGAGAATGCGCGTGGGATCGCTGGGATCCGTGGCCCGCGTGTTGGTGCGATCGAGCTGATAGAGGGCCGCGGTGAGGGCGAAATGGGGGTTGAGCTCCCATTTCGCGCCGAGTTCGTGATTGGTGAATTTTTCCGGGTTTACCTGCTGGGTGATCGTGGTGAGCGACGAGAACTGGTCGCCGGAACTCGGGAGGTAGGACACGCTGTAATTAGCGTAGATCGAAGCTTGGCTGACGGGCTTGAAGATCACGCCGGCCCGCGGAGAAACGAGATCGTCCTGGCGGGCGAAGTTTTCACCCGTGCGGTTGTTGTGATAGGAGAGATCGAAGGAATCAATGCGGAGGCCGACGATGGCCTGCAGATATCTCGAGAACTCGATCTGATCCTGGCCGTACACCGCAGCCAGCCCGGTCTTGAGATGGTTGTCCGCATCCGTCGCGCTCTGCCGGAACGTGACCGGGGTGTTGATCACCGTGCTGGCGTACGGCACGAGGAGCGAGGTGGCGGTGTTGTTGAAATAGCCCGTGTTCCGGAAGTTGTCGGTGAGTTGGCTGCCCACCTCGATTCCGCCGAGGAGCGTGTGCTTGATCGACCCGGTGGAAAATTTGTAGGTCAGGTCCGTCTGATTGAAGATGTTCTGCCGCTGGGTGTTGTTGTTGTAGGCGGTGAGGGTCACCTGCGTCTGGGTGGAGTTTACGGCGCCGGGGACGTAATTTTGATATGACCGGTCATATTCGCCGTAGAGGGTGTGATTCCGGATGGTCAGGTCACCGGCTTGATGCTCGATCGACGCCGACACCAGATTGACCCCGGCCTTGACGTGGCTGTCGTCCGGGTTGCCATAAAACGTGGAGATCGGTACCGTGACGGGCCGGCCGTGGAACGAGGTGATCCCGCGATCGGCGGTGCGCTCGTCATTCAGGTGTTCGTAGCCGACCGTGATCTTGGTCTGCTTGCGGGGGACAAAAGTAACGGTCGGATTGACGGCCTGGCGGTCGAGCTCAACGCCGTCGCGGAAGCTGCCAGAGTTTTCCAACATCGCATTCACGCGGATAGCGGCCCGGGCGTTGATCGCCTCGTTGAAGTCCACGGAGGCGCGGGCTTGACGGAAGGAACCGCCCTGCAGGGCGAATTCGGTGATCGGCGTGAAACCGGCTTCCTTGGTCACCCGGTTGATCAGGCCACCACCGGCGCCGCGGCCAAAGATCATGGCGTTGGGGCCACGGAGAACTTCCACCCGGGTTAAATTGTAGAGATCGCGGTAGTATTGGACGTCGTCGCGCACGCCATCGATGTAGAAATCAGCGGAAGAACTGGTGCCGCGGAAAATGATCTGGTCGCGATTGTTTTCACCCTGGTGGGCAGTGATGCCGGGCACGTAGCGCACGACGTCGCCGAGGCTCAGCATTTGCTGATCCTTGATCTGCTGCTCACTCACGATCGTGATGGACTGGGGCACATCGAGGAGAGGGGTGGTGGTCTTCGTCGCCGTGTGGCTCTGCTCAACCTTGTAATTCTTGGATTCGACCGGCTGGGCGGCAACCTGCACCCCCGCCATTGTCACCGGCTCCTCGGACTCGACGGAGTCCGCGGCATGGAGCGCGAGGGCCGAAAATGCGGCGCATCCGGCTACGAAAGCCCGCGTCAAGGAGCGCGAGATAGAATTGGAAAGGCGATGATTGGTAGGGTTCATGGCGGCTAAATTACGATGATCTCAGGTTGGGGTTATCTGCAAATGCGACAAAGTCTCACGTCAGAATATATGATACTCCGACTCAGTATCATCAAAAATGCTTCAATTGACCTAAGCCGGACTCATGCAGTTAAAGCCGACCTACGAGGATGGCGGTCAGACCGAAAAGTTAACTGCATAGCAGACGAGAAAACATGGATATTGGCGTTGCTAGACAATGATTTGTGCGGCGATTCTTCTGTTCCAACTGCATGTGTCCGGCTAAGATATCGCACAAGTTTTAAGGCTAACATGACGGAAACCCTTTCGGTCAATCTGGGTCATCGCACCTATTCGATCTCAATTGAGTCGGATCTGCAGAGCGTTATCCGGGCGCAAGTTTCCGCCCTACAGCTGGCCGGGCGGAAGATCGCCGTGCTCACCGATCGCACGATTGCTCAGCGCCAGGCTGAGGCGCTGTCGGCGATGTTTGGCGATGCTCCGATGCTGGTGCTGGCCGCGGGCGAGGAAACTAAGTCGGTGACGGAGTTGGGCCACGTGCTCGAATTTCTCGCGGCGCATTCGCTCGATCGCACCAGTGTGCTTTGGACCGTGGGCGGCGGCGTGATCGGCGATCTCGGCGGATTTGCCGCGGCGAGTTACCTGCGGGGCATCGAATTTTACCAGGTCCCCACGACGCTGCTGGCGATGGTGGACAGTTCCGTCGGCGGCAAGACCGGCATCAATCTCTCGGCCGGAAAAAACCTCGCGGGCGCATTCCACCAACCGCGCGGCGTATTCATCGACACGGATTTTCTGGCGACGCTGCCGCCGCGTGAATTTGCCGCGGGTGCGGCCGAGATCATCAAATACGGCCTCCTAGGCGACGGGGAGCTGTTCGCCCAGCTCGAGCGCGCGCCGCTCACCCCGACGAGCCCGAGTCTGGCCGCGGTCATCCGCCGCTGCTGTGAAGTGAAAGCGACGATCGTCGAGGCGGATGAACGTGAGCTGGCCGTGGACGGCGGCCGCGCGCTCCTGAACCTCGGCCACACCTTTGGCCACGCCATCGAGCGGGTGGCGGGCTACGGTACCTACCTGCACGGCGAGGCCGTGGCGATTGGACTGGCTGCGGCCGCGCGTCTTTCGCAAAAACTCGGCACGCTGTCCGCGGAGAATGTCACGCGCATTGAAGCGGTGTGCGCGGCGCACACGCTGCCGGTCCGACTGCGCGCACCGCTGGCGGTGCCGGCATTGCTCGACGCGATGGCCCGGGATAAGAAGGTGCGCGCCGGTCTGCCGCGCTTTGTTGTGCTCCAAAAAATCGGCGCGGCCGCCACCCGGTCGGACGGCCTCACGCCGGCGCTCATCACCGCGTGCTGGCGCGAGGTGGGCGCGGTGGATTCGCTGTGACTTTTGCGCGGTCCCGGCTAAATTAGCGCCATGTCCGCCATCGACGAAGGCATTGTCCGCGAGTATTTTGAGCAGAACGGGTTTCTCGTCCGCCAGGCGCGCAAATACCAGGTGTCGGCGCGGCGGAAGACCGGGGAAGAGGAAATCGACCTCGTGGTCTACAACCCCGCCTGGCGGCGCGGCGTGCGCCGGCCCGATTTCTTCCTGTTTTCCAACGAACTGCCCTTTGTCCACAAGGCCATCGTCGCCGTGAAGGGCTGGCACACCGGAGTGTTCACGCCCGCCACGCTCAAGAGCAGCCCGGAGATTTTCCGCTTCCTGGAGGAAAACGTGCTGAAGGAGGTCACGCGCTTTTTCCCGGCCGAGACCGAGGATGACGGGGGCGGGGCGCTGACCAAGATCCTTGTGCTGCCCAGCCTGCCCACCGCCGAGCCGTTCCGCTCGCAGAGCGTGGAGTTGCTCAAGGCGCACGGCATTGACGCCATTATTTCGTTTCGCGCCATGTTGCTCGACATCCTCGACAAGATCGAAATCAACCAGAACTACAGCAAGAGCGACACGCTGCAGGTCATGCGCATCCTGAAAAACTACGACCTGCTGAAGGATGCGCAGCTCGACATGTTTCCCGAGCGCACCGCCGCACCGCGTCGCGCCAAATCCTGATCCTGATGCCCACCGCCATTCACCCCTCTGCGATCGTCGAACCGGGCGCGCAGCTCGGCGCGGACTGCGAGATCATGGCCGGCGCCATCGTCACGCGGCACTGCGTCCTCGGCGACCGCGTGGTCGTGCATCCCTACGCGGTGATTGGCGGCGACCCGCAGTATGTGAAATTTGACCGCACGATTGCCTCCGGCGTGCGCATCGGCGCCGGCACGGTTTTGCGGGAGCACGTGACGGTTAACCGCTCGATCCACCCAGGCGGCAACACGCTGATCGGGGAGAACTGCTTTCTCATGGCCGCGAGCCACGTGGCGCACGATTGCGCCGTGGGCAACCTCGTGGTGTTCGCCAATGCGGCGCTGCTGGCCGGCCACGTGAGCGTGGGCGACCACACCTTTCTCGGCGGCGGCGCGGCGGTGCACCAGTATTGCCGGATCGGCGAGGGCGTGATGGTGGCCGGGAACGCCTCCATTACGCGCGATGTGCCGCATTTCACGCTGGTGGCGGAGCGCGATGACGTGATCGGCTTCAACGTCGTGGGCCTGAAACGCCGCGGGGTCAACCGCGCCGCGATCGCGGAGCTCAAGCAGGTGTTTCACGAGGTATATTTTACCGCAGGCAACATCCGGACCGTCGCCGGGGAATTGCTCGCGGCCGGAAAATTTGCGACCCCCGAGGCGCAGCGTTTCCTGCAGTTTTTCGCGGACGGCAAGCGCAGCTTCGCGCGGGCGCGCCGCGCCGCCGTGGACGAAACCGATGCCGGCTAAGCTCGCCATCACCTGCGGCGACCCGGCGGGAGTCGGTCCGGAAATCATCGCCACTTGGCTTGCGTCGCACGTCGCTGAGGCGAAGGACGTCGCCGTGATCGGACCGGCGGGCTGGCTCGCGGCGCTGGAGACGACGGCGGAAAAGGTTGCGGTGGGCCTGGAGGATTTTGCGGCGGTGCCGGGCCAGCCGTCGGGCGACGGCGCGCTCGTGGCATGGGCGGCGATGGAGCGTGCGGCGCAGGGGACAAAGGCGGGGGAATTCTCTGCCGTGGTGACGGGGCCGGTGAGCAAGACATGGCTTGCGCGCCTCGGCTACCCGTTTCCCGGGCAGACGGAATTTTTTGCCGACCGCTGGGGCGGCGACCCGGTGATGTGTTTCTGCGGCGGCCGGCTGCGCGTGGCGCTGGCGACCTGGCATGTGCCGCTGCACCAGGTCTCGCAGCTATTGGGTCCCCATCTGCTGCACCGGACGGTGGCGGCGGCGGCTGAACTCGCGCGGTCGGACGGCGTGGCGCAGCCGCGCATCGGGGTCTGCGGGCTCAATCCGCACGCGGGCGAGGGCGGTCTGCTGGGTTACGAGGAGAACGAGTTGATCGATCCCGCCCTGGACCACCTGCGGGCGGAATTTCCCGGGCTCTCGCGCTGCGAGCCGGGGGACACGCTGTTTGCCCGCGCGCTGCGCGGCGAGTTCGACGTGGTGGTGGCGCTTTACCACGACCAGGGACTCGCGCCGTTGAAAGCGGTGGATTTTGACGAGGCGGTGAACGTCACGCTCGGCTTGCCTTATGTGCGGACGAGCCCGGACCATGGGACGGCCTTCGGCATCGCGGGCAAGGGTACGGCCAGCGCCAAGAGTTTCACCAACGCCGTCGAGGTGGCACGGCGCTTGATAAAAACCCGCGCTGCGCGATAGTTCCCGCGAGCCATGCCCGAAACCGCCACAGTCACCGCCCTGCCCGAGGGGGTCCGCGAGGGGAACGAAAACCTCGTGCAGCTCACCGCGCCTGCCGGGGCGAAGGTGGCGGCGCTGCTGGTCCGGGAGGGGCAGGGGGCCTACCTCCGCGTCGCGATCTCGGGCGGCGGCTGCAACGGGCTGAGCTACAAGCTGAAATTCGTGCCCAGCCCGAAGCGCGGCGACATCCTGGTCCGCACGTCGGGGGTGCCGGTCGTGGTCGACAGCAAGAGCGCGCTTTACCTGAAGGGCACCCAGCTCGACTACTCCAGCGCGCTGGTCGCGGGTGGCTTCAAGTTCTCCAACCCCAACGCCAAGGCGAGCTGCTCGTGCGGCGAGAGTTTCAGTGTTTGAGCCCGAATTGGGCGCAAACGGGAACCTTGGAGCCAAATTGGTGTTGTCATCCCGGCACTTCCGGGCGAAAAACCGCCCCTCCTAGCTCCCAGACCAAACCTTATTGATGGCCACTTCGTTTCCCTCCGCCGGCGGCAGCAGCCGCCCCGGCTCTTATCAGCGTCGCAATGTCGACCCGTTTGCGGCCATCCGGCGCAACCACCGCATCAAGGTTCCCCAGGTCCGCGTGATCTCCCCCGAGGGGAAGCAGCTCGGCGTGATCGACACCGCCAAGGCGGTCAACCTCGCGCTCGAGGTCGGCCTCGACCTCGTCGAGGTGGCGCCCAACGCCACGCCGCCCGTCTGCCGCATCATGGATTTCGGCAAGTATGTCTACGAGGAGTCGAAGAAGACCTCCCATTCGAAATCCACCGCGAGCAAGATCAAGGAGATCGAGTTCAGCGCGCGCATTGAGAACAACGACTTCATGACCAAGCTCCGCCACGCCGAGGAATTCCTCGACCATGGCAACAAGGTGAAGCTCCGGCTGAAGTTCCGCGGGCGCGAAATGGCCCACACCGAGATCGGCTTTGACGTGATGAAGCGCGCCGTGAACGAGCTCGCGGGCATGGGCCATCCCGATGCCGACCCCAAGCTGATCGGCCGCAACATCCACGTGATGCTCACCCCGCTGCCCGTGAACAAGCGCAAGCTGAAGTGGCACGTGAAGGACGACCAGCAGGCCGAGCACGACGACGAGGCTGAAACGCCGGACGCGCCGGACGCCGCCGCCTCGACGGGGGCCTGAGCCCTGCGCGCCATGCTCCCGGCGGGCTTACGCCTTGCGCTGGTCGTGACCCTCGGCGCGGCCGTGTTGTCCGCCGCACCTTCGGCCCCCCGCGTCGCGCCCACGCGACCAGGCGCGGGCTCCAGCATCACGAATCCCGGCACTGCGGCGGCGGGCAAACCCGTTTTGCTGCCGGCGACCCGCCTGGATGGGTTGGAATATTTTGCCCTGCGCGATGTCACCGCCCTGCTGGGCCTCAAGTCGACCTGGGTCAAAGCCACCCGCAAGCTCACGCTCCGGGATGCCACCAACCGCGTGGAACTCACCGGCGGCAGTCGCGAAGTTTCGTTCAACGGCCTGCGTATTTTCCTGGGCAATCCCATCCTCCAGCGCCGCAGTGCGCTTTACATCAGCAAGACGGACCTCGAGCGCGGCCTGGCGCCCCTCCTGCGGCCGGCTTTGCTCGGGCCCTTGCTCGCCCGGCCGCGCGTCATCGTCCTTGATCCCGGCCACGGCGGCCAGGACAACGGCACGGAAAACAAGGCGCTGGGGTTGAAGGAAAAGGTGCTCACACTCGACGTGGCGCTGCGCCTGAAGAAATTGCTCGAGGCCCGCGGCTACCAGGTGGTGCTGACGCGCACGGATGACCGGCAGCTGGGGCCGGACAAGCAGACGGATTTTCTCACGCGCTGGGACATCGCCAATCGCGCGAAGGCCGACCTCTTTGTCAGCATTCATTTCAACTCCCTCGCTCCCGACACGAAGACGAGTGGCACGGAAGTGTACACCTTTACCCGGTCCGGCCAGCGCTCGGACCGCTCGTGGGGCCTCGGTGCGAAGGATGACTCCGAGAAGCCGTCGGAGGTGAACCGTTTTGACCCTTGGAGTTCGCTGCTGGCGCAAACCATGCAACGTGAGATCCTTGACACGTTGAAGACGGTTGACCGGGGGCAAAAGACCATGCACTCGATCGTCTTGCGCGGCCTGAAATGTCCCGCCGTGCTGGTCGAGTCTGCCTTCCTCTCCAATGACGCCGAGGCCAGGAGCGTTGCCCGGCCCGCCTACCGGCAGCAGATCGCCGAGGGGCTCGCCAGCGGCATTGAAGCCTACGCGGGTACCTTGGAAAAAATTCAACCGAAACCCAGGCCCCCGCGCGCCGTCATGCCTCCCGCCGCCAAAAAATCATGAAATCGATCCGCTTCCCCCATTGCATGGTACTCGCCTTGCTGTTGCTCCCTGCCGCCGCGCTGCAGGCGTGGGATTATGACGGCCACCGCATCGTCAACCAGCTCGCGCTGGCTTCGCTGCCCGCGGACTTCCCGGCCTTCGTGAAGGAACCCGCGGCGGCGGAGCGCATTGCGTTTCTCGCCGGCGAGCCCGACCGCTGGAGGAATTCCCCCGACCTGCCTCTCCGGCACATCAACGGCGTGGATCACTACCTGGACCTCGAGGAGCTGGCCGACGCCGGGATCGATGTGAACAAGGTGCCGTCGATGCGCTATGACTTTGTCGTCCAGTTCGCCGGGGGCCGCGCCGCGCACCCGAAAAATTTTCCGAAGATCGACTCGGCGAAAAATGCCGAGCACTCCCGCGAGTGGCCCGGCTTCGCGCCATGGGCGATCACGGAGTATTACGGCAAGCTCAAGTCGGCATTTTCCTACCTGAAGGCGTTTGAGGAACTCGGTACGCCCGCGGAAGTCGCCAATGCGCAGGCCAACATCCTCTATATCATGGGCGTGATGGGGCACTTTGTCGGCGATTGCGCGCAGCCCCTGCACGCGACCCGACACCACAATGGCTGGGTGGGGCCAAATCCGAAAGGCTACACGACTTGGTCGCAGATCCATCAATGGGTGGACGGTGGCCTGATCGCCAAAGCGGGCATCAAGACCGCTGCGATCGCGCCCTGCGTTACGAGCGCCAAGGCCATTGCCCTGTTGCCGCGGGCCGACGATCGCGACCCGATGTTTGTTGCCGTCATGGATTACCTGCAGGGGACGCTGAAGCTCGTCGAACCGCTCTACCAACTCGAGAAAGACGGCAAACTCGGCGACACGTTCGCCAAGGAGCACGGCAAGGGCCGGGACAACGAGCCGGTGAGTGCCGAGGGCCGGGCGTTCATCGAGGCCCAACTGCTCCGCGGCGGTGAAATGCTCGGCGCGATCTGGGTGACGGCGTGGCGCAACGCGCCGCCGGATAAATTTTTGACGGCGCAGCTGCTCAAGCGCCAAGCAGCGGCCAAGTAATTTGTAGGGCGGGCTTCAAACCCGCTGACCCCGCCTGGCGTTAGGACAAACGATTTGACCACGGATCACAGGATGGACCCGGATCAGATTGCGGTATCCGGAAATGGGCTGGAGGGATTTCCGATTTGGGTCTCTCCGTGTGATCCGTGGTAAAGGATCCGAGGCTGGAGAATCCGTCTTGGCGGACTGACGCGTGACGACGCGGACCCGCCTGCCCTTGCTCACTTCCAGGCTAGGATGATCGCGCCGCCGACAATCAGCAGTCCGCCCACGCCGCTCCGCAGCGTGAGTGGCTCTTGCAGGAACAGTGCGGCAAAAATCAGGACGAAAATCACGCTGAGCTTGTCGATCGGGGCGACTTGCGACGCCTGACCGAGCTGCAGCGCGCGGAAGTAGCACAGCCACGACAGGCCCGTGGCGACGCCGGAGAGCGCGAGAAACAGCCAGGTGCGTTGGCTCAGCGCGGCCAGTGAGCCCGGCCGGGCGGTCACGAACGCGATCGCCCAGGCGAACACCAAGATCACCGTGGTGCGGATGGCGGTGGCGAGGTTGGAGTCCACGCCAGTGACGCCGACCTTGGCGAGAATCGCCGTTGCCCCGGCGAAAAGAGCCGAGAGGAGTGACCAGAATAACCAGGAGTGGGACATGGGAAGATTGATGCTAAGTGGCCGGGGCGAGAGCCGTGCCCAGCAACTCGCCGAGCCAGACGCCGACGAGGCAGAGCAACACCGAGCCGAGGACGTACGCGATGGCGCGGGGCCAGTCGCCGAGGCGGAGAAGGCTCAGGGTTTGCAGACTGAAGGCGGAAAAGGTCGTGTAGCCGCCGCAGAGTCCGATCATCAGGAACGCGCGGGTCTCCAGCGGGGGGAGCTGCCGCCAGCCGCTGCCGGTTACCGCCGCGAAGAGCCCGATCAGGATGCAGCCGGTGACATTGACGAACAACGTGCCCCACGGAAACGGGCCGTCGAAGCGGACTGCGATAGTCTCCGCCAGCCAGTAGCGGGAAACGCTGCCGAGGGCGCCGCCGAGGGCGATGAGGAGGTAGATGAGCATGACAAGAACCGGTCGAGGGTTTTGGCAGGAGTCATCAGTCCCGGAAATCGGGGCGGTTTACCCGGAAGGGAAGGCGGAATCCATCGCCGGGCCGAGCAAAGGTGTCCGCTGGTGATTTGGCAAGCGGCGCGAATCCGACCTCGAAATTGGAGGGTTGCCGGGCAAAGTCACCGGCCTTGAGCCTTTTGCGGAAAATTCTCCCGCTCTTCCTCCTGGCGTTGGTGCTGGTGAGCTCAGCCTTGCGGGCGGAATCGCTGGCGGCACGGGTGATCCTCCTCGCCAACTCAGACGATCCCGACTCGGTGCGGATCGCGGAGCACTACACGGAGCTACGCGGGGTGCCACGGGAGAACATCATCGCGCTGCCCATGCCGCCAACAGAGATCATCACGTGGGCGCAGTTTTTGGCCACCGTCTGGCAGCCGTTGCAGGACGAGCTTGTGCGGCGCCAGTGGATCGATGCGATTCCAATGGAGGCCAAGGACGCGGTGGGACGGAAACAACCGGTCATCTCCGGACACCGCATCGCCTATCTGGTGGTCTGTCGCGGCGTCCCGTTGGGCATCATGCATGACGCGGCACTTTACGTCCTGCCATTGGCCCCGTTTGACCGGGCGGAATTCCGCACCAACGCGGGGGCGGTGGACTCCGAGTTGAGCCTGCTCGCGCAGATGAATTATCCCGTCAACGGCTTCGTGATCAATCCGCTCTTCGGCAACGACCGCCCGAGCAGCCTCATGATCAACCAAGTCGTGAAGGTCGCCCGGCTGGACGGGCCCACCGTCGCGGACGCGCTGGCCTTGGTGGACAACGCGCTCGCCACCGAGCGCACCGGCTTGCTGGGCCGCGCTTATGTGGATGTGGCGAACAAGAACCGGGAAGGGGATAGCTGGCTCGAGTCGGCCGCCCGGCAGCTCTCGGCGCTCGGCTTTGACCTGGAGGTGGACCGTGCGCCGGAGACCTTTCCCCTCATGGCGCGATTTGACGCGCCGGTACTTTATTTTGGGTGGTATGCCGGTGACCTCAATGGTCCGTTCACGCTGCCCGGGTTTCGCTTTCCGCCGGGCGCAATTGCGGTCCACATCCACAGTGCATCCGCTGCGACGCTCCGCTCGGACCGCAAAGGCTGGTGTGGTCCGTTGGTCGCGCGGGGCGTGACCGCGACGGTCGGCAATGTCTTCGAGCCTTACCTGGGCTTTCTTCACCGGCCGGATCTATTGCTGCGCGCGCTGGCGCGGGGCGAGACGCTGGGTGACGCGGCATATTACGCTGAGCCAGTGCTAAGCTGGCAGGCGATTGTGATCGGTGACCCGCTGTACCGTCCGTTTGCGCGGAATTTCGGGGAGCAGTGGAAAAACCACGCAACGCTGCCGCCGTCCCTGGCGGGTTATGCGGCGCTGCGGGAAATGCATCTGTTGGAGGCACAGCGAAAAACCGCCGAGGCGCAGACCCTCGCGCAAGCGGCGCTGCGGGCGCAGCCCAACCTCGCGCTGGGACTCACGCTCGCGCGCCAACTGGAGCAGGCGGGTGACTTGGCGGGGGTGGTGCGGGAGCTTTCCTTCACGGCCCACCTGCCGGCATTGCAACCGGACGAGTGGGTGCTGGCCGGCGAGGTTGCCCGGCTCTTGCAGCGCACGGGTGCCCCGGGCCGCTCCGAACAACTTTACCGCCGACTCCTGCAGGAACCTGGGTTGCCCCCCGAGCTCAAGGTAACTTGGTTGCGTGAAGCCAATGCCGCGGCACAGGCCGCGGGCGACACGGAGCAGGCGGTGGCTTGGGCGCGGGAACTCGGCCGGCTCGACCCCGACGAAAAAAAATAGCGCGGCCGGTGAGGGCCGCGCTCGCGCGAAGAGGGAGGAGGAACCGGTTTAGACTTTGTCCACGACGCGGTCGGCCAGGCCGTAGGCGATGGCTTCCTGCGCGTTGAGGTAGAAGTCGCGGTCGGTGTCGCGGTTGATGCGCTCCAGCGGCTGGCCCGAGGCGTCGGCGAGGATCTGGTTCAGCTCGGCGCGGAGTTTTTCCATTTCCTTCGCCTGGATGTTGATGTCCGTGGCGGGGCCGACCATGCGGCCGGAGATGAGCGGCTGGTGAATGAGCACGCGCGAATGCGGGTAGAGGAGGCGGCGGCCCTTGGGGGCGCCGGAGAGCAGAATGGACCCCATCGAGGCGGCCATGCCCGTCACGACGACGGTGATGGGCGAGGTGACGAGCTTCATCGTGTCATACACCGCCATGCCGGCCGTAATGGAGCCGCCGGGCGAATTGATGTAGAACGTGATCTCCTTCCCGGGAGCGACCCCCTCGAGGTAAAGCAGCTTCTCGGTGATATCCTTGGCGGTCTCGTCGGTCACGGCGCCCCAAAGGAAGATTTTCCGCTGCGCGAGAAACTTCTTCTGGATCAGCATCGCCACCGGGCCGCCTTCCTTTTTGGCGGTCCTGGTTTCCACCTCATCATCGTCCTCGTCCTCATCGGCACGGGGGAGCGGAGCGGACAGACCGGGTTGCAGATTGTCGAAATGCATAGGTTGGGAATGTTGGCGGGCTGGGCGCGGTTGGCAAGTGGGTTTGCCCTTTTCCCGCCGGTGGGCGGGCACGTCCCGTGCCCGCATTCGGCGACGTGACCGGCCCCGGTCGCGACGCCTCAAGTTTGCCCTTAGTTCCCCCTTCGGGCACGGGGACGTGCCCGCCCACCCTTGCCATGAACCCCGGCGCGATCCAATTCTCGCCGCGCATGAGCGTCCAACGTATCTCCGGCCGCATTGTGGATGTGCACCACCGGACCGAGTTCCCCGGCACGATTGAGTTCTCCGAGGGCGTCATCCGCACGATCGCGCGCGATCCCCGGGTGCGGAGCCGGCGGTTGCTGATGCCGGGCCTGGTGGACGCCCATATCCACATTGAAAGCTCAATGCTGCCGCCCGCGGAATTTGCGCGTCACGCGGTGGTCCACGGAACGGTCGCGACGGTTTCGGACCCGCACGAGATTGCGAACGTCCTCGGCGTGGCGGGGGTGAACTACATGATCGCGGACGGCCGGCGATCGCCGTTCAAGTTCTATTTCGGCGCGTCGCCGTGTGTCCCGGCGACAACCTTCGAGACGGCCGGCGCGAAACTGGACGCCCGCGCGGTGGCGAAGCTGCTCGTCCGGCCCGAGGTAAAATTCCTGGCCGAAGTGATGAATTTCCCCGGGGTGCTGGCGGGTGACCCGTCCTTGCGCGCGATGATGACCGCGGCGAAAAAACGCGGCAAGCCGGTGGACGGGCATGCGCCGGGGCTGCGCGGCAAGGTGGCGGCACGCTATGCGGCGGCGGGCATCACCACGGATCACGAGTGCTTCACGCTGGCCGAGGCGAAGGACAAACTCGCGGCGGGGATGAAGATCCTGATTCGCGAAGGTTCGGCGGCGCGGAACTTCGCCGCGTTGGCGCCGCTGCTTAAGACTGATGCGGCGCGCTGCATGTTTTGCTGCGATGACCTGCATCCCGACCTGCTGATGAAACGGCACTTGGACGAGCATGTGCGCCGCGCCCTCGCATTGGGAGCGGACCGCTTCGAGGTGGTCGCTTGCGCCACGCTCAACCCCGTGTGGCATTACGGCCTCGCGGTCGGCCTGCTGCGCGAAGGCGATCCGGCGGATTTCATCGAAGTGGAGAGCTGGAAAAATTTCCGCGTGCGTCGCACCTGGCTGGATGGCCGGCTCGTGGCCTCCGGCGGACGCAGCCTGCTGCCGCGGCAGCGTCCGCGCATCGTGAACCAGTTCCGCGCCCTGCCGCGCTCCGCCGCGGATTTTGCGGTGCCCGCCGGAAAGGGAAGCCTGAACGTCATTCAGGCGCTCAACGGGCAGCTGATCACCCGCCATTTGCGCCTGCGCGCGAAAACCGCCGGCGGCCACGTGGTAGCCGATCCGGCGCGCGACCTCCTCAAGCTCGCCGTGGTCAACCGGTATGCACGGACGGCGCCGGTGGCAGTGGGTTTTATCCGCGGTTTCGGGTTGAAGGCGGGCGCACTGGCGTCGTCGGTGGCGCACGACTCCCACAACATCGTGGCCGTCGGAGTGGACGATGCCTCGCTGGCGGCTGCGGTAAATCTCGTCATCGCGCACCGCGGCGGGATCAGCGTGGTGGGCGGGGGCCGGCGCGCGGTGCTGCCGCTGCCGATCGCGGGCCTGATGTCGGATGCGGACGGCCGCACGGTGGCCCGGCGCTACACCGCGCTGGATGCGCGGGCGAAGCGGCTGGGCTCCCGGCTGGATGCCCCCTTTATGACGCTCGCCTTCATGGCGCTGCTGGTGATCCCGGATTTGAAGCTCAGCGATCGCGGGCTGTTTTCCGCGGCCAAGTGGGGATTCACACCCTTGCGCGGCCGATGACCGGGACGCGGGCGGAGTTATTTTTGGACGCCCTGTCGTTCCAGACGGCTAGGGTGTCGGGTGAACCTTGGGCGCGGACGCCGTTGTCATTGAGGATGTCATCGGTGGCAGTGACCATTTCCTGACGGGGAAAGACAAACGTTTCCATGCCGCGTCCGATGAAGTCGAAAGTGACAAACTCGTCCTTCAAGTCGCGCAGCACGGTGACGAGATGGGCGAGGTTCTTAATCCGGGTGCCGTTCACGGAGCTAACGATCCATCCCACCGGCGGCCAATAGGCCGTGGACAGTTTATGAGGAAAGAAGGGCGAGGAGACCACCACGAGCTGTTCGCCGGGAAACGCGGGGCGGTCGCCCTTGCGCGTGAGCAACGGGCTGCCGCTAAAGGAGAGACCCTCGATGGAGTCGCGGTTAATGGCGCCGAGGAGCTGGCTGGTAACCTCGGAAAACACCAGCGGGCCGTACACGAAGTAGGAGGGATAGCTTCCCTTCAGGTCGCGGACGAGCATCGGGCGGCCGAGCGGGACGGGGAGCTCAAGGGCGAGGCTTTTCCCCTCGCGCCACACCGTGAGGGGCACAGTGCCGTGGCGGACGATTTTTTGGATGAGATATTCGAAGCGGACGCGGAGATTGGGCCCGAGCTTGATCATGCCCTCATCATCCACTGCCGCCTCGCCGATCTGGGTGATGATGTCCCATTTTTTCAAGGGGTAGGCGGCGATCTGCTCGAAGGGATCGTGGACCAGGATGCCTTCAACGCCTTTCACTACCTTCAGGTACGAATGCAGTGCCGGGTTCTGGAATTTCTGCATTTCGTCATACCTCATCGGCTTGCCGTCGTAAGTGCCGTCGGCGATGTCCTTGAGGAACAGCTCCACTTCCTCGTTGGGAATGATGTAGCCGATGTTCTGCGCGCTGTTGAGGGTGCTGAACGCGATGCCAATCATCTTTTCGCCGGCGACCGCGGGGCCGCCGCTGTTGCCAGGGTTGATGGCGGCGTCGATCTGGATGCGCAGACCGAAGGTGAAGGAATTGTAGGGCATGAACTCGATGCGCGAGATGATGCCCTTGGTGATGGAGAGGCTGTTGCCGCCATTGGGGAAACCGTAGGCCAGCACGGGATCCTTGATGTCGGGGAGGGTCGTGGCTCGGGGCAGGGGTGGGTGCGTGTCGAAGAACGACTCGTCGTCCAGCTTCAACACCGCGAGATCAATCCCCGGCGCGACCGCCATGACCGTCGCGGAGATTTTGTCCCCGGACTGGTTGGCCTGTACCAGGACCTGGCTGGCATAGAGCACCACATGGGCGTTGGTGAGGATGCGGTTGCCCTCGATCACGACGCCCGACCCGGTCACTTCCGCTGGCGGTTGTTTGCTCCAAGGGCGGAACGGCTCGGGATAGCGCACCGTGGAAAAGATCTTTACGACAGAGTTCTCAATCCGGCCAGGCGTGGACTCGCTTGGGTTGATTGCCGGTGCAGCGGTTGGGGGAACAGGGGTGGCGGTGCTATCGGCGGCGCGGGCGGAGGGACTGGCGAAGGCGACGGCCAGCGCCAAGCCGGCGAACAGGCGGGGTAACCTTGAAAGCTAGCGCATGGCGTTAGGCCATGAGCAACTCCGGGGGATAGCCAGAGTTATTTAGCCGGGCCGGCTGCCGGGGCGCGGGCGGGGCAGAGTTGGGATTTAACTCCGCAGTTTCATTCTCGGTTGCGGAGTGAGGTCCCGGCCTGCCATGGTCCGGCCCATGCGTAACCGGATCCTTGGGTATTGGCGGGGCCGATGGCTGGGGTGGGTGGGGAAGCTGGTGAACGTCACTTGCATCGCGATCGCCATCGCTTGGTTCCTGCCGCTGCTGCAGACCCATATCAAGGTCATCACCCAGCCGGGCCCGCAGGAGTACAACGAGCCCGCCATCTGGCAGACGACGTGGCTGCTCGATCATGGCCGGAATCCCTACACGGCGAACGAGCTGCCGGGGGCCGCCTACTGTTTTGATCCGTTCTACAACTATGTGATGCTGGCCCTGAAGCCGTTGCTGGGCATCGATTATACGGCGCACCGGCTGTTCAACTTGCTGATGCTTGCAGCGTCGCTCTGGCTCGTGGGGCGGGCGATGCTCAAGGCGGGTTCCGGGCTGGGCATCGCGCTGCTGTCGGCGGTGTTTTTCCACTGGATGTGCCTCAACAACATCATGATCACGGCGCGGCCGGATCTGCTGGGCCTGTTTCTCTTCCTGCTGGGCATCCTCATCCCGTGGGAGCGCGGCTATACGCGCGGCTCGACGCTGTTCGGGCTGGCGTGCGCGCTGCTCGCATTCCACTGCAAGTTCTACTTCGCCCTCGCCGGTTGCGCGACGCTGCTGGGCCACTTCCTGGTGCGCTCGAAGAAGGAAGGCGTGCTCTTCGGCGTCGGTTTCTTCGGCCTGCTCGGGCTTTCGTTTGCCGCGTGCTGCGTGATCTTCCCCTATTTCTACATCGAGACCATCATCATCCAGCGGGGCGGCGCCCTGCTGAACTCACATGACGAGATCTCGATGATGCACACGCTCATGCTTTTCGGCCGGGCGTGGCCATTCATGCTGCTGATGCTGTACGGGGTGGGAGCCTGGCTCTGGCGGCGGCAGGTGGCCCGGCGCGACGGCCGGCCGGTCAACCAGCCCGGGGATATGCGGTTCATCTCCCTCGGCGCCGTGTTCCTGATTTTCGTGGGCGTCGTCTATTTTTACATGGGCCGCAACGCCGGCGCGTATTTCACCTACCATCTGCACCTGTTGTTCCCGCTGATGTTTGTGCTGGCGGCCTGGGCAATTACGGGGCCCCGGGTCAGGATCGCCTTCGGGCTGCTCCTGGCGGTCTTTGTCATGTGCTGGCTGAAAGTCCCTGGAGTGCCGGACTCGACCGTGCCTTACCGCCGCATGGAACAGTTGATCTTCAACTCCCGGGGGGAGGTGCTGGGCATCGCTGCGACGACGGATATCTTCGAGCGGCAGGGCCGGCGGGTGCTCCACGATGGCAACACGATGTTCATCGGCTTCGCCTTTGGGGACAACGGCATCGCCCGTGATCCCAAGATCGCGGTGCTGGCCCGGAACTACGATGCGACGATTGCCGAGGTCGTGCAGAAAGTGACCAACCGGCAATACGCCATGGTACTGACCGAGTTTGACGCGCCGTATTTTTGCTCCGAGGAGCTGCTGAAGCAGAACTACGACAAGGAGGAGCAGATCGATTTCTACACCTACTTCGGCCACAGCCCGGTGCGCGTTTGGCGGCCGAAGCCCCGCTAACGGGAACCTCGCCCGAGGAGCGAGCAAGGTGCCCACGGCAAGATACGCGATCTGACCCCAGCTGCGCCCTCTCCGGCTGCGCCCCCAGCTGCGCCGCCCCGACTGCGCCGACCTGCCACGGCTCCTTTCTGCTGCGCCCTTCCACGGTGGACCGCTCGGGCTGTTGAAGGCGGAGCGGCGGCGACTGAATTCTTGAACAGTTTAGGGGCTTTTGCTGCGCCCGGTCGAAATTCCCGACGTCTCGACGTGTCGGGCGTAAAGCCCGACCTACAAGGCAGGACGCAACAAGCCTGCGCCCCTACGGCTCAGATCAGACCGAGCTTCATTTTCCCTTCTTCGCTGATCATCGACTGGTTCCATGTCGGCTCCCAGGTGATGCGGACGTCGGCGTCGGAGACACCGGGGATCAACAGGATTTTGTCCTTCGCGTCGGCGGCGATCGCCGGGCCCATGCCGCAGCCGGGCGCGGTGAGCGTCATGGCGATGTCCACCTTGTGCGCACCATCCTCGCGCTTGGAAATGTCCATCGAGTAAACGAGCCCCAGGTCCACGATGTTCACGGGGATCTCGGGATCATAAACCTTGCGGAGCTGGTCCCAGACCGCCGCGGGATCGGGCGCGCCGTTGGCGAGGGGCGCGGCGGTGATGACGCTGCTGGCGACGGTCTCACCGAGGGCGTCGCCGTCCTTCGCATCAATGCGAAAGAGGCCGAAGTCCGTGGTGACGGTAAAGTTGCCGCCGAGCGTCTGGGAAATCGTGATGCGCGTGCCGGCGGGCAGCGGGGTTTTGTCTCCCGAGGGGATCTGCGTGGCGGTGACGTCGCGGGAAAGGATACGGTCGTTGTTCGGCATGGCGGAGTGAGATAAAGGGGTAAGTTGTAACCCGTAAGGTTTTGCGCGGGCGTGAGTCGGACGATGTCGGGTCGCGGCCGGATCGGGCTTACAACTCAGGATTTAAACCTTTCCTGCTTATGAAGCGCCGGCCGGTTTCTTGAACTTGAGTTTGATGAGGTCGACGAGCGCGTCGTGCAGTGGCGCGTTGTCCAGCTTGCTCAGCACTTCTTCAAAGAAACCGAAGGTAAGGAGCTCATCGGCATCGTCCTTCGGGACGCCGCGGGCCTGCAGGTAGAACTCCTGTTCGGCATCGATGCGGCTGGAGGTTGCGCCGTGGGTGCAGCGGACGTCGTTGGCTTGGATCTCCAGGCCGGGGAGGGAATTCGCCTCCGCGTCGTCGCTTAGCATCAGGTTGCGGTTGCTCTGGTAGGCGTCGGTCTTCTGCGCATCGGGATCGACGACGATCAGGCCGGAAAAGATGGTCTTGGCCGAGTCGAGCAGCGCGTTCTTGTAGAGCAGGTTCGAGCTGGTATGGGGCGCCTGGTGGATCTGCAGCGTGCGCTGGTCAAACTCCTGGCTGCCGTGCGCGACGGTGAGGGCGAGCATCTCGCTGTGCGCGCCGGGCGCCTGAAGCTGGCTGTGGCTCTCGTGGCGCGACTGGCGGCCGCCGAGGTGGAGGTTGAGCGACTGCACCCGGGCGTCACGGCGGGCGACGGTGGCGTTGGACTGGAAGGAGAGGGTCTCGCGCGACCAGGTCTGCGCTGCGACGTAGGTCAGCTGCGCGCCGTGGCTGGCGTAGAGGTCGTTGCGGCCGCAGGCGAAGTGCGCGCCCTCGTCGGCGGAGCGGAAGAAATCCACGACGGTGGCCTTGGCGCCCTGCTCGGCGATGATGAGCGTGTGCGGAAAAATCGCGGCGCCGGCGCCGGCGGCATAATGAAAGACTGCGAGCGGCTCCGCCAGCTCAACACCCTTGGGCAGATAGACAAACGCGCCGTCGCCCAGCAGGGCGGTGTGGAGGGCGGAGAATTTCTCGGAGCCCTGCTTGACCGGCTGGGCCAGCAAGTGCGACTTCACGAGGTCGCCGTGTTTCAAAAGGGCGTTTTGCAGCGTTTCGAAGATCACGCCGCGCTGGACGAGCTCGGCCGAGATGGCCTCCTGCGTGACGAAGCGGTTGTTGGCGAGGACGAGCTTGCCGGCCTTGGCGATGCCGATGGGCGCGTGGCCGAGTTCCGCGACAGTGACGGCCGGCGGCAGGGCGTAGCCCTCGAGCTTAAGGCCCGTGAGCGTGGCGAAGCGCCAGGATTCATCGGTGCGCTTCGGCAGCGGCAGCGCCATAAAGCGCGCCCAGGCCTCGCGCTTCCGGTCGAGCCACCACGCGGGCAGGTGGGAGACGGAGGCGAGATGCGCGGCGAACAACTCGGGCGTGAAGCTGCCGGTGGCGGAGGAGGAGGTGGTGACAGAGGAACTCACGGGAGAATTTTTTTTAAGGGGGAATCCAGGAAGCCGGGAATAAAACTTCCGGGTTTCCTGGCTTCCCTCTTTAATAATTCGACGTCAGCCGACGGAACCTTCCATCTCGAGGTCGATGAGGCGTTTGAGTTCGACGGAGTATTCCATCGGGAACTGGCGGGCCAGGTCGTTGATGAAGCCATTGACGGACAGGCTCATCGCCTGGCCTTCGGTGAGGCCGCGCTGCTGCATGTAGAAAATCTGCTCCTCGCTGACCTTGGAGACGCTGGCCTCGTGCTGGACGGAGTTGCGGTCGCCGCGGACGGTGATGGCCGGGTAGGTGTCGGTGCGGCTGTTCGGGTTGATGAGCAGCGCGTCGCACTCGGTGTTGTTCTTGCAGCCCTTGAGATGTTTGGGGATGTGGACGACGCCCCGGTAGGTGCTGCGGCCCTGGCCGACGGAGATGGACTTGGCGACAATGTTGGACGTCGTCTCATCGGCGGCGTGGATCATCTTCGCGCCGGTGTCCTGATGCTGACCGTCGTTGGCGAGGGCGATGGAGATGACTTCCCCGCGGGCCTTGCGGCCCTTCAGGACGACGCCGGGATACTTCATCGTGAGGCGGCTGCCGATGTTGCAGTCGATCCACTTGATCTCGGCCTCCTCGTGGGCGACGCCGCGCTTGGTGACGAGGTTGAAGACGTTGTTCGCCCAGTTCTGGACGGTGATATACTGGATCTTTGCGCCCTTGAGCGCGACGAGCTCGACCACGGCGCTGTGCAGCGTCGAAGTGCTGAACTTCGGGGCGGTGCAGCCCTCCATGTAGACGACCTCGGCCCCTTCGTCGGCGATGATGAGGGTGCGCTCGAACTGGCCGAAGTTTTCCGCGTTGATGCGGAAGTAGGCCTGCAGCGGCATCGCAACCTTCACGCCCTTGGGGACGTAGATGAATGAGCCGCCGGAGAACACGGCGCTGTTGAGCGCGGAGAACTTGTTGTCACCGGTCGGGATGACCTTGCCGAAATACTTCCGGAAAATCTCGGGATGCTCGCGGAGGCCCTCGGTGGAGTTGACGAAGATGACGCCCTGCTTGGCGACGACGTCCTTGATGTTGGAATAGGCGGCTTCGGAATCGAACTGCGCCTCGACGCCCGCGAGGAATTTGCGCTCGTGCTCGGGAATGCCGAGGCGCTCGAAAGTCTTCTTGATGTCGTCGGGCACCTCGTCCCAGGTGCGCTTGGGCTTCTGGCCGCTCGAGAGGTAATAGCGGATCTTGTCGAAGTTGATGTTTTCGAGGTCCTTGGTCGCCCAATGCGTCGGCATGGGCTTGGCGTAGAATTGCTTCAGGGCGGCCAGGCGGAAGTCGAGGATCCATGGGGCCTCCTTCTTGACCGTGCTGATGTAGCGCACGGTTTTTTCCGACAGGCCGGTGCCCGCGTCGAACTCGTAGTCCATCTTGTAGCTGAAATTGCCGGCGGTCTGGTCAATGCCGGAGACAGGATTGTCGATGATATCGGCAATCGGAGCGGTGAGGGACTCGGTTTCGGTGACGTCGGACATGGGCGGGCGGGTTCGGATTTAGGCGGGGACGAGTTCGTTTTTGACCCAGTCGTAGCCCTTGGCTTCGAGTTCGAGGGCGAGGGATTTGTCGCCGCTCTTCACGATGCGACCGTCCCACATGACGTGGACGTGGTCGGGCACGATGTAGCCGAGCAGGCGCTGGTAGTGGGTGATCATGATCACGCCGAGATTGGTGCTGCGGAGGCCGTTGATGCCGTCGGCGACGATGCGGAGGGCGTCGATGTCGAGGCCGGAGTCGGTCTCGTCCATGAGTGCGAACTTCGGCTCGAGCATGGCCATCTGCAGGATTTCGCAGCGTTTCTTTTCACCGCCGGAGAAGCCGTCGTTGATTGCGCGGGACGTGAACTTCCGGTCGATCTGGAGCATGTCCATCTTGGAATAGAGGCGCTTGTAATAAGCAGTCGCGTCGAGTTCCTCGCCCTCGCCGAGGCGGGCCTGGACGGCGGCGCGAAGGAAGTTGGCGATGGAGACGCCGGGGATTTCGCTCGGGTATTGGAACGCGAGGAAAAGGCCGGCGCGGGCGCGCTCGTCGGGCTGCATCGGGAGGACGGATTTGCCATCGAGGAGCACGTCACCCGAGGTGACCCTGAAGCTGGGATGGCCGGCGATCGCCTTGGCGAGCGTGGACTTGCCGGTGCCGTTGGGGCCCATGATGGCATGCACCTCGCCGCTGCGAACGGTGAGCGAGAGGCCCTTGACGATTTGTTTCTCTCCGATGGAGACGTGGAGGTCTTTGATTTCGAGCTGGGACATGACTGGGAAGTAGTGAGTAGCGGGTAGTGAGTAGGAAAGGCAGCGGGATGCGGCGGCGTTGGATTGGAAGATTGGCCTACTCGCTACCCGCTACCCGATGCTCGCTACTTTTGAGGGCTTTGCCGCGAAAGGTGATTTCGACGGACTTGGCGTCGTAGCCGGCGGGAAGGACGGCGCTGACCCTTTGGAGGAGATCCGCCGGGAGCTCGATGTCGTGGGTCGAACCGCTCTGCTCATCGTGAAAATGCGCGTGCGGGCGCAGGTTTGGGCAATAGCGGGTCGGACCGCGCTCGAAATTGACCGCGCGGACCAGGTGGCACTGCACGAGCGTCTCAAGGCAGTTGTAAACCGTGGCGAGGGAGATGGTCGGCATGTCGGCGCGGACCCGGGCGTAAACTTCGTCCGCGGTCGGATGATCGCGCTTTTTCAGCAGGACATCATAGATGACCTCACGCTGGGGAGTGGAACGGAGTCCACTGTGGGCAAGGCGTTGCGCGAGTGCATCCGGGGTAGTGGAAGTGGCGGTGGACATGAGGGGGGAAGGTTAAGCAATTGGAATGGTTCTAAGTAGCAAGTAATAATTAGAACTATTCTAAACTATACTGTATCACGCTCTATAGTATGTGTTTGTATACTACCTACAACGCCAATGCCACGGCTCGAAGGCGATGCCATGGGGGTTACAGATGGGGTAGGAGAGGTGAAAGCGGAAGTCGCCGGCGTGTCGTCTCAGCCAGCGGAATTCCTGGGTTTTTGCGAAGTCGGCGTCCAAGCAGGTATGTCGCGGTGAGCCCAAGTCGAGCGCGCGACCCGTGTGGTGTTCGCTACAGCCAGGTGCGGCGACGAGCTCGAGGATGGAACCGAGGGATTGGCCGGCGGCGAGTTGCCGGCGGATGATCGCGGTTTGTCGGGCGACGCTGCGAAACCCCGAGATCGGCCGCAGCTCGATGCCCGTTTTGGCCGCGGCGGCGTGCATCCGTTTCCAAGCCGCGGCGGCGCGCGGCGTGAGCCGCACGGGCTTGCCATCGTCGTCGGCGAGCGCAGCGGTCACGAGCCGGCGGGCCACGCGTTGGAGGGGGAGGTGACGCTGCACTGCATAATTGGCCGGGATCCCGAGTTTGCGGTGGATCGATCGGATCCGGGTCAGGTAGTTGACGCCCATGGCGCGAGAATGGCCGCAGCCCGCAGCCGGTCGAGGACATCGCGGCGACGCGGAGATTTATTTTGCGCCGGCCTAGACAAAGCCCGGCCGATCCCTAGGGTTTTTCCCGCTCTGGGTCGCTCCGACCTCTGATCTTCAACCCCCAACCAAAATAACATGAGTACCTTCATTCCTCTCATCAGCTCCGGCACCGCCGGCCCGATCGGCGTGCTGCACCTGCCCCGTTTCTGGCAAAAAGCCTCGCTCGAGGCCCGCGGCAAGCTCGACCCCCGCTATCCCGGCTGCGGTGGTGGTTATGACATGATGACCCTCAACGCACTCGGCCTGAACAAGGACGCCACGCTGAAGTTCATCAAGGACAGCCGCCCGTCGTATCCGCAGTTCGAAGCTTGGATCAAAAAGCAGCCCGGCGTGAAACTCGACAAGGCCAGCGTCGACAAGCACAACGCGAGCGTGCTCGGCTACAACCACGACGACGCCACCCGCCAGGGCGTCCTCAAGAACAACGGTTTGCCGGATGACGCCTCGGCCGTGAAGGACGCGGTGCACCTCAACGACCTCGACAGCTGGCAGGAATTCCACGCTGACGTGCTGAAGTAATCAGCGCTGACGCTTTAGCAACGAACGCCGCCTCACGAAAGTGGGCGGCGTTTTTCATGTGCAAACTTAAGCCCTCTTCACCGCAAAGGACGCGAAGCACGCAAAGGCAAATTCGGAGGGACTCGGAACTTCGCGTGCTTTGCGCTCTTCGCGGTTAAACGAACTTCACTCGCCGTGCTCGGCGAGCCAGCGCTCAGCCTCGATCGCGGCGGCGCATCCCATGCCGGCGGCCGTGATCGCCTGGCGATACAAATGATCCGAGCAATCACCCGCTACATAGATGCCCGGAAGGCTGGTCTTCACCTGCGAGCCGGGTGCCGGGAGGAAATAACCGCCTTCGTCCACCGGGAGAGGGGGCGCGAACGGGCCCGTGTTCGGGATGTGGCCGATTGCCACGAAGATGCCCTTCACGGGCAGCACGGTCTCGGCCTGGGTCTTTAGATTTTTTACCTTCAGGCCGCTGACCGATCCTTCCTTCACGCCCATGACCTCGAGCGGCACGCTGTCCCACACCGGCACGATTTTTTCATGTGACGTGGCGCGGTCGGCCATGATCTTCGAGGCCCGCAGCGAGTCGCGCCGGTGCACGAGATAAACCTTGCTCGCGAAACGCGTGAGGAACAACGCCTCCTCGGCCGCGCTGTCACCGCCGCCGATCACGGCGACCTCCATCTTGCGGTAGAACGCGCCGTCACAGGTCGCGCAGGTCGTCACGCCCTTGCCGCCATAGAGTTCCTTTTCACCCGGGATCCCGGTCATGCGCGGTGAGGCCCCCGTGGCGATAATGACCGTCTTGGCCAGAATCGTGCGGTCGGCGACGACCAGTTTGCGCGGCATCGAACCGAAATCGACCGACGTCACCTGGGCCTGCTCGAAGCGCGTGCCAAAGCGGGTGGCCTGCTCCCGCATGTTCTGGGTGAGCTGGAAGCCGTCCACGCCGTGGGGAAATCCGGGGAAGTTCTCCACCTCGCTGGTCGTCGTGAGCTGTCCGCCGGGCAGCGGGCCCTCGAGCACGAGCGGATTCAGGCTGGCGCGGCCGGCATAAATGGCGGCGGTGAGGCCTGCGCAGCCGGTGCCGATGATGACGACGTTTTCGACGGGGGAGGACGACATGAGTAAGGTGGTGTTTCAATACGGTTTCGTGGAATGCGCCAAGCGCAAATCCCCCGCCAGCCTGACAACGGATTTGGTTTACAGGAGGCAACAGAGGGAACTGAGCCGGGCTTCCAGAACTTTTAACCACGGATTACACCCGCGGAATACGGATCAATCCGATTCAATCTGGACGGCCTTGGTCAGGGT
>Ga0105047_10001392_pt1 | contig 43196 bp, 41 predicted proteins | sample MAT04_FD_78384 | JGI IMG/M metagenome (GOLD analysis project Ga0105047, IMG submission 78384) | Freshwater microbial communities from Lake Fryxell liftoff mats and glacier meltwater in Antarctica - MAT-04 (megahit assembly) | ecosystem: Environmental > Aquatic > Freshwater > Ice > Liftoff... | reverse complement strand
TTTCGTGAACGCGCACTTTCTTTTCGACAAGCTTCGAGGCGGCTTCGTGCCACACCGACAGGCGGTACTCGCCCGGGGGGATGCCTTTGATCGTGAACTTCCCCGTCGCGTCGGCCTGCCCGAACCACGGAGTGTCGACGACGTAGATCCACCCGATCATCGCCGAGTGGATGTTGCACAGCAGCTGCACCGCGCCCGGCGCGTCGAACGCGTGGTTTCGCGTGGTGCCGCCCTTGTAGAGCCCGAGATCGAAGTCGTTCGGCTTGGTGAGCGAGAAGACGTTGTGGAACAGCGGGTCGTCGTTCTTGAAGTCGACGGTCGAACCCTGGGTGACGACGAGCACGCGCGGGATGAAGCGCTTGTCCTTCTGGGCGACCGCGCGGACCCTGGTCTCTTTCGGCTTCGGCGTGGGTCCGTCGGCGCGCTTCAAGAAGACCACTGCGCCGCCGGGCCCAAGCGCGCCTCCACCCGTCAGCGTTCCGCTGAGCGACACCAGCGAAATCGTCTTCTTCTCGACGACGGGCGCGGGCTCGGGCGGGTCCTCGGTGACGGGAACTGGAGCCACCGAATCAGACGCCTTGAGGCCCGACTTCTGCCGCGCGCCCACCGCCAGTGGCCGCACCAGCGCGTCGAGCTCGGGCGACAAACCGGGCACGCGCAGCAGCGCTTCCCACTTCGCGGCCGCGAGCGCGAAGTCGCCCTTGTCCCACGCGACCTTGCCCGAGCCGAGCAGGTTGAAGACCAGGTACTGCTTCTCGGCGGCGGCCTTGAACTTCAGATCTTCGGGGCCGCGCACGGCCAGCTGTAGCGGCATCTCTTCGGCGGCCCAGCCCGCGGCGAGCGCGAACGCGGGGGTGAGCAGCAGACCGAGCACGACTCGCTTCATTGAGCTCCTCACCAGCTGAAGACGGCGGATGACGTGAACACGTCGTTGGGGACGTTGGGCGCGCCGGCAATCTCGCGGTTCACCAGGTACTCGGCCTTGATCGCCAGCTGCCCGAAGACGTCGAGGCGCAGGCCGGCGGTGAAGCGATCGACCTCGACCTGGCCGAACCCTTCGAACTTCGCGCGGCGGTGATCGTACCGGCCGTACAGCGTGACGTGCTCGAGGTGACCTGCGCTGAAGGGCAGGGTCCACGCGGCGGTGACGTAGAAGCCGGTGACAGTGAAGCCGGACGCGAGCTCGGCAAGGCCCTGCCCGGTGAGCTTGCCTGCGGCGATCCCCGGCTCGTCGACCAGGCGCACTATCTCGCCCAGCACGCTGAAGCCGTACAGCGACAGGCGCAGATCGCCGCCGACGGCCAGCTGCTTCACTTCGCGGTTCGTCTGATCGTTGCGCGGCCCATACAGCCCCGACACGCCGAGCTTCGCCTGCACCTTCTGCAGGTTGAGCTCGTAGCCCAGCCGCGCCGAACCGACGGGCACGCCGGTCAGCGACTGGTGTGGCGTCGACAGCGCTTCGATGCGCGTGCCCGAGGCGGTGGCGGCGATGTTGAGCGAGAGGGCGCTCCACAGGTCAGGAAACTGCAACCGGTAGAATGCTTTGACCCCCAACGATTGGCCGGTGGTGTAGCGGGCGATCAGCGACGGGGTGATGCCGGTGCGCAGGTTCGCCTCGTTCTCGAGGTACTCGATGCCGAACACCGAATCGAACTTGCCCAGCGAGACGGCGAACTCGTGCGACGCGAAGGGGATTAGCCGACCGAACGCCTGCTGCAGATCCACCCGCGTCGCGTCACCCGTCGGCAGGAAGCGCGGCATCACCTGCAGGCGCATGAACACCAGCACTGGAACCGAGGCGGGCGCGAACCGAAGGTCCACGCTGCCCGTGTTGAGCAGGAAAGACGGGCGATTGCCGATGCCCACCGAGCGCGGAAGAAAGCCGTTGGTGAACAGGCCGCGGGTGTCGGTCGACGCGACGTCGCCGCGCGAGTTCACCGCCGGAGCGAACGCGTCGACTCCGTAGTCCGCCGGCAGCCGGATGTCGCCCGCCGCGAAGCTGCTGCCGTTGCCCTCGGCCACCGCGAACCCGACATCGATGTAGCCGGTGAGCCGCAGCGTCTCGTGCGCCACCGCCTCGCTGGGCGTGTAGCCGTCTGACCCGTTGTCGTCGACATCGTCTGCTTCCTGCGCGCCCGCGGTCGACGCGAGCAGGGCCAGGACCACGATGGCGCGGGTCAAAGGGCTTCACCGGCGAACAGCAGGGGCACCGCGGTCATCGTCACTTCGGTGCGGATGATGCGCCGCGGCTCGAGGAGATCGATCGCGCTCTCGCTGTCGAGCCAGTCGCACCCCATCGGAAAGGTCGCCGCGCTGGCGAAGCACGTCGACGTCTTCGCGACCCGCAGCGCGTAGGCGTTGGCGACCTCGGTGGGGATCGCAGGATCCGTCGCGGCTGCGCCGAGCCGGGCGCGGACGGCGGCCCACTGCCCGCCAGCGGGGACGAAGACCGTCTCGTGGTCGAGAACCACGTCGAACCGCCGCGCATAGCCGCTGCGCACCGCGTTGTTGGCCAGCACCGCGGGCAGCTCGAGCAGCGTTCGCTGGCCGTTCACCATGCGGGTGAAGAAGAAGATCCGCGTCGGCAGCACCAGCCCACCGGCGGTGACGAGGAAGCGGTCGAGGCCGAAGTCGATGTACGCGGCGGTGGCTCCGTCGATGCGCACCCTGCCACCCGACACCGGCTTCAGCGGTGTCTGCGTCAGCGGGTGGACGGCGGCCCCGCCCGCGCGCGCGAGCCCAAAGCCTTCGGGGGTAATCGGACACAGCGGCTTGGCCCCTTCGACGAGCTCGGTCGCAGCCTCGAGCACCGCGCGTGTGTCGGGCAACCCGTCGGGCGGTGCTGGCTGCGCCCGCACGAGAATCGCCTGCCAGTACGGGCTGTAGAAGGTGCTCTCTTCGCCGACGCCGAAGACGATCGGCACCACCCGGCCGTCGTCCGCCTTCTGGCGAACCAGCTCGCCCGTCGCGTTCATCAAGATGTACACGGGCTGGATCCACGGGTCGGGGTGGGCCACCCACAGCTCGCTGACGACGTAGGCCGCAGGCTGACCCCGGGCAAACGCAGGCTGCACCGTCCACCCGTCTTCGGCGGCGCGCGCCCCAGGGGTCGGGTGAAAGGGCAAGGGCTCGCCCGCGAGCGTGACGAAGAAATCAGGGTGGAAGTCCGCCAGCGTCTCGAGCGCGCGAGCGCTGTGGACCAGGGCGGCGGTCGGGTGGCGCTCGGCCCTTACGGGGTGGGTCGGCGAGCAGGCGGCGAGCGCCGCGGCGAGACATGCCATCACCCTCATGCGGGCCTCGAAGAGACCTGAAACCGTGTCTGCTCGAGCCGAAACTCTTCGGCGAAGAGGGAGTTCATCAGCTGCTGCAGCGCGCTCGCGGAACCCACCGCTCCCGGGGCGATCGCCGCGCCGAACTCCTGCGCCGAGGCGAAGCGAGCGCTCGCGTCGGGCTGAAGCGCACGGGTCAGAAGGGCTGACAGCTCGGGAGGCAACATCGCAACCCGCTGCCACTCTTTAGGCCCAAGGCCTTCGCCTGCGCGGTTGAGCAGCTCGTAGTTCGACGCTCCCTGGTACAGCGTGTCGCCGGTCGCGGCCGTGAACAGCACCAGACCCAGCGAGAAGAGATCGGCGCGCGCGTCCACTGGCTCGCCGCGCGCCTGCTCGGGCGACATGTAGAAGACGTTGCCCTTCACCATCCCAGCCTGCGTCCTGGTCACGTTTTGATCTGACTTCGCGATGCCGAGGTCGAGCAGCTTCACTTCGCCCTGCGCCGAGATCATCAGGTTGTTCGGCGAGACGTCCCGGTGCACGAGCCCCATCGGCACGCCCGCTTCGGTCTTCCGGTTGTGCGCGTACGCGAGGGCCTTGAGCGCCTCAACGGCGACGAAGAGGACAAGCGGCACCTCGATGGGGGCACGGCGCACGTCGAGCGAGGCCTTTCGAACCGCGTCAAGGTCGCGCCCCAGGATGTATTCCTGCGCCAGGTAGTAGCCCTCGGTGTCGCGGCCGAAGTCGAACACCGGGACGATGTTCGAGTGGACCAGCGAAGAGCCGAGCCGCGCTTCATCGATGAAGTGGGTCACCGCGTCCGGGTTGCCCATCATCTCTGGTCGCAACCGCTTGAGCACGAACGCGCGCTTGAAGCCTTCGGCACCCCGGGTCACTGCGAGGAACACCCGCGCCATCCCCCCTTCGCCAAGGAGCGCGACCACTTCGTACCGACTGGCCTGTGGCGCTTCGAGCGACGGGGCGGTGCGTGCCAGCGGCTGCGAGGCAAGGCCTCCCGGCAAATCGAGCCGCTGCGAGAGGCGCTGCAGCTGCTCCTGGGACTGCCGCAGCGCGAGGTTGGTCTGAGCGATCAACGTGCGGTCGTCGAGAGCGCCGGGCGAGCGGAACGCGAAGTAGAGGGCCGTGAGGGCGACCAGGGCAGCCGCTGCGAGGGTGGCCAGCGATGAGCCACTGCCGCTCTCGGCCACCGGTGACACGGCCCATGCCCACAGCCCGGGGTGCACCTGGGACGCGCTCGCGATTCCGACCGCGAGGGTGAGTGGCGTCTGCGCCTCGCGGCCCACCAGGCCCAGCGAATCCACCCCCTGTTCCGCGCCGAGCAGACGGGTCCCGTCACTGAACAGCCACCCGCCCTCCTGCGCAGGCGGCTCGAGAGCGCGGGCCACGAGCACCACTGCTTCCCGGGGGGACTCTCCGCGCGCGACCACCGGCATTCGCGCCGCCGCGACCGTTGTCAGCCCTCGCGCGCCGTCTCCGAGAATCACGCCACGCCCCTGGACCCCGGCGCCGTTGACCAGCTGGCGTACGTCCGCGTCGTCGGGGATGCGGTTCGAGGTCTGCGCGAGCAGCTGATGATCCAGATAGAGCGCCGACGACAAGGGCGTGGTCCGAAACCCTTTCCAGCTTCCCTCGTGCACCATGAAGTCGAGGAAAGTGGCGGCGTCTGCGCTCTGGCGGACCATCTCTTGAATTTCCTGAACGGTCGCCGCCGCGACCGCCGTGGGAATCAGCTTCTCGATGTCCCTTCGAGCGAAGTCCGCGAGCGCCAGTGCGCGACGGTTGGCGTCGTTGCGTGCGGCAAGCTCGAGCGCGTCAGAAGTAGACCGTCGCTGGTTGTTGTAGATTCCCCAGCCAGCGCCGAGGCAGGCCAGTGCCGCAACCACCCCAGCGATCCGTCGCGCCATAGCGTGTTGTGCCTCCCGAGGTTCCTTTCGTCAACGAATGCGCCGCGCTCAGTCGGTCGAGTCGTTTGTCGTGGTGCCCACCCTCGGGTGCCGAAATCGTGACCGCTTCGCTCTGTAATTAAGGTGGACATCGGCGCGCCGCGTCACGCGGTTGGGCTTCCGGCGCGCGAAGCAACTCTGGTAGGGAGCGCAGCGTGATGACAGCGATCGCGCCCGCGTTCCCTTCCGCACCTGCGCCGTTTCCCTCGAAGCTGAACCGCCGCCGCTACACGCGCGTGCCGACTCGGCAGATGCGCAGCTGCTTCCTCGCGCACGGCATCGGCCCGGCGAACGGCTGGGTGGTCGACATCTCGTTGGGCGGCGTCTTCCTGCGCACCTCGTGGCCGCTGCCGGTGGGCGAGCAGCTGGCGATCGAGATTCCACGCGGTGGCCAGGCCGCCCCTGTCTGCGTGCGGGGCCGCGTCGTCTCGAGCAGCCCGACGGGAACCCACGCGACGCGCTCGGGCATGGGCGTGCGGTTCGACGCGCTCGACCCGTCGACGCTCGGTCAGCTGCGGGACCTCATCAAGAACCTCGCCCCTGCGGGCACGAAGCTCGAGATGCAGCCCGAGGACAACGAGGTCACCGCCGTCGCGCCGATGCCTGCTGCGGCACCTGCCGTCGCGCGGGTGCAGACGCCGATGCCGTGGGTGGCGCCGCGCATTCCGACCCCTGCCCCGCTGCCTCGCGCGCAGACCTCGAGCTCGATGCCGAAGCTCACCGCTGCGATGCCTGCGCCGATTGCTTCGACCAGACCTTCTGCTCCCAGCCCTCTGGTTCGTGACCTCGCCGACGCAGTCGAGAACGAGCGCCTGCGGAACCACGCAAAGGGCCTGCTGATGCAGGTGGGCGATCTACAGCTGTCGTGCAGCGCGAAAGACAAAGAGATTGGCGCGCTGCGCGAAGCCGTCGCGGCGCTGCAAGCCGCGAACGCCCAGCTTCGCAACAACCCCCGCTGACTCTCTTCCGGCTGCGACAGGCCCTGCTCGTGGTCGTGATGCTGGCCAGCGCCGGCTGCATGACGCGCTACCGCCAGGCGAACGCGCTCGCCAAAGAAGGCAAGTTCGTCGAAGCGGCCGAGCTGTTCGACCAGCTCGCGAAAGAAAACCCCACCGACCCCGAGCTGCCGGGCCTCGTCGAGACGGCGCACCAGCGTGCCGTCGAACAGGCGCTGGGCAATGCGCGGCGCCAGCGGCTCTCTGGAAATCCTTCGAGCTCCCAAGAATGGTTCGCGCGCGGCCTCGAGCTTCGCGAGCGCTGGAACCTGAAGCTGAACGGAGCGCTCGAGAGCACCGTCGAAGACGAGCGCGAAGACGCGACCCAGTACCTGCGCGGCCTCGTGGTGCCGATGGCGCAGAAGGGCAACGCGCTGACGGCGCAGGCGCTGCTGAACAAGCAGCAGTTTCTCTTGAAGCACTCTGAGCTCGGCGAGCTGCGCGAAGAGCTCGAGCGCATCGCGATGGACAGTGGCCAGGCCAACTGCAAGCGCCTGCGCACGAAGGCCACCGCCGGCGAGCCGCACTGGACGAACCTCGTCGCGCACTACTGCGAGCATTTTCAGGCCGACGCGCCGCGCCGCTGGCCGCTGGTCGAAACTTTCGGCGAAGCGAAGGCCTCGGTGTCCGTCACGCAGCTGTCCGATGCGAACGCCGCCGCGCTGCAGGCCGCGATGATGAAGCAGCTGTACGAAGGGCCCTGGTACTCGACGGGCGGAACGTTGACGGCGCAGCTGGCGGTGAATGGCGGCGTGTCGCAGAGCCGCCGCGAGCGCCCGGTGAACCTGCAAGCGCAGTGGACGGAACGGGTTCCGTACATCGAGCACGTGACGAAGACCTTCGAAGAGAAAGTGCCGGTGCAGGAGTGCGAGTCGTACGATGAGAACCAGACCATCAACGGCCAGAGCGTGAAGGTGCAGCGGCAGCGCACGGTCACCAAAGAGAAGACCAAGAAGTACGAGAAGGTGGTGCCCGAGACGCGCTGGCGCGACGTGCCGCGAACTTTCGAGTACCAGGCGATTCAGGTCGAACGCTCGCAGTCCTTCTCGGTGCGCGCGGAGCTGACGGTCGCGGGCCAGAGCACGGCCTCGGCGGGCCGGGACGCGAACGATTCGCTCAGCGGGTACTCGCACGACATCACCTTCGACGCGGCGCAGGTGCGGCCGAAGCGGGCAGACTTTCCTCCGGCCGAAGGCTGGATTGCCGGACGCGCGGAAGAGCTGGCGGGGAACCTCGCGCTCGCGCAAGCCGACCAGTGGCGCGCGAAGTACTGCCGGGCGGGCGCGTATGACGTCGAGAACGCGGCCCGGTGTGTGCGCGCGATCGCGAAGCTGCCGCCCGAAGCCATCGACGCGCTGAAGACGGTGCTCGGCGACGATGCGACGCTGGCGCCGTCGCTGCTGCGTTCGAACCGCAAGTGAAGCTCGCGCTGAAGATGTTGCTCGGGCTGGTGGTGCTGTCGGCCGGAGCCCTGTTGCCGCAGCTCGTCTACCTCGCGACAAACTCGGCAGTCCTTTCCATCTTCTCGGGCGTTCTCTTCGCGGTGGGCTGGGTGGTGCTGCTGGTGACGACGGGCAGCACGCAGGCTCGCGGCCGGGTCAGCCGAGCACCCAGACGCGCGAGTCCCACGACGTCGCACCGGTCACACTCGCTTCCGAAGTGCCCAGCGAAGACCCATTCACGCGCCAGAAGGCCACTGGCACGGTGCAGGTGTGGGCGTGCGGACGCGATTCGTTTGAGCTCAAACGATGGGACACCGAACGCCAGGCGGCTCGCGAAGCTAGAGCCAAAGTCCGCGACCGGCTGAATGAACAGCTGAACGCCGTGCCTCCCGGAATCAGCCCGGGCGCTTTCGCGATGCCGGCCGCCGCGCCCCGCCCGCTTCAGGCCTCCCAGGACGCCTGGTGCGAGCACCTTGATCCATCGCTCGATGCCGCCACGACGAAGGCGGCCGTGGTCGGCAATGCGCTCGGCATCCTCGCGAGCGTGCTGTTGATGGCCAAGGGTGTCGCCTTCGCCTCGCCCGAAACGCATAGTTATTACAGTCGTTTGAGCTAAAGATTGCCCGTGTAGGCAACGTCCGACCGGTTGGGGTGGATAATCCTTGTCCGCAGCACACCAACCCAATTTACAAAACGAGCTGACGACCCAATGGCCCCCATCCCCGAACTGAAGAGCAAGCCGATCGCGATTCCGAAGCCGATCACGGAGGCGAAGCCTTTGACGCCAGCGAAGGCGCCGGTTCCGACGGCCAAGCCCGCGGCGGTGAAGGATGGCTTCACTGCCAGCCCGGCGACGCTCGCCGCGCCCCCGACGACCACGCAGCCTGCGAAGGCGGGCGAGACGCTGTACACGCTCAAGGGCGACGCGACGCTCGACCAGGTGGCCTCGGGCACCACGGTGCTGAACAAGGGCGCGAAGGGCGAGCCGGTGACCAAGGTTCAGGAAGCGTTGATTCAGGCCGGCTACAAGCTGCCGAAGTTCGGCGCCGACGGTGACTTCGGTGGCGAGACGCAGACCGCGCTGAAGAAGTTCCAGACCGACGCTGGAATGAAGCCGCCGTCGGGCGTGCTCGATGCGCAGACGCTGAAGGGCCTCGAGGCCGCCGCAGCGAAGAAGCTCAAGTTCCCCGAGTACGACAAGATGTTCAAAGACGGCGTGCTCAACTCGACCATTGGCGTCGGATACGACGAAGCCGGCTACCACAAGCCTGAGATCAACAAGATCGTCACGGGCCTGGTCGGCGACGGCACCGCGGCAAACAAGGGCCAGGGCTACACGCAGTTCGACCCGAAGAACGCGACCGATGACCAGCTGAAGAAGGTGGGCATCGATCCGACGAAGGTCGACCGCGACGCGCAGTACTTCGTGAAGACCTTCCAGCACGACGGCAAAGACGTGAAGGCCGTGGTGAAGCTGATCACCCCTGACACCCCGAACGCGAAAGAGAAGTTCGCCAAGGCGATGGCCGAAGACGAGATGGTGACCTACGCCGGCCACGGTCGCTACGGCTCGGGCCCGGACTTCGACGACATCAACTCGACTGCCGGAAACGTCGTCCTCGGCAAGCCGTACGAGCAGGGCCACGTGAAGCTCGGCGACAACGACCTCAAGAAGATGCAGATGACGAACGACTACCAGCTGATGATGTTCAGCGGCTGCACCACCAACAAGTACCTGGATGATCTCCGTTCGGTTCCGAAGAACAAGAACACCAAGAACCTGGACGTGGTCGCGTCGACGGACCTTCTCTACTGGAACAACATGGGCGACAACGCGCTCACCCAACTGGAAGGCGTGACCAGCGGCCGCAGCATGAATGAAATCCAGTCGAACCTCGAGCGCATCAACAAGCAGGCTGGCAAGAAGAGCGTGTGGACCGCCGACGGCTTCAGGGACAACTGAAGAAGTTCCTCGCCATCCTGATATGCGCGAGCGCGGCGGCATTCGCTGCGCCGAGGAGGAACCCCATGGCGACGGTTCTCGATGACAAGGCTCCCCGCGCGGAGCGAATCAAAGCAGCGAAGGCCCTGGCCACGTCGAAAGACGTGATGGCGATCGACACCCTCGTCCGCACCCTCACCACGATGGACGAGGAGCTGCGCGACGCGGTGGTGACGTCGCTGAAGGCGCTGAACGCGGGGGCCGTCTTCGAAGCGCGCGTCGTCGACCTGAAAGTGCCGCAGCAGCAGCGCCGGGAAGCTGCGATGGGCCTGCGGTGCATGAAGCTACCGAGCTCCTCGGTTCCGCTCGCGAATGCGCTGAAGGACCCCACTCCCGAAGTACGACGCGAGGCAGCGTTGGCGTTATCGATGGTCGGCCCGGTGCCGGCAGAAGACGCGCTGATTGCGGCCCTCGCCGACCCGGACAAAGACGTTCGGTACTATGCGGCCGATGCGCTGGCCGGCGTGAAGAGCCCGAAGGCGAAGGAAGCGATCATGGCGCGCCTGGCCGTCGAGCAGAACCCGACGGTGAAGTACGCGCTCACCACCGCGAAGAACAAGCAGGAGTAGCCTTCCGTTCATCCCGAGAGCAGTCGAGGGATGAGCCTGCGCAGAGGTGACTACTTCAGCTCGGTCGAGACCACGCCCATCCACTCGGTGAGCGGGTCGAACGGGAAGAGCAGGTACTTGCCCGTCTCAGGCTCTTCGACGGAAATCTTCGAGCGCCCGGCCTCGCGGTTGTTCTTGTCGCGAAGGATGAGCTGCAGGTCACCTTTGAAGGCCTTGTCGAACACGACGTAGACCTTCACCTGGTTCGATTTTCCGTCGACCGCCGCGATGCCCGCACGCTCGGCCTTTACGCCGACGCCGGCGAGGGTGGGCGAGGTGGTGATGGTGAGCTCGTTGAAGCCTTCCATCGCTCCGCCACCGACGGACTTGAGAACGCGGGCGGCACCACGGGCGACGGACTCGCCGGCGACGGTGCCTTCCTTGTCGAGCGCGTTGCCGGCTCCTTTAATCAACCGCGCCTTCTCACTGACGGCGAAGTCTCCCGCCTCTTCGGCGGCCTTCAGCTTCTCTTCGCGGCTCTTGCAGCAACAACCCGACAGGGCAAACGCCACGGCGACCACGAGCAGTTTGTGCATTGCCGCAATTCTTATCAGAGAGCGCGGTAGCGACGCAGCGTCTCGACTTCGTCGACCTCGGCCTTGAAGCCAGTGGCGGCGACGAAGGCCTTCGGGTCGACCACCACCGGAAACTTCAGATGCTCGAGCACGCCACGCGGCAACCGTGGAAAACCGAAGCGTCCCGACAGCCGCGTCAGCAGCGCTTCCGGCATCGGCAACGTCTTGCGCCCCGTCTGCGTGGCGATGGTCGACAGCGGCACCGGCGCCGGCCCCGCGACGTTGAACACCCCGCGCGGCCTCTTCTCGATCGAAAGCTTCAGCGCCGCGACCGCGTCCGCTTCGTAAAGGAACTGGAAGAGCGGGTCGTAGCCCATCACCAGCGGCACGCGGGTTCCGCGAAGGAACGACGCGAGGGTGCCCATGCGCGACGGGCCCAGCGTGTAGACCATGCGCAACACGGTGGTGGTTTGCGTGGGCTGCCGCCACAGCGCAGTCGACGCCAGCAAGTCGGCGGCGACGAGGTCAGACAGCTCGGGAAAGGACTCGAGCGCCATCGGCGGCTCTTCTTCCAGGTGGTACAGCGGCGAGTCGGCCGCGGCGCCGTAGAACGTGTGCCGGCCGACGAAGACGACGTGCCCCACGCCGTACGTCGCCGCGTGCTCGAACACCGCGCGCGTGCCCCCTAAGTTGATGCGGTAGTGCGCTTCTCCGGGGTCTGTCAGCGACGTCACCGTCGCCATGTGCACCACGCAGTCGGGGCGCTTCTTGCGGAACACGTCTTCGGCCCCGCGCTTTCGCAGGTCGACCTCGTGCAACTCGATGCCCTTCGGTGCGTCGCCCCAGCTGCGCCTGTCGATGCCGGTGACGTCGTGACCCGCTTGAAGCAGCGAGACAGCCAGCTGCCGCCCGAGCCCACCGGCGATGCCCATGATGAGGACCTTCAAGCGGCGTCCTCCTTCTTTCGCTGACTTCGCGATCTGCGGCCGTCGTCGATCAAATCGGCGATGCGCTGCTTCACCTGCGCGACGTAGCCGTCGATGACGCTGTCTTCCTCGGTGCCGCTTCCTTCGAACACCATCGGCTCGCCGTAGTGCACCTCGAGGTTCACGGGCAGGGGCAGCGAGACGAGGTACGGCGTGATGGGGATGTACGGGACGCCGACCAGCTTCCCCAGCGCATACGCATTGGTGATGGTGGGAATCGCCGCGCCGCCGCCGAGGAAGCCGAACGGGATGATGGGCGTCTTCGTCTTCAGCGCCAGCCGCACGAAGCCGGCGCCGAAGTCGACCAGCGAATACCGTTCTGTGTAGAGCTTCGCGGTGCCGCGCGCGCCTTCGGGGAAGACGACGAGCATCCGGTCGTCTTCGAGCAGCCGCTGCGCGTGCTCGGGCAGCCCGGTGAACTGGCCGGTGCGCGAGCTCCACAGCGACGCGAGCGGCAGCGCGTTGATGAACTTGTCGGCCATCGCGTGCGCGAGCCGGGGCGGGTTCATCTCGAGGAGCATCGAGGTGATGACCATCGCGCCGTCGATCGCGACGCCACCCGAGTGGTTGCCGACCAGCATCGCGCGGCCACGCGGCGGCACGTGCTCGATGCCGAACGCCCTCACCCGGAAGTAGCGTCGGTAGAGGAAGCCCAGCGCAGTGAAGAAGACGCGCAGGTGCTTCTTCGAGACTCCGTACGGGTCGATGCCCAGCGTGTTGAAGCCGAGCTCGAGGCGATCTACCAGGTCTTCGATTCGCTCATCGCGCGCCATGTGAGGCGCGAGGTTACCGCACGGATGATGAGGAGGCGGGGCTCGATTTGACGGCGTTGCCCAAGAGAAACCCTTCGATGGTGCCGGCGGCGTTCGAGACCTCGAGCATGGTGCGGAACCGGCCGAGCTCGACCGTGCGGCTCTCGCCATCGGTGAACATCACCCACAACGACAGCGAGTAGCACTTCGTCTGGCGGGTGAGAAACGTCATCAGCACGCGGCTCTCGACGCGCGCGGACTCCAGCGGCTCGCCATCGACCCGAACGGTTCCATCATTCGCGGTGAGCGTGAGCTGGAAGGGCTTCAGCGCGGTGGTGAGCTTCGGCAACAAAAAGGGAATCAATCCACAGCCGACCAAGATGACGATTCGCCCGCCCCACTGGTGCGGGTTGGAGACGACGGCGAGCACCGGCATGGCGACGAACAAGAGAATGGGAGGAATCGCGTTGAGCAGGTTGCGCGGCCGGAACACCGTCAGGCCTGCCTCCGCGCTCTGCTGAAATTCGACGCCACGCACGACCGCGAGTGTATGGGAAACCGCATGGGGATGAATCGGTGGGTGTGGGTGGGATTGCTGGTGACTGCCTGCACGGGCGGAAGCGCCACGGTCGACGCCGGACCTGACGCGGGGCGCTACGACCTGCCCGGGCCGTACGCCGTCGGCAGCGCGCACACCACGATTCACAGCCGCGATGGAGGGCGCGCGTTGCCGGTCGAGCTCTGGTACCCGGCCGCCGGCGCGCCCAGCGACTCGAGCTTTCCGGTGGAAGAGTTCGAAGCAGGCGCGCGCCGCACGACCCTCAAAGCGTGGGTCGACGAGGCCCCCGCGAAGTGCACGCCGCGGCTGGCGCGCTCCCAACGCGACGCTGTACCCGCTGCCGGAACCGCGTGGCCCGTGGTGATGATGTCGCACTGCACCGAAGGCTTTCGCTTCAGCCTCCATTCCATCGCCGAACGGTTGGCCAGCCACGGCTTCGTCGTCGCCGCGCCCGACCACGTGGACAACACGCGCTTCGATGCGGGCGCTGCGCTGAACAACACCTTTCTTCAGGTACGCGCCGACGACATCTCGGGTGTGCTCGACGCGCTGCTCGACGCGAGCTCGGTCGAAGTGCCCGCCTTCTTGCGCGGAAAGTTCGATGCCAAGCGCGTAGGCATGGTCGGCCACAGCTTCGGCGCCGTCACCACCGCGAAGGTCGTCGAGCGTGACGCGCGGGTGAAGGGCGGGTTTCTCATCGCGGCGCCGGCCGACAGCCCGTTTCTGAATGCGGGAAGCGTGACGGCGATTTCCCGGCCGCTGAGCTACCTGCTCGCGCTCGAAGACAACTCCATCTCGTACCTGGGCAACGGCTTCATTCGCGACAACTTCGCGCGGACGCCGAAGCCTGCGTGGCTGCTCGAGGTGAAGGAGGCGGGGCACTGGACCTTCTCGGACATCGCGGGGCTCGGCGGCGCGTACCAGCCGGGCTGCGGCGCTGGCTTTCGAGACCCAGACGGCGGCGCTTTCATCTACCTCGACAACGACACCGGCCGCGGCATCGCCCAGCGCGCGGTGTCGGCGTGGGCGGCGCAGCTGCTGCGTGAAGAGGCCGGCGCTGCCGCCGAGCTCTCGGTGGGCTCAGAGTTCGTGGTGGTGAAGAAGCGTTAGCGCGACTCACACCGTGTCGAGGCGCCGGGTCCCGGGGGTGGCAAGGATGAAGTCGGCGCCGAACGCAGTGGAAGGCGCGAGCGCGCCGATTGGCTTCGTCGTGAGCACCTGCTCGATGGCGCTGATGGCGCAGTGGCGAGTGAGCTCGTAGCCATCGGAGGTCTCGAGCCAGGCTTCGGCAGACGTCCCGTCTTTGCGGCTCACTTTTCCGTAGAGGTAGCTGCGGCCCTTCTCGCGGCCGGCGGCGTCGGGCCCGGCGGTGCGCGCTTCGAGCGTCGCGTCGAGCCAGGCGCGAATCGCCTTGGTCTTCATCAGGCCGCCGATCAGCGGGAGGCCGACGGCGCCCAGCGGCCAGAGCGCTTCCATCGTTCGCGCGAAGCCGGAAGGCACGGCGAAGCTGACCGTGATGTTGGGAATCCTCGTCGAGTGCCACGCGGTGACGAGGTCGGCGATGGGGCTGGGCACGACGTACGACTCGCGGCTCGAGAAGCGGACGCGGTGAATGCCTTTGCCGAGCGGGTACGGCACGAGCTGCCCATCGCGGCGCACGAAGCCGCCGTCGGGGATGATGCCGAGCAGCGATTTCGCGGTGCCGGAAGAAGGGGTGCCGATGGCGTTCAGCGCGAGCTCGAGCGTGTCGGCGCCAGGAAGCTTCGACGCGACGTAGGCCGCCAGACAGTCAGACGGGACGACGTCGAAGCCGACGCCAGGAATCAGCGCGACCTTGCGGGCCTTCGCTTCGGCGTCACGGTCGAACAGCGCGCGGAAGACGGGGAGCTCACCGGTGATGTCGAGGTAGCTGCAGCCCACGTCGAGGCAGGCGTCGGCCATCGGGCGGCTCGTCTCGATGAAGGGGCCTGCGGCGTGAAGCACGGCGCCTGCGTTCTGCAGCAGCGCGCGCAGGCTTGCGGCGTCGTCGAGCGACACCGCCTTCCACGGCAGGTCGAGGCGTTCACCGAGCGCGCGAAGCTTGTCGGCGTTGCGGCCGGCGAGGACGGGCCGATGTCCGCGGCGCGCGGCCTCTTCGGCGAGGAGGACTCCGGTGTAGCCCGTTGCTCCGTAGAGGACCCAGTCGTTCACGGCGCGGACTCTACACGCCAGGACGAGCGAAGCTGCTCGCCGGGTGGAGTGCACGTTGCCGCTGTGCCATCGTTGCTTCGTGCTTTCGCGGGTTCACTATTCAGCGCTGGGGAATCGCCGGATGACGACGCGGACACCGGACCTCTCGCTGCTGGACGACGCGGTGAGCGCGAAGGTGCTGACGGCAATGCGAGCGGCGGCCGCGCAGCTGACGCTTCTCGGGGTGCGGCACTGGCTCGTCGGTGGGCTGGCCGTCGGGGCGCACGGCCATCCGCGCGCGACGAAGGATGTCGACTTCTTCGTGGGCGATGAGGCTTTCGAGCATCACGAGGGTGGGCTGGTCACGATGAAGCCGGGCGTGCCAATTCAGGTCAACGGCGTCGTCGTCGATCACCTTTTTGCGCAGGAAGGCGAGGCCTTCCTCACCAGCCAGCTTCCGCCTGCGTCCGAAGCGTTGGCCGTCGCGCCGATTGAGATCCTCGCGTACCTCAAGCTCAAGTCGCCTCGAATGAAGGACCGTGCGGATCTCGTCGAGTTGATCAAGTCGGGCGCCGACGTCGCGCGCTGCCGGCGCTGGCTCGAGACGAACGCTCCGGCGCTGATCGAGCAGCTGCTCGAGGCCGAATCGGCGGCGCGCATCGAAGAGTAGAACTCGGGGCTCGAGAAACGGAGCCAGCGAATAGATCCTCAGTCGGACCCGAACTTCTCGAAGTGGGTGGTGATGGCGTTGGGCTTCACCAACAGCTTCACCTGCCGCTTCATCTTCAGCTCGGGGTTCTCGATGACGAGCACCTGCTCACCTGCGGGGAGCTCGGCGCTCATGGGTGTCTCGCCCAGCCGCTTGCCCTTCCACGACACGTACGCCCACGGGTAGGCGTCGAGCTGCACGGTGCCTTTGGCCGCGACCACCAGCGCTTTGGGCTCGACCGTCTTCGCAGCAGGGCGAGCAGCCACGGCAACAGGCGCGGGAACAGGTTCGGGTTCCGGTGGCGCGACAGCATCTGCAACGACCGGCGGCGGTGAGGCAGGCGCGCGGGCCGGCGCCTCAGGCTGCGGCGCCGGCTCGACGACCACCGCGACCTCAGACGAGAGCCTCGACTGCAACAGCAGGCCGCCGAAGCCGAGCGCGGCGCCGCCGGCGATGGTGGCGACGGCGAGCCACGTGCGCGGCAGCCTGGTCGCCTTGCGCGGAGTTGCGGTGCGCGGCGCGAACGCCGTCAGCCCGAGTGACGTCACGTCGCGGGTCTGCTCGTTGTCGTCCGGGTCCACCGGCCGGTCGAGGCGGGTCTTCTCTTCGCGTGCCGGTGCCACCGCCCCGGGCGCCTTCGGAATCAGCAGCGAATCGAAAGACAGCGGCTCGACGAAGGACTGCGACTGCTCGACGAAAGAGGGGCTCGAGCGCACGTCGGCGGCCGCCGCCTCGGGCACCTCGGGCAGAAACGCGAGCTCTTCCTGTTCCTCGCCGAACAGCTGTTCCATCAGCTCGGCCAGCCGCTGCGCCGACGGAAACGTGCCCAGCCTTCCCGACAGCGCCTCGAGGTCAGCCATCATCGGCCGCGCGCTGCGATAGCGATCCTCGGGCTTCAGCGCCATCGCTTGCTTCACGATTGAATCGAGCTCGGCTGGCAGACCTGCGCGCACCTGGCTCGGCAGCGCGAACCCGCCGCGCATCGTCGCCTGCATCAGCGCGTAGATGTCTGAGCCGTTGATGAGGTTGTCGAACGGCTTCACGCCAGTGACGAGCTGGTACAGCACAGCGCCCGCAGCGTAGAGGTCAGAGCGCGAGTCAAGGTCGCGGCCCCGACACTGCTCAGGCGACATGTACCCGCCTTTGCCCTTCACCCGCCCCGACTCGGTCTGGTGCGAGTGGGTGACGGCCTTTGCGATGCCGAAGTCGAGCAGCTTCACCGAGCCGTCGAACGTCACCATCACGTTCGACGGCGACACGTCGCGGTGCACCAGCCCCAGCGGCTTTCCGCTGTCGCCCTTCAGCGCGTGTGCGTACTGCAGCGCCTCGAGCAGCTGCAGCTCGATGCGCATCGCGCACGCCAGCGGCATCGTCTGGTCGAGGTCGCGCAGCCGCTTGAACACGTCGGACAGCGACTTGCCCGGCACGAACTCCATCGCCATGAAGAAACGGCCGCCGTCTTCCCCCAGCTCGAACGTCTGCGCGATGTTCGGGTGCACCAGCCGCGCAGCGAGCCGGCCTTCGTCGAGAAACATCTCGGTGAACGAGGGGTCTTCGGCCAGGTGCGGCAACACCTGCTTCACCACGCACAGCTTGTTGAACCCCGCTGCGCCTTGCAGCCGCGCGAGGCAGACCTCGGCCATTCCGCCCATCGCCAGCCGCCGAATGACGACGTACTTGCCGAACGTTTCGCCGGCCATGTCGTCCATTCGCGGGCGAGTGTACCCTCAAAAAGCAGGGTATCGTCACGGCCGTGCTGGTCGCGTTCCCCCTCGTTGCGCTGGTCTCGGCCACGTGTCCGTCTGCGGCAGCGGCGGCGGCCAGGACTGCCTACCAATCTTTCGACTACCCCGGCACCCTCGCGGCGGTCGCGGACGTCGAGCTCTGCGCCGATGGAACCGGGGACGAGCTGGCCGAGGCGTTTCGGTGGCGCGCCCAGGCCTACGCCGCCCAACGCAACACCGATGCCGCGGTCGAGGCGTTCACCTGGGTGGCGACGGTGTCTCCGGTCTACGTCCTCGACGCGATGGTGGCGCCGAAGGTCCACGCGCTCTTCAACCAGGGCCGAGCGCGGGTCAAAGAGGGCAAGAGCGCCTTCGCGCGGGTGACGTCGCGGCGCGGCGAGCAGCTGACTCTCGAGGTGTTCGACCCGATGAACGCGGTCACCTCGGTGCGGGTGGCGTGGGTCGGCGGGTCCACCAGCGCGACCCGTGCGACGGGGGCGGAGTGGACCGCCGCGATTCCCCGAGACACCACCGCGGTGAAGCTGCGCATCGACCGTTCGGAGCTCGCGCAGTGGACCTCGGGGAAGACTCCGATTCCCGCTGCCGTGTTGGTTCCTCAGGAGGCTCAGCCCATCGAGCCGGCGGTGGTCGCGGCGCAACGCAGCCCGTCGTCAATCAAGGTGTGGCCGTGGGCCGTCGGCGCAGGCGCTGTCGTGCTGATCGCCGTCGCAGTGGGTCTCGGAGTGTCGGCGAGCAACGCCCGCTTCAACGGGACCCTCGGGCGTCAGGAACTGCCGGCGCCCCGATGAAGTGGCTCGCCGTCGTCGCGTTGCTCGTCGCAGGGTGCACGAACGAGTGGGGCCTGCTCGTCGAGGTCTCGGCCGATGGAAACATCGTCGGGCTCGACACGCTCAAGGTGAAGGTCGAGCACGCCTCGAGTGCTTCCGAGCAGCTCTACCCGCTGGGCGGCCGGGCCCTGCCGCAGTCGGTGAGCATCGTCTCGCGCGGCCCAACGGGGAACGTGGTGGTGTCCGTCGAAGGGCTGCAAGGGGGTCGGGTCGTTGCGAAGGCAAGCGCGACTGCGCTGCTCAAAGAGGGCGAGCGGGTGAACGTCGCGGTCACGTTGCGCTGTCCGGGCGGAAGCTGCTGCACGCCGAAGACCTGCGCTGCCGGTGACTGCGGCCGCATCGATGCGGGCTGCGGCTCGTCGATCGACTGCGGCGCCTGCGCGATGGGAACGTGCACCCAGAATCGCTGCGGCTGTTCGCCGGCCACCTGTCCCGCGGGCGCGTGCGGCACGCTGCCCGACGGCTGCGGAGGCTTGATTACCTGCGCGATGTGCCCGACTTCGCAGGCGTGCGGCGGCGGCGACGCCGGGCCCAACCGCTGTGGCGTCGGCGCGTGCGTCCCTCGCACCGCGTGCCCAGCGCCCCTCGACTGCGGCGTCGTGCCGGACGGCTGCAACAGTGTCGTCTCGTGCGGAACCTGCCCGATGGGTCAGGACTGCGGCGGCAAAGACGGCGGCGCTCCGAATGTCTGCAAATGCACCCCGAAGAGCTCGTGCCCGACCGGCGTCTGTGGACAGGGGTCCGACGGCTGCGGTGGGACGCTCGCTTGCGGGGCGTGCCCTGGCTCGGCGCTCTGTGTTGCCGATGGTGGCGCCGGAGCGTGCTGCACACCGGCGACCTCGTGCCCGGCTGGGCTGCAGTGCGGGGCCGTCTCGGATGGATGCGGTGGTCAGGTCAGCTGCGGCGCCTGCGTGGTGCCCGGGCAGACGTGCGGAGGAGGAGGCGTGGGGCCGAACAAGTGCGGCTGCGCTCCGAGCTGCGGCGCCGCGGTGTGCGGTGGCCCCGACGGCTGCGGCGGAAGCTGCAAGACCGGCACGTGCGATGGCGGCTACGACCACTGCTCGAACGGCGCGTGCTGCGGCCTGTTCACCGAGCTGTGCAACGGGGCGTGCATCGGCCTGTTCACCGACGACGCGAACTGTGGACGCTGCGGCAATGTCTGCCAGGCCGGCGCGACCTGTGTCGCCGGAGCCTGCACCTGCCTGAGCGTGGCGCAGAACGCTGACGGCCATTGCTGCCCACCCGGCTGGTCGTTTCAGCAGGACCACGGCTCGCAGCGCTTCGGTTGCTACAAGGGTCCGTTCACCGCCAGCACGCATGCCGCGGCGCTCGCGAAGTGCAAGACAGAGACGGCGGCCGCGTTCGACGGAGGCATCTCTGCGGTGGGCGCAGGCCGTTCGTCGCTGAGCCGTCTGTCGATTCCCGCGGGAGCCTGCGCGAGCGTCTTCCAGAGCGCGTTGAGCAGCACGGCGGTGACGGTCGCAGCGACGGTGAACACCGAGACGACGCAGCAGTGCCTGGGCACCGGCGGAACCTGCAGCACCTGCGCGGGCTGCGGCGCGCAGGGGTCGTCGTCCTGCATCCAATCTTTCTATTGCGCGACCGAGGCGCTGGGCGCGACGCAGTCGAGCTGCCCGGGCAGCGACGACAGCATGTGTCCGCCGGGCTCGACCTGCCTGGCGTTCATGGGGCCTGGGGCGTGCTTCTCGCTCGGGTTCCTGCAGCCGTGCGTGCTCGACTCCGAGTGCCCGAACCTGCCCGACGCGGGCGCGGGCGTGTGCATCAGTCGCATGGGGCCGTCGATCACTGGCTACTGCCAATCGTATTAGGCGAGCGTCTCGCAAGCCCGCCCGTCGGCTACGCTTGCCACCGTGCGGAGCTGGCGACGCGCGAAGGCACACTCTGCCGATGGCCTGACCCGGTGCCAGAATGACGAGCCCATTCGGTCCGCAGCTGTCCGACCTGCTCAGCGAGCCAGGGGCCATCGACCGGCTGGCCCAAACCATTCCTGGGCTCGTCTACGTGTTCGATCTGCTCGAGCGCCGAAACATCTTCGCCAGCCGCTCTTTGACCGACCTGCTGGGCTACTCGGCCTCCGAGGTGCTGGCGATGGGCGACAAGGTGATGGCCACCATCATCCACCCCGACGAGCTCTCGCGGGTGGTGACCCACCACGGGAGCATGAAGGACCTCGCCGACGGGGTGACGGTCGAGATCGAGTACCGCGTGCGCGCGGCGAACGCCGAGTGGCGCTGGCTGCACTCCTGGGAATCGGTGCTGCGCCGCAGCGACGGTGGAACGCCGTGGCAGATGGTCGGCCTGGCCCAGGACGTCACCGCGCTGCGACGGGGCGAGGAAGACCTGCGCCAGAGCCAACGGGCGCTGGCCGACTCCGAGCAACGCTGGCGGTCGATCGTCGAGAACCCGTTCGACTTCGTGGTGGTCATTGATCGCTCGTACAAATACACGTTCATCAACTTCGTCGCCCCCGGGCTGAAGGCCGAGGAGCTGATCGGCAAAGCGACGCCGCTGGAGTTCATCTCGCCCGAGGACCACCCCCGAATCAGGGCCGCGTTCGAGACGGTGTTCACCCAGGGGCGCCCCACCACGTACGAGGTCTACATTCCCCAGCTCGACCAGTGGTTCTCGTCGCTGGTGGGGCCGATTCGTTCGGGAACCGAGATTACCCACCTCTCGATTCTGACCCGCGACATCACCCAGGAGCATCGGGGGCGCACCGCAGCGCTCGACGCCGAACGCCAGCTTCGGACCCTGGAGGCCAAGCTTCACCAATCGGCCAAGCTGGAGGCGGTCGGGCAGCTCGCCGGGGGCATCGCGCACGACTTCAACAACCTGCTGATGGGCATCGGAGGGGTCGCCGAGCTGCTCGCCGAGCGCTTCGGGCCCACCGACCCCGCCACCAGGGACTTGCAAGACCTGCAGGACGCGGTCGCGCGCGGCGCGGGGCTGACGCGGCAGCTGCTGACGTTCAGCCGCCAGCAGACCGTCGCGCCCGCCGTGCTCGAGCTGGGCCTGGTGGTCTCAGACGCCACCCGGCTGCTGCGCCGCCTGCTCGGCGGGAGCATCGACCTGCAGTTCGTCGCCCCCACCCAGCCGCTGCTGGTGCAGTGCGACCGAACCCAGCTCGAGCAGGTGTTGATGAACCTGGCGGTCAACGCGCGCGACGCCATGCCGAAAGGCGGGCGGCTGACCATCGAGCTGTCGACGGTGACTGTCGACGAGGCCGTGAACCGCGAGCACCCCGAGGTGCGCCCGGGCCAGTTCGCCAGGCTGGTGGTTGCCGACCAGGGTCACGGCATGGACGCCGCGACGCTCGCCCGAATCTTCGAGCCGTTCTTCACCACCAAGCCGATGGGCGCCGGCACCGGGCTCGGCTTGTCAGTGGTCTACGGCATCGTGCGCAAGAGCGGCGGCTTCATCGAGCTCACCTCGGAGCCCGGGCGGGGCACCACCTTTGCGGTCCACCTGCCGATCGCCACCGGGGAAGCAGTGCCCGCGCCTTCGCGGATGAGCTCCCGCCCGCGCGGCACCGAGACCATTCTGTTGGTCGAAGACGAGGACGTGGTGCTGCGCTTCGTGCAGCGCCTGCTCGAGGCGCTGGGTTACCGGGTGTTGACCGCGCCCCGCGGCGACACTGCGCTGGCGATGATCGAGGCCGGCGCCCGGTTCGACCTGCTGTTGTCCGACGTCCTGCTGCCCGGAATCGACGGGCACCAGCTGGGCGCTCGCCTGGCGCAACTTCGGCCCGGCCTGCCGATGGTGTTGATGTCGGGCTACAGCGACAAGGTGCTCGACGTGAACAGCCCGGCCCAGGGCGAAGCCTCGTTTCTGCAGAAGCCCTTCACGCACGAGGTGCTGGCCACCACGGTGCGAGAGGCCCTCGATCGACGGCCCGTCGACAGGCCCGAGCGCTGACGCTGCCCGCCCGGACTTGCGTTCGGTGGGTGTTTGACCTACAGGCGCGCACATGCGCACCCATCTCCTTGCTTTCGCGTTGTTCCTCACCGCCTGCGGCGTCGGCGAGCTGACCACCACCTTGAGCGAGGTCGAGAGGGACGATCGCGACGAGCAGGCCCAGGCCTTCAGCAGCGCGCAGGCGACGCTGCTCGAGTTCGAGTTCGACGGCGAGCTGGTGGTGCCGGGCACGGTGAGCACGTTCTCGGCCCGGAGCTACATCGACCAGCAGCTGCTGTTCACCATCGGTCACCTCAACGGCAACAACTCGGTCGGCCGCCTGGACAAGGTGACGCTGACCAACGTGAAGGTCACCGCGCAAACCGGGAGCTCGGTGGTCACCTTCCACGCCAAACTGCCGGTGGCCTGGGGCAGCAAGAGCAACCTGCCGACGAGCTATGCGTTCACGCTGCCCCGTGGAATGGGCTCGGCCGCGCTCGAGGCCTTCACCACGAAGTACAAGGCGGGCTGCGTGGACTTCGGCGCCCACGACGTCGACGCAGGGTCGATGTGGTACTACTACCGGCCCGCGAAGTCGGGCTGCACGCTGGCGGCGGCCGACGTGGTGAAGACGACGGCGACGGCGACGGTCTCGCTCGAGAACACCACCGGCAAGTACCCCGAGCTGCACAAGGTCTGGGAAGACCAGGCGCTGAACGTGGTCGCCATCTTCGGCAAGTACGAAGACGGAGCGACCACTTCGGGCGACGCCGGCATCGCGGCCTTCAACGCCTTCGTCCGCGCGATGAAGAGCGAGCTCGCGGCGTTCTCGCTGGTCACCACTCCGGCGAGTCTTCCGACGGACCCGGGCGTCGCGACGCCCGACATCACCTTCCGCGCCACGCTCGCCAACGGCAAGACGGTCACCGTGACGGCGCTGCTGGTGGACAACGTGCTCAGCGCGGGGCCGCTGTTCGATGCCCGCTATGAGGCGCTGTCGACCCGCGCAGATCTGATCGCCTACAACGGCCACGCGGGCCTGGGCGCCAACGTGCGCGCGCTCGCAAACAAGGGCAGCTTCGTCGCCGGCCAGTACGCGATCGTCTTCATGAACGGCTGCGATACCTATGCGTATGTCGACGGGTCGCTGGCGCAGAGCCGTGCCCGCATCAACACCGATGATCCGAACGGCACGAAGTACCTCGAGATCGTCACCAACGGGATGCCGGCGTTCTTCCAGTCGATGCCCAACGCCTCGCTGGCGCTGGTGCGCGGCCTGATGAAGGTCGACGCGCCGCTGACCTACGAGCAGATGTTCGCCTCGGTGGATCGCGCGCAGATCATCACCGTCACCGGTGAAGAGGACAACGTCTACTACCCGGGCTACCAGCTGGGCGGCTTCGTGCCGGGCTTCGTGCAGCGAGAGGCGGGCTCGGTCGATACCGGCCAGGAGCTCGCCTACGAGACGAAAGAGGTTCCGGCGGGGAAGTACACGGTGACCCTCTCGCACGACGCAGCGCACCCGGGTGGGGACGTCGACCTCTACGTGAAGGTCGGCCAGGCCCCGACGGCGACCGTCTACGACTGCCGTCCGTACCTCGGCGGCTCGGCCGAGACGTGTGTCGTCACCCTGACTGCGCCGGCGAAAATCTTCGTCTCGGTGAAGGGCTACACGACCGGCTTCTTCACCCTGGCAATCCTCGGTGAGGGTGGTGGTTCGACGCCTCCTCCGGCCTGGGCGGGGCTCGACGAGTCCTCGACCGTCGCGAAGGGCGCGGCGAAGACGTACGCCACCCCCACGCTCGCCGCCGGCCGCTACGCCTTCACGCTGAGTGGTACAGGCGATGCCGACCTCTACGTGCGCAGCGGCGTCGCGCCGACCACTGCGCTCTACGACTGCCGGCCCTACAAGAACGGCAGCGCCGAGGAGTGCGTGCTCAACCTCACCACCCCTGCGGCGGTGCACGTGATGGTGCGCGGCTACGCGGCGACGTCCACCTTCCGAATCGTGGGCAAGATTCAGTAGCTTGCCTCGGGCGCTGACGGCAAAGGGTCAGGTCGCTGCAACCAGCCCGATGAATGTGGCGTAGCTCAGGAGCAGCACTGTCGCTTCGAGCCGGCTGATCAACCGATCGCCCCTCAGAAACAGCGTCCCCAGCAGCGTCATCACCACCAGCGCGGCCAGGTCGCCGCGCATCGTCAGCAACGAGCCTTCGATGGGGTTCACCGCAGCAGAGGCGCCGAGGATCAACAGCACATTGTAGATGTTCGAGCCGATGACGTTCCCTACCGCGATGTCGGAGTGCCCTCGCAGCGCCGCCACGATGGACGTCGCCAGCTCGGGCAACGACGTGCCGACCGAGACGATGGTGAGGCCAACCACGCGTTCGCTCATCCCCAGCGACAGCGCGAGCGCGCTCGCACCATCGACGAACAGCTTCCCGCCCCCCACCAGCAGCGCCAGGCCCACGACCGAGAGCGCGATCAGCTTCACCCGGCTGCCCTTCCCTGCCTCTGCCTTCACCTCTTCTTTTCGTGCCGCGAGCTCACTCGCCATGACTGGAACGTCAGAGGTCGTCTTCAACAGCCAGAGCGTGAAGACGACCGCGCAGGCGACCAGCCCGCCGCCCTCGACCCGCGAGACGAGACCGTCGAGCAACACCAGCACCAGCAACACCATGGTTGCGACCATCACCGGGACCTCGCGGCGGATCAGCCTCGAGTCGACCTTCGGCGGAAGAATCAACGACGTGACGCCGAGTATGAGCCCGAGGTTGGCGATGTTCGAGCCCACCACGTTGCCGAGGGCAATCGCGCTCTTCCCTTCGACCGCGGCCAGCATCGTGACCACCAACTCGGGCGCTGACGTTCCGAAGGCCACCACCGTCAGCCCGATCACCAGCGGTTTCACCCCGGACGCCAGGGCGATGCCCGAAGCCCCACGCACCAGCCACTCGGCGCCGAAGTAGAGGAAGGCGCCGCCACTGACCATCAACCCGAGGTGAATGAGCACTGGGCGACTGTGCCAGCCCGGGGGATCGGCGCAAAGGAGCGCCGCGTCCAAACTACACGGGGCGGCGCGAGCGGCGAAACAAGGCGATCGCGCCGGCGACCGCGAGGGCACCAAGGGGTGCGCTCAGACAGAAGAGCGGTGTGGGCAGAAAGAAGACCAACCCGACCGCCGCGAGGCCCATCGCCGCTGCGAAGTGGCGTGAGCGTCGGCGCTCGGCGACCGCGCGCGGCACGAAGGCCATCCCGACGCAGACACCAAAGCCAAACACCGGCATCGTGACGGCGACCGCGAAGACCTGCCCCGGCATCATGCCCCGAAAGGGCCTGTCGTTGTCTCCGCGTAGAACACGATCAGACCCAGGAAGATTGCTGCGCCAAGGGCCAGCAACGCCAACGCGCCCAGTGACCACAAAAGCCGGCGGCCGGCCGAAGACTCGAAGGTCATGCCCAAGCTTTGCACTCTAAATCACTGCTCTTGCCGCCCAGCTGCAGCGCCACCGTGCGCGCGCCGACGCGGCTCTGGTGAACGTCGAGCACCAGCCCCGACGCCTCGCGCCCCGAGGCGAGCCAGAGCGTGACGCGGGGCCGCTTCACCTGTTCCCCCTTGCGGAAACGGCGGCCCAGCTCACCCAGCTCTTCGAGCTGCTGCTCGAGGTCGCGCGCGGCCCACATTCTTCAGAGCGCCGCTTCGATCGCCTTCTTCATCGCGTCGGCGTAGACGTACCCGCTGCTGGTGGCGCCGAAGTACGCCTTCCAGGTGATGACGCCCCCGTCGAAGCTGAACTTCGCCATGTCGGCCTTCGCTGGGGCGATCACCACTTTCTTGAGCCCCGCCTTCACCGCCTCCTTGCCGAGCTCATCGACGCAGACCTCTTTCAGCGCCTTGGTGCTGCGAGGACTCCGCTGAAGCCGTCCCAGTCGATCTCGACCGGGATGTCGTTGCCGGTAGTCGCCTTGAGCTGCGAGACAAAGCTGGCCTCGTCGTTCTTCTTCCGCTCCTGCGCCCACCGCTTCTCTGCAAGACCATTGCGTTTCTCCCGTGTGTGCAAGGAGGGACGAAGGCCCGTCGATAAGCGGGCGGGCTATTTCCGGATGGGCGCTTCTTGGCTACGAACGCGCGGTGATCTCTTTTGACGAGCTGGAACGGAGCTGGTCGACACTGCCGCCCGCTTCGCGTGGGTTCGGTTCGGTGCAGCTGATCGTGGTTCGCACGGGTGACGGCAACCACACGACGCCTTCCCAGGTCGAGCTGTCGCCAGACCAAGGGCTCATTGGCGATCGCTGGCTCGTGAACGAGAAGCGCACCGTCGACAGCCACATCTCGTTCATCGACAGCCGCATCGCGCACCTGCTGGTTGGCGGCGATCCACGTCGGGCCCACCTGCCGGGCGACAACTTCCACGTCGACCTCGACCTGAGCGAAGCGGCGCTGCCAGTGGGAACACGGCTGCGGCTGGGCACGGCGCTGGTTGAGATCTCGGCCAAGCCCCACGCGGGCTGCAACAAGTTCGAGGCACGCCTGGGCACCGACGCGCTGCGATGGGTGAACCAGAAAGAGCGACGCGCGCGCCGGCTGCGCGGCGTGTACGCGCAGATCCTCGAAGCCGGCGTGGTCGCGAACGGCGAGCGTGTCGTGGTTGCGTAGGCTGAAGTCAGGTCTAGGATGCCCACGTGGCTCCGAAATCGATCGACCAGAAACGGCGAGCTGCATTCCAGACCGGCGTCACCCACTCGGCGCAAGAAGCGCTCGAGCATGAGCGCGCATTTTGGTCTCAGCTGACTGGAGAGCGACGCATCGACGCACTTTGGGAGTTGATAGAGGCTTGGCTCGCAATGGGAGGAAGCGGTGGCGTTACCCCTCGATTTGATCGAACTGCTTCGGGAGTTCGACGCCGGTAAGGTTCGGTACCTGTTGATTGGCGGTCATGCGCTGGGCTTCCACGCCGCACCTCGTTTCACCAAAGACATCGATCTGTGGATTGGCTCGACCCCTGACGATCTCGCACGCATCGAGGCGGCGCTGCGCCGGTTCGGAGCACCTGAAGCGACTGTGGCGTTGCTGCGCAGCCTGCAAGGGCTGGACGTCGCCTGGATGGGAAATCCGCCGCTGCGCTTCGACTTCATGAAGGAAGTACCAGGCGGACTGTTCGAAGACTGCTACGCCAGACAGGTTGCCACCGAATGGGAAGGTGTTCCCGTTTCGGTGGTGAGCGCGGACGATCTCGTCCGTCTCAAGCGAGCCAGTGGGCGCCCGCAGGATCTCGTGGACGCAGACGCCCTCGAAGCGTTTCGACTGAGGTGAGCGCGGGCGGGTCGCTTAAAGCCGTTCGAGCACGCCGTTCGACCGTCTGACCTGACTGCCCCTCACGCCTCGCGAACACCGGCTGTGCTGTGGGGCATGCGCCCTTCCCGCTTCCTGCTGCTGTGTCTGCCGATCGCCGCGACTGCGGCAACTGCTGCCCACCTCAACACCGCGACTGCGCGCGCCGAAGGAATCGCCGCGCAGGTGAAGTGGCTCGAGGCGACCCTGGACGACGCCGACGCCGCGCGGAACCAGCGCGTGTTCCCCGAGGGCGAGCTCTTCACCTGGGAGTTCTACGCGCTCGGCCTCTTCCAGGTCGCAGAAGAGACGAGGGACCCACGTGACGTCGCGCGCGCAGTCGCCGTCGCCCGCGCAGTGCTGCCGAAGCTCGACGCGCTGCTCACCCACCTGCCCTTCTCGCGAATGAAAGACCGCCGCCTGCGCGGAGGCATCTGCTGGTTCGCCGGCCAGAACCTCGTCCGCGCGAAGCTGGTCGCGCTCGGCGGCACCGACGCCGAGGTCAAACGCTTCCACGCCGACAGCGCCCTGCTGCACTCGGAGTTCCAACGCTCGACCACCGCGGTGCTCGAGGCCCACCCCGGGATGTCCTGGCCCGTCGATTCGCTGTTCGGCTTCGAGTCGCTGCAGCTGCACGACCGCCTCTACGGCACGACGTACTTCTCGACCTTCGACAAGTGGCTCGCCGCGATGGAAGCGACCAAAGACAAGGTGACCGGGCTTCACGTTTCCTTCCTTCACCTCGACGGCCGGGTGCGCGACGTCCCCCGCGGCTGCGCGTTGTCGTGGTCGCTGGCGGTGCTCCCGCGCCTCGACGCGCGCGTCGCCGCCGAACAATGGGCCGCCTACAAGAAACACTTCGTCGGCTGCACCGCGGGCATGTGCCTCGTGCGCGAGTTCCCGCCGGGCATCGATCGCGCGGCCGACGTCGACTCGGGGCCCGTCGTGAACGGTTTCGGCATGTCGGCGACTGCCTTCGGGCTCGCGGCCGCCCGCGCGAATGGAGACACCCAGCTGGCCCAGTCGCTCGAGAAGCTGGGCGAGTCTTTTGGCAGCCCGGTAGAGACGCCGAAGGGCAAGCGGTACCTCAATGGCGCCGAGCCGATGTTCGACGTCCTTTCGCTGTGGGTGCGAACGGTTAGGATGCCGCCTCTTCCATGAGCGACTCCGAGAGCCACGACGACCGCCGCAGACACCAACGAACGCCGCTCTCTTTGCTGGTGCAGTTCCGCTTCAACACCTTCGAAGACTTTCTGGCCGACTACTCGCACGACATCTCGCCCGGTGGGATGTTCATTCGCACCGACCAGCCGCAGGAAGAAGGCAGCATCATCTACCTGCAGTTCTCGTTGAAGGACGGCAGCCGGTTGATCGAAGGCATGGGCAAGGTGGTGCGGTGCAACCCGCCGGATGTCACGGGTCGCGTCGCCGGCATGGGCATCGAGTTCCTGAACTTCGACGACGAGTCGATGGCGTTGATCCAGGAAATCTGCGCCAACCGCGAGACGCCGGGCCAGCCGAGGAACTGAGGGCACGACGTGGGGCTGCGAGCGCGGCTGCTGCTGGCCTTCCTCGCTCCGACGTGGGTGCTGCTCGCCGTCGCCGGCTTCTTCGGGTACCAGTTCAGCCGCAACGTGCTCGAGGGTGAGCTCGGCGCGTCGCTGTCGTCCGTCGCGGCGACCATCTCTTCGCAGCTCTCGGCCGAACGGCTGCTTTCCGTCGAAGAAGGCGACGACAAGGGTGAAGGCTCGCGCACGTGGCGTTCACTCTCGCGCGAGCTCACCGAAGCGAAGGCGGCGGCCGGGGCGCAGCGCGTCTTCGCTTTTGATCGCGAAGGCCGGGTGCGGCTCGACGTAGGCGGTGGCTTGCCGGCGATGGCGAACATGCCCGAGCTTTCTCGCGACGGCTCGGAGCTCGACGAAGTCTGGAGCGGCCGCCGCAGCGCTTCGCAGGTCCTCTTCGAAGGCAATGACGGGCGGCTGTACAAGACGGGCTACGCGCCGATGTGGCGCGACGGAAAGGTCGTCGGAGCGATTGGCGTCGAAGGCAGCGCCGAGTTTTTTGGCCCACTGCGGACGCTGGCCCGCAGCTTCTACGCGCTGATGGCCGTGACGCTCTTGGTTCTCGCGGGAGCCGCGCTCGTCACGGCCCGCGCGCTCTCGGTTCCGTTAGAAAGGCTCGTCGCGGCGGCGACGCGCATCGGCGCGGGCGACCTGACGACGAAGGTGGCGCGCGAGAAGACACTGGAAATCGGAATGCTGTCGGCGCAGCTCGAGTCGATGCGTGACGCGCTCGACAGCCGCGACCGGCAGCTGAAGATGATGCTCGGTGGCGTCGCGCACGAGGTGAAGAACCCACTGGGGGGCATCGAGCTCTTCGCCGGGCTGCTGCACGAAGAGCTGAGCGCGGTGAACCCGAACTCGACCGAAGCACTCGAGCACACGTCGCGCATTCGCCGGGAGCTCGACTACCTCAAGCGCATCGTCGACGACTTCCTGGCCTTCGCGCGCGACCAGAAAATGGCGAAGAGCCCCTTCGCGGCAATCGGCTGGCTGCAGACGGCGGTCGACGTCATCACGGGCGACGCGCGGCAGAAGTCGGTGACGCTCGACCTGAAGGCGGACGACGCGACGCTTGAAGGCGACTTCAACCTGCTCACCTCGGCGCTGGTGAATTTGGTGAAGAACGCGGTGCAGGCGTCGCCAGAAGGAAAGACGGTGAAGGTCATCGGACGCAGCGAGAACGGCCAGTACCTCGTCGAGGTCTGCGACGAAGGCGGCGGCATCGCGGGCGAGCTGCAGTCGCGAATCTTCGAGCCCTTCTTCACCACCCGCGAGAAGGGCACGGGGCTCGGGCTCCCGCTGGCGCGGAAGATGGTCGAGGCGCACCGCGGGACGCTGACCCTCGAGTCCGTGCCGGGGAAGACGACCTTCCGACTCGCGCTGCCGCTGGTCTGACTCAGGCCAGGGGCCAGTAGATGCGCAGCATGGTGCGAGCGGGGCACTGCTTCACTTCGAACCAGTAACGCCTTTGCACGTCGTCGCGCTGCAGTTCCACCGCGCGCTCGCGGCCAGTGGTGAGATCCGTCACGCTCGCGAAAGGGCGCTGCCGTTCGACGTCGACGGGCGCCATCGTGACCTCGACGCGCGCGACCTCGGCACGGTAGCGATTGAGCAACCCCACCCACTCGAAGGCGCAGCCGGCCTCGTCGTACTCGCGCGACGCGGCTTCGACGGTGGTGCAGACGCCGCCGGTGAGCGTGTAGCGCGCAGTGCCATGCAGCGGCAGGTGCAGCTGAGCGGGCGCGTTTTGGTCGGGCGCGGGCTGATTGTCGAGGTGAAGGCCGCGCACCTGCGCGTGGGGCGGGCCGTCGATGACCTCGTGGTAGGCGACGAGCTGAGAGGCCGGCGAGCGCTCGACCTGACGCGTGGTCTCGAGGTCGAAGCGATCCAGAAACCGGGTGCTCTTCGTGAGGGTGAAGCTTGCGACGTTGAGCGTCAGCGACGAGTCAAACGCGCGCGTCTCGACGGCGTGCGCGTCGAGCTCCCACCGGCGGCCGCTGCGCTTCACCGCCACCAGCGGCCGGCGATTCACGCGCGGCGCGTGCTTCCAGACGTCTTCGTTCACCTCGGGCGGAAACGCGACGCTCTTCGCGCGAACGGTGTCGCCGTCGAGCTCGATGACGTTGAAGCTCGGCCACAGGCGCGGCGCCTCGGCGTACGTCGACGGCTGCCACAGCTCGCTGGTGCCGCAGCTGCCCGCGGCGAGAATCATCACGTCACCCTCGCCTTCTCCCGTGCCCTTCAAGAGCCGCGAGGTCGGGTAGTGCTTGTGTCCGTGGAGCACCATCACCGCGCGGCCGAGCATGTGAAGCGTGGTCAGCGCCGAGCCTGCGCCGAGCGCCGTCATCGTCAGCTCTTCGCGATCTGCGTTCGACACCACGCGCGGCAGCACGTGCTTCACCAGCAGCTGCACCAGGCGCCCGCGGCCCTCGACCACGATTTCGCCGACGTCGGTGATGGGCGTGGGCACGAGGTGGTGGTGGACGAGGAACAGCAGCGGCTTGTCGTCGCTGGCATCGAGCATCCGTTCGGCCGCCTGCAGCAGGTCTTCCTGCCGCAGCACGCCGCCCGCCGAGAAGAGCCCGCGCGGAAGCCAGGTCGAGTCGTACGCGACCACGTGCGCGGGAAAGCCGGGCAGCGCCACGTACTGCGCGAGAAACGGCGGCGTGGTGCCGAACACCTGCACGTGGGGAAACGCCTTCATCCGTTCGGACAGCAGCGCGAAGAGCCGGGTGTCGACGGGCGCCAGAATTCCCGATTCGCGGCGGTCATGGTTGCCGGGAAGAATCAGCGTGCGCACTTTCGGCCCGACCTGCGCGTCGAGGTCGGCCAGCAGCGAAGCAAACCGTTCGACCTCGGCCGCGCCCAGCTTCGCGCTGTCGAAGACGTCGCCGGTGAAGACGACGAGGTCGGCCTTGAAGCCGCGCACCGCCTGCGTCAGCGACGCGAACAACGGCCGCTGAAGCGCGTCGTTGGCGCCGAGGTGCAGATCCGAGAAGTGGACGATGCGGAGCACGCAGCCGACCTACCACGCGCCCCTGACATCGGCGCCCGACCGCGCCTGGACTTGGCTGGACTTGTCTTCCTGGATCGATCGAAACGCTGGAGTGTCGACTGGATCACCATCCGCGAACTTCACCACCCACTGCTCACGGTCGACCTCGATCAGCGCCTTGGGCCGGGCTCCGCCCATGGTGACGCCAGGCGAGATTAGGCGCCGCTGCTCGGCTGCAATTGGCTCATTGGCCAGGACCGGGCCTCGCGTCGTCGACAGCTCCGGCAGCAGTGTCCTTTTCCTTCGGAAAGAACTCCTCGCCGACGATCGGCAGGTCTTCGCTGAGCGCGAAGCCTCGAGCGACCCAGTTGTCCGAATAACGCAACGAGACGCCCCGGGGCGCACGAACCAGATTCAGATCTCCGATGAAGACGGGGTGCGTCGGCTTCGCCACCAGCCACAAGAACATTTGCAACGCCCACCCCAATGAACGCTCCCCCCGGCAGGCGCGAAGCCCTCGCGCAGCCGAGCTGGCAGGCATCAGTTCGCGGAGCAGTCGGCGACGATGCGGCAGGAGATGTTGCCGACCACAACCGCTCCGCAGCCAATCGTCACCGTCGAGGTGCCACCCGCACTGCAGGTTGCGTTGGGCGGGCTGAACTGGGTCCGCACATTGCTGGGAGAGAAGCCCGACGGGCAAGCGGTCGCGACCGTCACCGAGAAGGTCTCGACCGGCGGCGGCCCGATGCTGCAGAGCTTGTTCCGGCTGTTCGAGAAGAAGGCGTCGGCGAGGGTGCAGCTGCTGGTGGCCTGGCCGTTGTTGTCCTTGCAGTCGTTGACGGGAGAAAGACGACGGGACACGAACTGCACGCCGACGGAGGCGAGCCGCTCCTCGGCGGCGGCGGCGGCGGCGGCTCGGGTGCCCAGTCCGCCGCAGCAGCGCAGGACGTCGGTGCGAAGGTGGGCTGGTAGAGGGTGGCCCAGTCGAGGCGGGGCCCGGCGCAGCACCCGGGCGACGTCGGCCTCCCTCGGAGCACGCAGCCGACCTACCACGCGCCCCCCTGACATCGGCGTCCGCCCGCGCGTGGACTTGCGCACTCCAGGCCCGAAGGCATCCACAATGCCGGGACCTTGCGTTGGCGCAGGCCGTGCGATGCTGCACGGGCCATGAATTGGATCCGACTGAGTCTGGCGGGGGCGCTGGTGTTGATGGGCTGCCCCGACGTGGCGAAAATCACGGTGCCGCCGTTGCCGAAGATCGACGGGCTGACGTTGCCGCTGCCGAAGGAGGCGAACGGCAACTACACGCTGATGACGCTGGCGCAGGCACAGCTGGAAATCGACCCGACGGTGCGCGACCCGCTGACTTCGATGGGTGAGTGCGTCGACCTCGTCTCGTACTGCTACGAGCCGAACGTCAGGTCGCTGGACGAGTGCGTGCGCAGCGTCGCGACATGCAAGACGGAAACGCCGTGGGCCTCTGAGCTGCTGCCGTGCTGCCCAACGAAGTGCCAGGAAGACTTCGCCGACGCCCGCAAGTCGCTGGACCCCGCGGTCGCTCTCGACGACGTCTTCTTCGAGAAACACCAGTGTTTCCCGGGCGTGTCGGCTGCGCTGGAGGGCAAATGAGAACCACCGCCCTGCTGTTGCTGCTCTCCGCTCCGGCGTTCGCCTACGAGTCGGTGTGCTTCCAGTACGCGGACCCTTCGAAGAACCCGGCGCAGCTGGTGTCGCCGGTGCCGTGCGCTCCGTCGGCGGGTCCGAACACGGCGCGCAATCGCTGGGTCGGCCCGCTGGACGAGCACCGCCTTCTCTTCGAGCGCGCGCGCGAGGCCGCGGGAATTCCAGCCGCCGTCTCAGACACTGTCGCGCTCGAGACCTTCACCTCGGACGCGAAGGTGACGGTCGGCATGGCTTCGGTGAACACCTTCACGCCAGCGCCCTTCGCGGCGAGCAAGCGGAAGGCGACGCGGTACCTGTCGGTCGGTGAGCTCTCGCAGCTGCCCGACTTCTCGTACTCGCTGTGGGACTGGGCGATGGGCAACGAGACGTGCCCGCTGATTGGCGGCGGCGATGCGACGGCGTGCCACGACTTCACGACCCACATGGGCCCGGTCAATTCCAACCACTTCCTGCCGCAGGCGCAGGGCTTCTATTCGCACTACCACCAGCTCGCGTTGGCGCGGGCGGGGGAGTGCGCGGCGATGCAGACGAAGCTGGGCACGGAGTCGTCGCGCTTCACCGTCTTCTTGAAGCAGTGCGAGCTCGAGGCGCTGGGACTCGAAGCGGTGGGCCAGCACTACCTGCAGGACGCGTGGAGCACCGGCCACATGTGGGCGCGGTGGGGCTCGCCCGAGCTGGCGGATTTTCCGGGGGGCGAGGAAGAGGGCCGCGACCGCGCGGTGCTGGTGTCGTTGATCGCAGGGCTGATTCACGGCTCGCGCGGTGTGCTGCAGCGGCTGCCCGAGTGGACCTCGTACGACGTGAACGACGCGCTGTGCTCGCCGCAGGACTCGGTGCAGTACCTCCACGAAGGCGTGCTGCACAAAGGGCTCGGCGACGACTACCTCGCGCAGCTGCCGACGGCGTTGGGAGGCACGGGGGCCTTTTCTCACCAGGCGACACAGCTGATGTCGTGCGCGGCGACGGGTCTGCGAGAGGTCTACGCGAAGGCGGGGCAGCAGCACGGAGCGATGGGCGCTGCCGCGATGGGCCTCAAGTCGGTGGTGGTCGACAGCAACGCGTGCTTCGGGCAGCGGGCGACGAACTCGGCGTTGTCGGCGGCGGCGGCGCTGCAGCTGAAGATTGCCGGGCAGCAGGTGGCGTTGCCGTTGGACTCGCGGTTCATCGGGTGGATGGTGCCGCGGGTCGCTCGCTCGACCGGGGAAGTCGCGGTGCCGACGAAGCTTCGCAACGAGTTCCGGTTCTCGCTGATGCGGGCGATGTCGAAGCTGCGAATTCTGGCGAAGGATTTCCCGGATGGCACGCAGGCCGCGAATGGCGGGCTCGGAGTCCTCGCGGGCGCGGCGCCGAACAACGCCTTCGCGGGAAAGACGCCGGTCGCGACGTATGTCGAGCCTTCGCTGCCCTGGCCGGCCGAGGCGACGCGGGCGCCGGCAGAGAAGGAACGCGCGTCTGCATTGGCGGGGCTCTTTCACCGCGCGCATGCGGCCGAGTGGTGCACGCAGACGGACGTGGCGGCGCTGAAGGCGCACGCGGCCGATGGAACGTTGGACGCCGAAGGAAAGGCAGCGGCGTGCGCGGCCTGTGTCGAGCTGGCAGGCCGGCACCTGCGCCTCGGCACCGGGCCGGGTGCGTACGACGCTGCGAAGGAGCCGCTGTGTTCGTTGCTCTCTTCCACTGCCGAAGTCGTCTATGCGGCGTCGGCACCGGCGTACTGCGGCTGCCCGTAGTAACTGGCAGGGCATGAAACCGATTCGACCGTGGACGGTGCAACAGCATGGCGCGCTGACGAAGCGCGACGACGGGCTGTGGACGGTGGACGACGATGTGCCGGGCTTGAAGGGCGCGGGGCGGCGCATGGGAATCGTGAAGCGCGACAACGGCGCGCTGCTCTTCTTCAACGCGATTCCGGTGTCGGACGCGGTGCTCGCCGAGATTCACGGGCTGGGGCGGCCTGCGCAGCTCGTGGTGCCGAACCACTTTCACTCGCTTGACGCAGCGGCCTTGGTCGAGAAGCTGGGCGTCACCGCGTACGCGCCGGCGCCGGCCGTCGAGGTGTTGAAGGACCGCGTGCGGTGTCAGCCGATCAGCGCGCTGCCCGCGGATTCTTCACTGCAGACCTTCACGGTTGACGGCTTCGCGACGCACGAGGTTGCGGTGGTGACGCGGGGGACGTTGCTCGTCGGGGACCTGGTGACGAACGTGCCGCACGGCGGCGGCATGAATGGACTGCTGATGCGATTGGTTGGCTTCACCGGCCCGAAGCCGCGGCTGCCCTGGTCGGTGCAGAAGCGCGTCGGCAAAGCGAATCATCCCCACCCACGGAGCCATCATCGAAGCCGATGCGCCGGGCGTGCTGCGCGCGGTCGCGGCGACGCTCAAGGCGAAGTGATGCCGAGGGTGAAGCCGAGGTTGTTCGCCGTCTCAGAGACGTTGTCACAGACGGCGAGGTAGTCGCCGGCCGTGAGCGTGCCGGTGAGCTTCGAGTTGGTGTTGCTGACCGAGAGGTCGTCGTTGGTGCCGAACCACTGGTTGGTCGACGTGTTGAAGCGCGTGAGCCGCGTGTCGGCGTCGCCCGTCGCGTTGAGGTTCAACGTGACGGCAGTCGAGGCGGTGAGGCTGAAGCGGAAGACGGCGTTCGCGTAGCGCGACGCGAAGGAGCCCGCGGTGGTGCTGGGCACGAGGACAGTCGTTGGCGCGACGGTCGAGGTGACGGCGGCGAGCACGTAGGTGTGCTGCGCGCTGCCGACGTTCTGCGAGGTGGCCGAGGGGACGTTGCGCGCGTCTCGAGCGATGACGAGGTAGGTGGCGACAGGTACGGCGCCAGCGACGAGCCGCTGCTGTCGAGCGTCCACCGCAGACGCTGACCTGCCGTCAGCGCCAGCGCGTAGATGTCGAGGTCGTTCGCGGTGCCGATGGCGCCCTGCTTCGCGCCCGGAACGGTGATGGTGTCGAGCTGGGTCGCCGTCGCGCCGTTGTTGGGCTCGACCTCGAACGGAATCCCCGCGTCCACCGACCCGCCGCCGCCGCTTCCGCCATTCCCTCCGCCCGAGCCTCCGCCGCTTCCCCCTGACCCGCCGCCCGTCGCGAGGCCTCCGCCGGATCCGCCGGTGGACGAGGAACCACAGCCAAGACCAATCACCACGATGACGAAGCAGGCAGCGCGCATGCCCCGCGAATCAGCACGGTCTGTCGCATGCGACGACGAGGTGCCGAGCCCTGCGAATGCGAGCTACGCCGCGACGCGCCGGCGCGCCTTCTCGAGCAGCCGCCGCAGCGGCGCTTCATCGGCGCGGGCGACCGCCTCGTCCCACGTCAGCCACTGCGCCCCGTGCGATTCGTTTGGATCATGCGCGAGCGCCTCGGGGTTCGCGGCGACCACCAGGTACCTCACGTCGAGGTGCCGGTGCTCGGGCTCGGCTTTGCGCGCGGGAATCACGTGCACGTCGACATCCACCGGCTCTTCTGAAAACAGCGTCACCTCAAGCCCCGTCTCTTCGCGCGCCTCGCGCAACGCCGTCTGCGCCATCGAGCCCGCGTCGGCCGCATCGGCGTGCCCGCCCGGCTGCAACCACCGCTGCAGCTTTGCGTGCAGCACCATCACCACCCGCTTCCCGTCGGGGCTCACCACCACCGCGCTGCCGGTGAAGTGCGCGGGCCACTGCGAACGGGAAAAGGGCTCGGCCAGCGCTGCAGAGAAGCCGCGCATCAGCTCGAGGTCCGCGCGTTCTTTTTCGTCTTCGCCCGTGAAGGCCGCAAGAAGCGCCGCCAGCTTCGTCATGGCGTGTAGAGTGCCCGGCCCCATGGCCCGCGTCATCATCATCGACGACAACGACACGATGCGCGAAGGGATGGCGGTGACGCTGAAGAAGAGCGGCCACGACGTCTTCGCCTTCCGCAACGGCCTCGACGGTCTCGCCGCGTACGAAAAGTCGCCGGTGGACCTCGTGGTCACTGACCTGAAGATGGACGCGATCGACGGCATCGAGGTCGTGAAGCGCCTCAAGGTCCTCGACCCGAACGCCGTCGCGCTGGTCGTCACCGCCTTCGGCACCATCGAGGTCGCCGTCGACGCGATGAAGCACGGCGCGGCCGACTTCCTCACCAAGCCTTTCACGCCCGATGTGCTGCGGGCGAAGGTCGGCTCGGCGCTGGAGCTCTCGAGCGCGCGGGCCCAGGTCGCGAAGCTCAAAGCCCACCACGAGGTCATCGCCTCCGACGCCGCGCGCGGGCAGGCGATGGTCGGCGAGAGCGAGCCAATCAAGCAGCTGCTCGACAAGACGCGAAAGGCCGCCGCCAGCGACGCGACCGTCATCATTCACGGCGAGTCCGGCACCGGCAAAGAGCTCGTCGCGCGCATGCTGCACGACCAATCACCACGCGCCAGCGGCCCCTTCATCGTGACCCACTGCGCCGCGCTGGCCGAGACGCTGCTCGAAAGCGAGCTGTTCGGCCACGAGCGCGGCGCCTTTACGGGCGCAGTGAAACGGAAGCTCGGCCGCTTCGAGCTCGCCGACGGCGGCACCATCTTCCTCGACGAAATCGGTGAGATTTCCGCGACGGTGCAGACCAAGCTTCTGCGCGTGCTGCAGCAGCACGAGATTCAGCGCGTCGGCGGCGAAGAGACGGTGAAGGTGAACGTGCGCGTGGTGAGCGCGACGCACCGCGACCTCAAGGCCGAAGTCGCCGCGGGCCGTTTCCGCGAAGACCTTTATTACCGGCTGCACATCGTGCCGTTGAACCTGCCTCCGCTGCGTGAACGGCCCGAGGACATCGGCGTGCTCGCGCGGCACTTCATTGGCAAGCACGCCGCGCGGATCAACGCGAAGGTGAAGACGCTGACGCCGGCCGCGTTATCGGCGCTGTGCCGCTACGCGTGGCCCGGCAACGTGCGCGAACTCGAGAACGCGATCGAACAGTCACTGGTGTTCGCCGAGGGCGATTCGCTGGACGAGAAAGAGCTTCCCGCTTTCCTCCAGTCGGCCACGCTTCGCGCGCAGAGCGTTCAGGGCGCGTTGCCGATTCCGCACGGCGATCGCCCGCTGCCCGACATTCTCGAAGATTTGGAGCGGCAGCTGATCGAACGCGCCTACGAGAAAGCAGGAAAGGTGAAGACCGAGACGGCGCGCCTGCTCGGCATCAAGACCAGCGCGCTCTATTACAAGCTCGAGAAGTACGGCTTCATTCAGAAAGGCGAGAAGCCCGCCGACGAGTAGCGAGCCGCAGCAGGGCAAGCAGCGCGAAGGGAGCCGCCGCCGTCGTCGAGCACCCACAACCTCCGCCCGGCTTCGTTGGGTTGGTTCCGCCGTCCGAGCCCGTGCCTCCGTCCTTGGTGCCGGCATCCACTCCCGGCAAAGACACGGTGATGGTCCAGCTGTGCGGGACGATGTTCTTTCCGTCGGACACGCTGACGGCGACCGGGTGACTGCCGACGTCGGTCGCCGACGGCACCCAGCTGACTTCGCCAAGGGTGAGGAAATCGAGGCCGTCGGGGCCCGAGACCTTCGTGAAAGTCAGCGCCTTGTTCTCTGGGTCCGTCGCCGTCACCTGGTAGCTGTATGCGCGGTTCACCGTCGCGAGCGCAACGGGCGTCGAGGTGATGACGGGTGGCCGGTTGAGCGGCGGCGTCCACTGGTGGATTTCGAGGACGCCGAAAGCGGCGCGGTAGAAGAACGCTCCGGAGAAGCGGCCGCCCTGCGCGCGGGCCCAGCCGAACTGGTAGCCGTAGCCCCAGTAGTTCGTCTGCACCCCATTCACCAACGTCACCTGCGGCGTGATGTCGCGCGGCGTCGATGCGTCCGAGACGTCGTAGAGAAACTCTTCCAACAGGCCGACGCTGGCCGGGTCGTGCGGTGGCTCGCGGCCGGTGGCGTAGCTGAGCATCGGCGAGCCGTCGGCCGCGGTTGAAAGATGAAGGCGCGTGTTGGCCTCGTAAGCGCGAACGGCGGGCGTCGAGAACACGGCGGCGCCTGCGGCGGTCGCGGTGCCCTTCACCACGGGCGTCACGTCGAAGATCTGCAGCTGCGTCGACGACAGCGCGGCGACGTACGTGCGCGTGTTCGACTTCCACATCGCCACGTTCCCGACGTAGTCGGAGGCCATGCCGCCACCGAGGCGAATGGGGGATGAGACCGACGAAACGTCCCACACGTCAAAGCCGCCGCCTTCCGACGCGTTGGTGACGATGAATTGATCAACGCCGTGAAGGTGGGTGACTTTCTTGGTCTTCGTCGCTCCGGCGTCGACCCAGGTGCTGCTGAGCTTGCCGCCCGCAACGAACACGGCCGGGTGTGCCGACGCCGCATTCGGAGCGACCTCTTGATACGGCGCCGCAAGCATCGCGGCCGCGGCGAGGTCGTAGATGTTCACCGCGTTGTCGCACGCGACGAAGGCGTACGGCTTTGCGCCGATGACCGCGGTGTACGCGCCGCGGCAGCTCTTCGCCGGAGCGCCGGTTGGATCTCCGTCCTGGTACAGCACCACTGGCGCGGCCTTGTCGGTGACGTTGATCAGCAGCGTGCCGCCGCCAAAGTCCTGCGCGAGCACCGCGACGGCCGAGAGCCCGGGCGGCGCAGCGAGCGCAGTGACGAAAGACTTCGCGTTCTCGCCGGTGGAAATCTTCGGAATCGCGTTCGACGTAAAGCTGCCGGTGCGCATGGGGTTCTTCGCGTTGGCGGCGATGTCCCAGATGGCGAGGCCGGTGTTGTTCGCCTCGAGCAGCACTCCATTCCACGGCTCGACCGCGACGCTGAAACGCGCGGCGGGAAACTGCTGCGTCGAATCGTCGAACGCCGAGTGGTCGCGCGTGGCAGCGATGGTGACGGTGTCCGACGGCTTGAGCTCGCCCCACAGCGGGTTGGGCGGAACGTAGGCGGGGTTGGGTCCGTTGGCGGCGAGCAGCAGCGTGAGCCAGATCATGGGACGCGCTTCATACTCCACCGCGCAGCATCACCGTCGGCAGCCACGCGCCGTTCGTCTCTTCGAGGATCGCGACCAGCTTGCCGAGGTGCATCGCGCGGACCTGGGGCGGCGCTTCAGGGAAGCCAGGCGGAAACGGCCACGGTGCTGGCGGCAATCGCACGGGCGGCAGCGGGCTGATCTTCTTCAGCTCGCCCATGTCGTCGTCGCCCAAAGCCCGCGCGGGCAGCCAGGGCAGGAGTCCTTCACGAGAGATGTGAACGCGTTGGCCCAGCGGCGGGCAGGACCAGGGGCCGATGGCGGTGCGATCGAGCGCGGTGAGGTGGGCGCGGCAACCCAGCGCCTGGCCGAGGTCTCTCGCGAGCGACCGCACGTAGTAGCCGCCGCGGCAGACGAGCTCGAGCACGCTGTGACTGGGCAACGCGTGTGAGAGCCAGCGCGCGGAGTGCAGGTAGACGCGCGAGCCGGGCAGCTCGAACTTCTCGCCGCGCTGCGCTTTCGCCCACGCGCGCTCGCCGTTGACGCGCTTGTTGCTGTGCAGCGGCGGCACCTGCAGCGTCCAGCCGAGAAAGGGCTTCAGCGCGGCGGCGAGCTGATCAGGCGTGAGCGTGGTCGCGTCGCCTTCGGCGATCGGCTTACCGAGCAGATCGCCGTTGTCGGTCTCGACGCCCCACTTCACCGTCGCGACGTAGGTCTTGGGCGCGGCGTGGAGAAACGGGAACAGCTTCGTCGCGGGGCCGACGAGCACGAGCATCAGGCCTTCGGCGAAGGGGTCGAGCGCGCCGCCGTGGCAGGTAGGCCAGTTGCGGCCAGGGCGGGAAGCGAGCAGATCGTTGGTGTGCTGAACGACCGAGAATGCCGCAGGCCCTGCAGGTTTCCGGACCAGGTACAGCCCGGGAAGAACCTCGGAAAACTGTGGATCTGCGGTCATTTTCACCTCTTCCACCATCGCACACCCCGGCCAATGTGCCGGATTGGTTCCCGTTTCTGGTAAGCAAGCTGGCACCGTCGTTGCTCAAAGAGTGGTCACCATGAAGTTTCGTTCTGCCCTCCTCGCCGTGCTGCTGTTGACGCTCCCCGCGTGGGGTGCGGGCCAGCTCGACACGCTGCGGGCGTCGGCGAAGGCGGCGCGGGAACAGGCGATGGTGGTTCGCAGCGAGCAGATGCAGAAGCGGATGGAGCTGAACCAGCTTTCCGCGCGCATCGAGGCGTTGAAGGCGGAAGCGAAGGGCAAGCTGCTTCCGGGCGGCCAGCTGGACGCGTCGCTGAAGCAGTCTCAGGAATTGTCGGGCGCGTTGACGGCGCTGGCGCAGACGATGTCGAGCCGCGAGTCGGAGCTCGAGTCGGCGAACCTGGCGTTGCTGCAGGGCCTGGGCGCGCAGCTGACGACCCTGCGGGCCGACTTCGATCGCCAGGCGGATCGCACGGCGCGCCAGAAGATTCTGAGCCAGTTCAAGCAGCTGCGCGCCGAGCGTGAGCAGGTTCGTGCGGCGCTGCCGGCGGCGAAGGTTCCGGCGCTCGAGGCGCTGCGGTTCACGGAAGATCCGACCGAGCTGCTCGAGCAGGCGGACGCGATGCGCGACAACGAAGACAAGGTTCGGCGCGAGCTGAAGGCGCTCGAGGGCCGCATCGCGGAAGCGAAGTCTGAGCGTGAGCTCGACGGCCGCGTTCGCCAGTTCCTCGGTGAAGAGTCCCTGTTCGATGATCAAGATCGCCGGCTGCGCGTGCGTCGTGAGTCCCCTGCGGCGCTCGATGCGAATCCCATCACCGGAGCCGGCCGCGGGGATCCGTCGGCGACGACGGACAAGGCGGGGTCTCCTGCTCCTGCAGGGTTCGACAATGCTTTCGGTGGCGTCGGTGCGCAGACGGCCGAGAATCCGGCGAAGAACACGGGGCCGGGCAACGCCGAAGCGTCGCCTCCGCAGAACCCGGCATCCACCAAGGTCAGCAACGGCACCGATTCCCGGCCAACCGTCGGTGGCCAGCGCATCGCCGGTGGCGATGATGATGACCTCGAAGACCTCGAGGTTCAGCGGCTCAAGCTTCAGGGTCTCGCCACGCAGCTCCGCGCCAGGGCGGTGGAGCTCGAGAAGAAGGCGAAGGAACTGAAGTAGCCGCTCCCGTTCAACCCGAGAGCAGTCGAGGGATGAGCCGCCGCAGCTCCCGTTCATCCCGAGAGCAGTCGAGGGATGAGCCGCCGCAGCTCCCGTTCATCCCGAGAGCAGTCGAGGGATGAGCCGCCGCAGCTC
>Ga0105047_10001391_pt1 | contig 43200 bp, 10 predicted proteins | sample MAT04_FD_78384 | JGI IMG/M metagenome (GOLD analysis project Ga0105047, IMG submission 78384) | Freshwater microbial communities from Lake Fryxell liftoff mats and glacier meltwater in Antarctica - MAT-04 (megahit assembly) | ecosystem: Environmental > Aquatic > Freshwater > Ice > Liftoff... | reverse complement strand
GTAAAAAATAATGATAAATATACCTTTGTCGGGACTGCATTAAGTCAAGTTGACGGTAAATCGTATTTGATTACAGTTTCTACATCTCTTGATTTATCTGTTATGGAAGTTATAGATACCAGAAAAGTCAATTATCTTTTTGTGATTAATACATACCATAATAGCACAAAAGATGTAAATACTGGTTTAAATTATTTGGTCTTTAATTTGTCAAATAATTTTACTGGTGCTAAAGAGGCATTAATTTTATCATATTCGAATACAGGTGTAATTGAATATCTGTCAGGTTTAGATCTTGAAGATATTTATATTACTGAATATTACTATAATACAAATATTAAAAAACATTTTATAATATCAGGTTCTATAGTGACAGTTCTCAATCAACAATTCGAAATCATTAATTCTTATGATATTTATGTTGAATTGGATGATAAAAAGATTTATAATATTGAGTATAAGATTATGTATGCAGATAGTGAGAAAGCAGTGCTAGTCGGCAGATGGGGAAGTTCAAGACAATTATATACTTATACTATTGGTTTTAATGGTAATGAATTTTTACCAGGTGAGTACAGATCTGATTTTTTTCCTGAGATCAAATCTTACGTGCTAAGAAAGAAAACAAACCAAAATAATAAGATTATAGTTTCTGTGAGTACATATGAATTGGCTACTTCAAAAGATGTACCAAATATCAATTATTTATGGCAGATGGATGAAAGTGGAAATATTTTAAAAACATACCAAATTAAGGACAGCTATAAAAAAAGTATGCGCATATCTGATATCGATTCAAATGGAAACATGTTAGCTATTGGTTACGAGTATTTACCAGAAAGAAATATTTTCGCCATTCTGGATGACGATAGTGCTTTTGTAGTAGGCACTCAAGATATTTACAAAAAAAAAGAGATTTAAAATTTTCCCTAATCCTGCGTCTGACAATATTTCAATACCGAATAATATTTTTACGGATCACATTCAGATTTTTAACTATTTAGGTGAATTGATACAGAACATTACTATTAATTCTGATGACGATAAAAAATTAAAAATTGATCATTTGCTGCCAGGGCAGTATATTGTTATAATCAGCAATGTTAATCTAAACCGATATGCTACGTTTGTAAAAATTTGAAAAATAAGCTTGTAAATGTAAACCTTTAAAAATATGTAAAAAATATTTTTAAATATTTGAAATTAATTTTGATATTAAAAAGTCTTAAGTTTGGTAATCTTTTTTAGGTATAGTAGTAGGAAGTTAGAGAACCATATTTATTATAAGCAAATAAGGATTCTAGTCAAAATTATTTTTCTTCAGATATAATATTATCTTTTTTTTTACGTCTTAAGTGAGTGATAAAATTTTATTACTGATAAAATAAAAATAGAAAATTGAAGAAAATAATATTAGCTGGATTAATCATAGGTTTATCAACTTTTGGATATGCCCAAAAATATAATACTATTGGCGGTATACGTATTGCCGATGATTTTGGCATTAGTTTTGCCCAGCGTATAGCCAATAAAAATACGGTAGAGCTGAACATCCAGCCCGGTACTTTCACAGGTAGTCAAATTAATTCATTATTAATCAAGCAGCATTATTCCTTACTTACGAAACGCTTCAATTTTTTTATGGGTGCTGGTGTGTATTCTCGCAAGGTACCTTCAGTATACATTGATGATCCACAAAGTACAAAGTCAAAAGGATTGGCTTTCACTTTCGGAGCTGAATTTTCAATTGGCAACTTGAGTATTTCTACAGACTATTTGCCTTTGATCACGATCGATAAAAATGATAGTAACCAAAGATTTTATACCACATCCAGCTTCAGTTTAAGATATATTTTTATAAAGCGGGACTCTGATGTAAAAAAGTTTTTTAAGAAATTATTCAGGAAGAAATAGTAAAAATTTAAAGTTTCTTAGAAATTAAATCTACAGCATCTCCTTCAGATGATATGGTATTATAAACTTCTGTTATTTTCTTAAATAGAGAATTGACCATAAAACATTTGTGTATAATATATATTTCATGAATTTACCCCCGACCTCTAATGGCGAGATCAGCCCTTCGATTGGAGGTGTTGGGTGGGGCGTCTCTTTAGGGAAGGAGGGTAACGATGGGCATAACCATATTTGTGCAATTTGTTATACACACATAAAACATAATTTATACAGGCAATATTTAGGAATCGTGTATATTTACGACAAATTTTAGGTATGCTTGCCAGAACTTTTTGTTTAGTACTGATTCTGATTTTAACCGGATGTATGTCAAAAGAAAAAAATAAGACGTTAGGAGGTCTTCCGTTTGAACAACCTCCACATTGGGCGCGTGAGGCCATTTGGTATCAGATTTTTGTGGAAAGATTTAGAAACGGAAATCCGGGCAATGACCCGACATTAGAAACCTGTGAAAATGCCCTGATAGACACTCTGCCTTCAGATTGGGCTTTGACACCTTGGGGACACAATTGGTACAAGCAGGAAGATTGGGCTAAGCCAACAGGCCTTGACTTTTACAGAACCATACAAATGAGAAGATACGGCGGGGATTTAGACGGTGTCGAAGAAAAAATTCCTTATCTTAAAGAATTGGGTGTAAATGCCATATATTTTAATCCTATCAACGATGCGCCATCTCTACACAAATATGACGCAAGGCACTACCATCACATTGATGTGACCTTCGGGGATGATATAAAAGGAGACCTTGCCATTACGGCAGCTGAAAATCATGCCGACCCTACTACCTGGCAATGGACTTCTGCTGATAAAAAATTTATAAATCTTGTTAAAAAACTGCATAGTGAAGGAATAAAAGTAGTACTTGATTTCTCCTGGAATCACACAGGAAATAACTTTTGGGCTTTTAAAGATATAGAAAAAAATCTTGAAAATTCAGCTTTTAAAGATTGGTACCATACAAAATTTATAAAAGATGAAGCGACTGGTAAAACTACTTTTGAATATGAAGGATGGATAGGTATTAAAAACTTGCCGGAATTAAGAAAGATAGATTCAAAAGGAAAGATTCCCGGACATCCTTATGAAGGTAATTTGCATCCGCAAGTGAAAGAACATATTTATGCGGTATGCAAACGATGGATGGACCCTGATGGAAATGGCAATTTTGAAGACGGAATAGATGGTATGCGGCTTGATGTGGCAGAACATGTTCCTATGGGTTTTTGGCGAGACTTTAGGAAATTTGTACGATCAGTAAATCCTGAGTTTTATTTGGTAGGAGAAAACTGGTGGACCAAATGGCCTGACGAACTGATGGATCCGGCTCCATGGGTAAAAGGGGATGTATTTGATGCCGTCATGCACTATCAGTGGTTTAAAGTGGCAAGGGCTTATTTTGCACAACCCAATGATAAAATCACATTGCCGCAATTCAGAAAACAAATAGATTCTATTTTTTTAAAGTATCCGGATTATACCCAACAGTCTATGATGAATCTGGCGGCATCTCACGACGCACCCAGGTTGCTATCCACGTTTTTTAATGTCAACAAATACAAATACAATTGCAAGCCTCAGGAAGACAAACAATACCGGACAAATACACCTGGACAGGTTACCTATCATCAGGTAAATCTATTTTTGCTGCACCAATTTACTTTTGTTGGGGCTCCTCATATATGGAATGGGGACGAAATGGGTATGTTGGGCGCTGATGATCCTGACAATAGAAAGCCACTTGTCTGGCCTGATATAGATTTTGAAAATGAAACTCAGTCTGAATTTTCGGATTATACCTATAGTGAAAAACCGTCTTTTAATCAGGAAATGTTTGATTACTATAAGTCATTAATTGCAATGAGGAAATCATCCCCTGTTTTTACTTATGGTACTTATGAAATGACAGAGTTATTAGAAAATGAAAAATTATTGGCTTATTACCGAACGTTGAATAATGAAAAGTATTTGGTGGTTTTCAATAGTAATAATGAGGTGAGTGAAGTGGATTTGTCCAAAGTAACCCCAAAATACGAATTAGTATTCAGTTACCGTTGTGGCGAAATAGAAGAAAAGGGGCATATTAACATGCCAGCCTATTCAGCATTTGTTGTTAAAATAAATCAATAAAGAAGAAGGATGAAGTCATTATTGGATAAAGTATATGATCCGGAAGAGTTTAGAAAAAATGGACATATGCTGGTTGATTTGATGGCAGACTGTCTGAATGACAATCTAAGTCGCAAAAAGGATAAGGTCATAAATTATATCCCGCCGGACACCAATTATGAAAGGTGGTCACATTTGGCATTTGAAAATCCAGCAGCATTTTTTACAGAGGTGATGAACAATTCCATCCAATTACAGCATCCTCGTTATCTTGGGCATCAAGTGACTGTTCCTGCTCCAATGGCTGCATTAGCGGGATTTGAAGGAATGATGCTCAATAGCGGAGGGGCTATTTATGAAATGTCAGCCGCTTCATCTACGCTGGAAAAGTTGGTCATAGATCAGCTAAAAGGGTTTTTCGGACTTGATGAGGGCGATGGTATTATTACATCCGGCGGAACACTTGCCAATCTTACTGCACTTATTTGCGCCAGAAATGTGAAAGCTCCGGAAGATGTCTGGAATGAAGGCCAAAAAGAAAAATATGCCTTCATGGTATCAGAAGAGGCTCATTATTGTATTGATCGGGCGGTACGCGTCATGGGGTGGGGCGATGATGGTGTCATTAAAATACCTGTGGATGACCAATATCGTATGAGAGTAGAATTATTGCCATCATATCATGCAGATGCAAAAAACAAAGGGATCACGGTACTTGGTGTGGTAGGTAGTGCGCCTACTACCTCTACGGGAATATATGATGACTTGCAAGCAATTGGCACTTACTGTTCCGACCATAACATTTGGTTTCATATTGATGCAGCACACGGTGGACCTGCAGTATTTTCAGAGAAGTACAAACATCTGATGGATGGATGTAATATGGCAGATAGCATTACTGTTGACGCGCATAAAATGATGATGACACCTTCTCTTACGACCATGCTTTTTTTTAAAAACAGTAAGGATAGTTATCGGACTTTTGCTCAGAAAGCACAGTATCTCTGGAGTGCTTCTGATGAAGAATGGTTTAATTATGGAAAACGAACCATGGAATGCACAAAAATCATGCTAAGCACCAGAGTATATGCATTGATGAGCATTTATGGAATGGAAATATTCGGCGCCTATGTGGACAGATGCTATGATTTGGGAAGGAAATTTGCTGAAATCATCTCAGCAGATTCAATGTTTGAGCTAGCTGTTACGCCTCAATCAAATATCGTCTGCTTCAGAATAAAAGGTGAAAACACAGATGAAACCAATGCTTTAAACAGAAGGATACGCCAGATTTTGCTTGAAGACGGTAGTTTTTATATCGTTCAAACCATGCTGAAAGAAAAAGTATATCTGCGTGTAAGTATCATGAATCCTTTTACGGATACTTCTGATGTAGAAGCCCTTCTAAAAAGAATTGGAGAACTACTGGACAAATAAGTTTTCCTAATACTTGTTTATATCTGCTGGATAACTGGTTTCATATGATAAGGATGTACCGATCTGAATTAATATGAATATTATGCATTTAACAAATTTTCAATCACTAATACATTATTAATAAAATTTATATTTAGCAAATTTTATGTAAGATTGGTATTGAATTTGCATGAATAAAATTGAAATGATTTTTCTCGTGCTCAAAATCCAATTTTGTAAAATCTTGTGCATAAGTAAACTTAGTTATCAATGCCAGTTTTAAGATTTTATTTGAAAAAAGTATTCTAATAGATTCGAAAAATAATTTTACTTATTGCATATAAAGATATTATTTAATGTGGCAGTATATTATAGACATTAGGCATTATATCCATCATTTTTTTGTATTTCTTTATAGAATACGTATAAATGATATAGATGTTCTGGTGTACTTTAAAAATAAAAAATTAATTTTTAAGTAGTGGCATGATCGGTTTTTTGTGTCACTTATTTAAGGTAAAAGTCATTTATGATTGCAATAAAAAACGATAAATTTGATTTTGACCGAACCCAAAAATTAGATAAAATGACTTCTACATCTGAATGTATTACCGTCATCGTAGGTGTAATTAAGAGTTTGAAACATCGTATTATTGAAAAAAGTAATGCCTTGAACATTCATTATATCGTCATGAGTGAATCAAAAAAGTATGGTAATAAGCCATTAGATTCGTATTTTAACATCGATCAAATTGATTGTTATAGTGTATTGAACAAGTTTTGGAGTACTATTTCTTCCCTGAGATTTAAGCGTTTATTCAAAGCATTCATATTCTTTATTATGTTTTCCTATGATCAGTTCTGTCTTGCTCAAACAGAAACTTTTGACGCTGGGGCATATGTTGTAAATATGGGAATATCACCCCAAACAGAAAAAAATGCACTCAAGCCATACGGTATGATATATGATCTTATAAAAAATTATAAGGTTGAAATAAAATGGAGCATTCATCCATCCAAATCTAAGGATGGTATTGACTTTAGTCACAATGGCATAAGCTATAAAGGTGGTCCGTTTATTATCCCGAAAGAATACCGTACTACTACTGTAAATGCAAGAATAGTGTATTGGCAAAATTTGGGTGTAGTAGGTGCCACCACGGTTTCTTCAATTACTGTACCGATAGATCCGATATATGGTACTTTACGCAATGTACCAAGATGGACATTGGATAAAAAAAACGGAAAACTGGCTGTTGAATATTTTCTAAATGCAGGTATTCCGCAGGATGCTTTCGGAGGTATTACCGGCAGTGGCTGGAAGGATCCTTCTCAGCTAAATTGTTGTGACGACCTGTTTGTGTTACCGCATGCTGATCCTGTTTGGAGCACACACAACAGGCTATACACCTGGAATCAGGAATGTAAAGGGGGCATCTGGAATGGGTGTCATTCAGGAAGTGCTTTAGAAAATATGGTAAATACTTCAAACAGAAGCACACAAACCAATTTTTTAACAACTAAGGATCCTGCTTTTACTGCTACATCCGGAAATTATGCAAACAGCAATAGTTTGATGCTTTGGTCAACCCACCAAAATGGTAGTCCTCCATATATTAATAGGCTGCCTTCGGATCCAGTGGCACAATATATAGGATCAATTGATGGAGCATTTACCAATGGTTCAGAACAAATTTTTATACCAAGGCAAACAACAAGTACACTATCTAGATGGAACTCGGGTACAAAGATTATTGCATATGATCCTAGCCACACAAATGTGCCAAACCTGAATCCGGATCTTAGAAATGCAGCGGCAGTTTTAGTGTATGGCAGGGGATTCGGGGACCTAAATCGAGGTTTTGTAATGCACTCAGCAGGTCATTCATATGATAAATGTCAATCCAGCCCTGCACATGTTGCAGCTCAACGAGCGTTTTTTAATTTTAGTTGGATGGTAGCTACCGATAAAGCAGAAATACTTAATATTGTAAATAATGGAGGCAGCAATATTTCTTCAGGGGTTGGTAATAATATAAGCTTTAATCTGCCCGGTGGCAATTTGTCCAATTTTACCATACAGTGGTCATCAACTTGTGGTGGCACATTTACACCTTCAGCAAATCAGCAAACACTTCAGTTTATTCCACCACCGTCTACGGATATTTCCGGATGCGTACTCTCAGTGTCCATCACTGATGCTTGTGGCAGGACGACTACAAGTTCCCAAAGGGTAGGAGTTTTTTGCGATTATAATGTTACCCCATCCAAAACCAACCCAAAGTGTAAAAGTAGTCAGGATGGCTCCATCATTTTTAACCTAAGCGGAAGCAGTGTGTATGGAACAAATGACTGGAACTGGACCAGAGACAATCCAATAGGTTCAGGATCAGGTACAGCATCACAAATCAATGGTCTTAGAGCCGGTACCTATAAGGTGACAGTTACGTCATTTACCGGATGTTCGGCTTCATTTACAACTTTACTTACTGAACCAAATAGCTTGGATGTAACAGCAACACCCAAAGATTATCAGTGCTTCGGTCAGAAAGGGAGTATAAATCTTACTGTTTCTGGTGGAAGCATACCTTATTCTTATTCTTGGAACAATTCGTCATCTACAGCTAATATTGCGAATTTATCATTGGGAACTTATACTGTTACTGTTACAGATATTAATTTATGTACTAAAACAGCAACAGCACAAATTAATGGACCGGTATCTTCGTTTGCAGCTACATTGACCAAGACTGACGTCTCTTGTGCAGGTGGACAAAATGGTTCGATAAATCTATCAGTGTCCGGAGGGCAGCCGAATTATTTCTATCTCTGGTCTGATGGCCAAATCCAAAAAGATCTAATCGGTTTGTCAGCTGGCAATTATATAGTAACTGTTACTGATGTTAATGGCTGTCAAACAACAACAAGTACGTCAATCAATCAACCATTGCCTTTGACTGTTAATGTAAACAGTACCCACCCGGATTGCCAAACTGGTACAAATACATCGCTCGCTTCGAATGGAAATATTGCTCTTATAGTATCGGGTGGTACATCGCCATATACTTACATTTGGAATAATGGCGTAACATCAAAAGATAGAGCCAATCTTCCTCAAGGAAGCTATGCTGTGACCATTACAGACACCAAAGGCTGCCAAAATATTAAAAATGTTACCCTGGTAGGCAAATCCACCATTCCTAATCCACCCACCAGCATTAATAAATAGTTTTTTTATGAATAAAAACATACTCAAAATACAATATTCCTTTCAAATCAGCACAAGCTTGATCAAGGGTATTTGTATTTTGAGTATGACTTTTTTATCAGCATTCTCCCAAGGTTTGATAGGACAGGTTACAATTACAAGTACCGTAAATGCCAGCTCGGATGATGCAGAAGAAACTGGACCCGACGGCACATACAATGGCGTGGGATTTGTAGCCCTAAACAGTTCAGATGTAGAATTGGTCAGAGATGACCAAAGCCCATCTTCTGGGGCACAGATTGTGGGCATTCGATTTAATGCATTATCCATTCCCAGAGGAGCAACCATTACCAATGCTTATATTTCATTTAATGCTCTTGCTTCTAATTCACCCAACACCAATACAGGTGTGACTAATCTCGCTTTTCGTGGTAATGCTGTAGATGATGCATCCACATTTATTTCGATGACATATGATATTAGTTCAAGGCCTGTGACAATCGCTTCGGTCAATTGGTCAAGCATTGGAGCATGGACTGCCACTGTAAATTACAATACCCCCAATCTAAAAACTATTGTGCAAGAAATAGTCAATAGGGCCGGGTGGAATTCCGAAAATAGTCTGGCAATTATCATCACTGGATCAGGATCAAGGACAGCTGAATCCTGGGATAATACAAGTAGTGAGCCTCCCGTTTTGACGGTTGAATATACAATTATGGAACTCAGCACAGTTGCCACACATGTCACCACTCAGGGTGGTTCAAATGGAGCTGTAAGTCTCATTGTCACTAATGGTACTTCACCTCTCACATACCAATGGAGTAATGGAGCCACAACAAAGGACATCAGTGGTTTGGTCGTGGGCACATATACAGTAACCGTAACCGATGCCAATGGGGCAATTTCAATTGCTACAGAAAATGTGAATAATATTGATGTTAAAAAGCAGTTATATTTAACAGGTACGGGACAATTGTTGGATAGGGTTGATCCCGTGTCTGTACCTAATACATCACAATTTTCGTCCGGATTATATGCAGGTAAGATCAAAATAGGAAATACGACTTTTGGTATGGTAAATAATGTAAGTTCGGCAACAGTCTCTCATACCACACCTTCAGAAACCAACAAATTAATGCTGGTGGGGATATCTATAAGAAATATTTCAAGCCAAACGGTCACAAGTGTTACATATAATAATGTCGCATTATCTTTGGTTTCAACCGTGGTAAGTTCTACAAATGCCAGAACATATATTTATTCCATGGTCGATCCTCCATCAGGAACCTATAATGTGGTAGTCAATTTTAACACTTCAGTAACGCGGGGTGCAGTAGTGGGCGTATCTACCTTTTCCGGAATCAATATATCCACCCCATTAGGTACGCCTGCATCAACAACTGGTTCATCAGGAAATGTGTCTTTGAATATACCGTCTTCTGAAGGTGAATATGTATTTAGTACCGTAACAAAAAGAAATGCCAGTAGTGGGTTTACAACTTCCCAAACTCAATTTTGGAATGGATATACCAGTGAAAGCCGCGGTGCTGCAAACGGCACTGATGCACATCTTACCAACAGCACAACAAATTTAAGCTGGACTTCTGGCAATGGGTCAAATTTTGCTGGGGTGGGTATAGCAATAAAACCTGAAATAGGAAATCTTACAGCCACATTCACACAAACACCCACAGTTTGCAGCAATCTGATCATAGAGGCCGGCATAGTTACTGTCGAAACTTATGTCAATGTAGTGATCGGTACCATGCCAGCAAATCCAACAATAACCGCTACCCTCAGGTATGGGAGCAATACCATCATCACCCTTACCAACCCTACTTATAACAGTACAACAAAACTACTTAGCTGGTCCGCTACTTTGCCATCAGATGTGACAGTCCCGACAGGCAATGCTATTTCTCTTGACATAACGACAAGTGTGAGAGGGATGACCTTTCAAATAGAATATGACAGTGCAACAAGGCCATCCAAAGTTGAATTTAACACATCGACATTCATAGATGTTGCTTCTATGAATGTGTATAGTGCACCTAATCCAAGCGGAACGATAATCAACAGCGCCCAAAACGGCAGCACCGTCTACATCAGATCGGTAGTAACAGATCCTTTTGGATTTGCAGATATCACAGGAATGAACTTGAGTATGACCCCTCTACCCGGAGGATCAGTCTCTGCTATTTCCGTAGCAACATCAACATGCAGCCGAACTTATGAATATGCATGGACGACGCCAACTACGTCAGGCGATTATGTCATCACCGGCACAGCCAAAGAAGGATTTGAAAATGTTGTAACAAATATTAAGGCTATTAATTTTTCTTTGTGCCCATTGACTGCTACTGCAAGTGTGATAAACCAACCTACCTGCTCAATAGCTACAGGTGGTGCAGCAAATATTACTGTGAGTGGTGGTGCCGGACCCTACACTTGGATCAGATTTAATGGAGTAACGACGACATCCGGTTCTTCTGTAGGGAGTCCTGTATCAATGACCGGTCTGACTTCAGGTACCTACACCGTAACGGTCACATCGTCAAGAGGTTGTACGGGTTTAGCAACATTTACGATTAGTGTGCCGACGTCGCCGAATGCGAGTGGAGTATCTACTGCGCCAAGTTGTTTTGGCGGCAGCAATGGTACTATAGTTCAAGCCGTATCAGGAGGCATATCACCTTACTCCTATCTATGGTCATCAGGACAGACGACAAAGGACCGGACTGCACTTGCAGCTGGTACATATTCTGTAACAGTCACGGATGCAGGGGGATGCCAAAGAACTGCTACATATACAGTGACGCAGCCATCAGCTCTTTCAGCATCTACTCAAATTACTCATCCGACTTGTATAGCCAGTGGTTCGGTCACATTATCCATTTCTGGTGGTGGAGGTACTTCTCCATATACCTGGAGCTGGTCTCGGGTGTCTCCGACCAATACAGGATCAGGATCGGGTTTGGTGATTTCAGGACTTATCTTCGGTACTTATAATATTACTGTTACATCAGCAGCCGGATGTACAGGTATGACTTCAGCGGTTTTAAATCAGGCGCTACCTCCTACCGCATCTGCTTTTATCATAAATCCATCTTGTTTTGGTAGTACTAACGGCGCTCTAAACCAATCCATATTGGGCGGTACAATGCCTTACGTTTACAGCTGGGCTGATGGTGCCGGAAATATCCAAAACAGAGTGAATATAGCGTCAGGGAATTATACAGTAACAATCACTGATACGAAACAATGTCAGGTTGTCAAATCATATACCGTAACACAGCCTCAGATTATAGCAGTGTCCGGGACAATTCAGCAACCACAATGTACTTCAGGCGGCTCCATTTCATTAAATATATCAGGAGGTATGACACCTTATGCAGCTAATTGGGCGGATATTGCCGGTAGTGATAATATAAAAAACAGAATCGGACTCAGTGCAGGAAATTTTACTGTCACCGTGTCAGATATTAATGGCTGTTCAGCTTCAACTTCAGCGACACTAAGTCAACCTATTTGTGACACAGGTTTGGATGTCTGCATTTCTACAACATCAGACAGATTCAGTACAGACCCTGATCCCATGGTGACATCTTATTTTTGGACTGTGCCGACTAGTGCTGTAATTTCGAGTGGGCAAGGAACACCCGTTATTTTTATAAATTGGACAGGAGCCACACCAGGAAACGGTTTTATTTGCGTTCGAAAGCTCAATTCCTGTGGCGAAAGTACCGACTTTTGTCGGCTTGTTGTCTTGAAAGCTCCCCAAGCCACTATCACATATACACAACCTTTATGTCAAGGCAGCGACCTGAAATTATTTAGTACAGGTGGGGTAAAATATGTATGGTCAGGTCCCTCCGGATTTACTTCGGAAAGTGAAAATCCGACAATTTATAATGTAAATGCTACGAATGTAGGAAATTATAATGTGACTGTGACGAACAGTTCCGGATGTATGGGTACAGCAACTGCTTATATCAGTGTGATGGATGCACCTGTATTAGCAGAAACGGTGTATAATGCCAGTTGTGGTCAAAACAATGGATTTATTCAACTGAATGCTTTGGCTGGTACAGCTCCTTACACTTATTTGTGGTCAAATGGAAATACAACACAAAACAATGTCAGCTTGGCAAAAGGAAATTATAAGGTTACTGTTACGGATAGTTTTGGATGTACAGCAACCGCATCATCCGCTGTAGGCGAAGTAAACGGTCCATCTATTTCTTACAATTCTTCCAATATTATGTGTTTTGGCTCAAATACTGGCAGCATATCTTTAAATGTAGTTGGAGGAACAACGCCTTATTCATTTTATTGGTCAAATGGAAGCACTTCAGAAGATATTACAAGTTTGGCAGCGGGAATTTACAATATTTCAGTTGTCGATGGGGTAGGATGTGTCGGTGCAGAAACTATTGAATTAACACAACCCAATAAACTAAATATTGAAAATGTCATAACCAATGTAAGTTGTAACGGCGGTAGTAATGGGATCGTAGATATATCAGTCGCCGGAGGTGCCGGTTCGTATACATATAATTGGTCAAATGGATTCACAACTCAAGATATATTTAATCGCGTACAAGGTAATTATACAGTTACTGTGACAGATGGAAATATTTGCTCTGCGACGTTTACAGCAAATATTAACCAGCCTTTAGCTCCTGTCCAATTGTCAATGACGCCTACAAATGTTTCTTGTTTTGGATTTACAAACGGATTATTAAATTTGACTGTTTCTGGCGGAACTTCTCCTTATTCCTATAGCTGGAATTCTGTGACTTACCCTTTGTTTAGTGCTTCATCCGAAGATATTGCTCTCCTAAACATTGGAAACTACAGCGTAACTGTTACGGATTACAAAGGATGTACCTCTACATCGCTGGGTACAATTGGTACCCCCAGTCAAATGGTACTATCATTGCAGAAGTCAAATGTCTCGTGTTTTAAAGAAGAAAATGGATTAGCGTCAGCAAGTGTTTTGGGGGGTACACAACCTTACACTTATAAATGGTCCAACGGAAGCACTACATCTGGTATTGAAAATCTTTCATCGGGAAATTATTCCGTCATTGTTTTTGATGCGAATGGTTGTTCTCTGTCAAATTCTATCATCATAAATGAACCATCACAAATCACATTTTCATCTGCACTCACACATGTCAATTGTAATAATTCTCCTACGGGAATTATTGATTTAAGTGTATCAGGCGGACAAGTTGGGTACCAGTATTTGTGGTCAAATGGTGCGGAATTTCAAGATTTAAATGGTCTTTTTGCTGGTAATTATACGGTAACGATTACAGATGCTAATAGTTGTTCAGAAAGTACAATGATAACAATAAATCAAAATAATCCCTTCGTTACTGATGAATTTGTCAAACATGTGTCCTGTAATGGAGGAGCAGATGGAAAAATAGATTTTAGTATTAGAGGTGGTGTAGGTCCTTATGCCTTTCTATGGTCCAATGGGGCGACTACCGAAGATATTGAAAATTTAAATGAAGGTGCCTACTTTGTGAATTTAACTGATGCAAATGCCTGCACGTCTTCGTCGCTTATTGTAGTAAATGAACCAAATAGCATCTTTGCATTAGCACAAAGTTCGGATAAGCGTTGCTCCGAATCTGTGGACGGGAGCATTATTTTGAATGTGTCGGGAGGTATTGCGCCTTTTACCTACCAGTGGTCAAATGGCAGCTCCAGTCAAAATATTCAAAATTTGTTGCAAGGAACATATACTGTCACCGTTACTGACTTTAACAGGTGTACAAGCACGACTTCAGCTTCAGTTTTATTTCCAGCAAAATTAAATATCAATGGCATTGCCACACCAAAATGCCCGGGCCAATCAAATGGAAGCATCCAACTGACTACCAGTGGTGGTACTATGCCATATCAATATTCTTGGGCAGATAATAGTATAAATTCTGGTATCAGGACAGGCTTGAATTTGCAAATGTATAGTGTTACAGTGACTGACGCTAACGGTTGTTCTGCTTCAGAAACATATGAATTGCTACCATTGAATGTTGACCTTTTTGGTGTGAACCCATCATGTGGATTTAGTGAAAATGGCATTGCCAGTCCAAATAGTGACGGTGAAATATACGCTATTGCCACCGGAGGTACTTCAAATTATGCACACAGTTGGTCTAATGGGGTGCAAACTTCAAGTGTCCATCAGATGCCAAATGGGTTTTTCACTGTGAGTGTCACATCTGGAAATTGTACATTGACCACACATAAACTACTGGCTGCAGGGTCTTGTACTCCTCCGGTTGGTGTGGATGAACATTTAGTCACAGAGATAAATGTTCCCCTTACCGGCAATATCCTTAAATGATTATGATCCGGATTTTGAATACCCACTCACCCTGCTGCCTTTGGGGTATATAGATTCAGATATTGGCATCATGGAGTGGGATACATCATTTAATGGCTCTTTTGTATTTACGCCTCATCAGGATTATGTTGGATCATTTTCTATACCATATCAAGTATGTGATACCATCAATCTTTGCGCCATTGCCAGAGTCTATATCACCGTTGCATCTCCTGTATTGGGTATAGCAAAAACTATATCATCATTACCTGTAAATAACGGGAACCAATCATATGCACTGACTTATGCTTTGAAGGTGGAAAATTTAAGTTATATTAGCGTCAGTGATATACAGGTTACAGATGATATTGACCTGACTTTTGTAGGCTCAGTTTCATATACTGTAAAAAGTATTTCAAGTGATGTTTTTAGCATTAATCCGGGATATGACGGGTCATCTGATAAAAATTTACTTGTGGGTGGCAATAGTCTGCCTCCTTTCGGAACAGGTACAATTTATATCAATGTTGATATATTTCCTGGCCTTAAACTAGGGCCATATAATAATAGTGCTACAGTAAGCGGATTGTCGCCAGGAGGCATATTTTTGACCGATATTTCGCAGGATGGTGAAGAATCAGATCCTGACAGCGATGGTAACCCAAAAAACAATAACGAACCGACCTTACTCAGATTGTGTCCAATCGTTAGCCTTACAGGACCTGATGTGATTTGTGTTGGAGTGACCACAACAGTTTCACAGGTTCCAAATGGTACCTGGATAAGTAGCAATCCTGGAGTGGCGAATGTAAATAATTCCGGTGTAATCGTAGGTATTTCATCTGGATTTGCTACGTTTACATTTATTGAAGCGGTATCTGGTTGTGAGACCAATGCCACTTCCCCGGTTCAGGTTTTAAGCCGCCCGGTGGTTAGTATTAATGGGGATTCTATTATTTGTGCAGGTTTTACCACACAACTCTCACCTTCAACCGGGGGTATTTGGATCAGTAATTCCAGTACAGTGGCTACAGTTACCAATGCTGGAGTTGTGAGTGGTTTGACCCCGGGGAATGCGAGTTTTTATTTTATAAATACACAGACAGGATGTATCTCACTTTCTACAAAAAATGTGCAGGTACGCAGTAATCCGCTATTAAGTTTTGATGTTGGTGCTTTGACCTGTGTAAATGGAACTGTTAATGTTTCACCCAAAACAAATGGGGTATGGACAAGCTCCAATCCACTGGTAGCTTCTATAACGAATAGTGGTGTCGTAACTGGTTTGTCTAATGGGATTTCGTATTTGTCTTTTACAACAAGCCAGGGTTGCGGCAGAAACCAACCATTACAAATGGAAGTGAGGGGCAATACCTTTGTTCAAATTATTGGGCCATCTTCAATTTGTATTGGTACTACTACTCAACTATCACCATCCATTGATGGGGTTTGGCAAAGTAACAATCTATCTACAGCAACAGTTTCGGCCGATGGCTTAGTCACCGGCGTAAGCTCGGGAACAGTTACTTTTACATTTACAGATAATGTTACTGGATGTACAACTCTTCTACCGCAACAAATCATAGTTCATCCCAAGCCAGTTGTAAGTTTATTCGGACCGGACAATATCTGTGCCGGTGGATCTACATCATTATCCACATTGTCGACAGGTTATTGGATATCAAATGATCCTCAGATTGCTGATATTAGTTCTATAGGAATCATTACCGGACTTCAATCAGGGATAGGTACGTTTACTTTTTTCGAATCATCAACAGGCTGTGCATCAGAAGGCAGTCTGCCAATTACAGTGAAGCCCAAACCGGAAATTTTATTTTCAGGACCATCAGAGATATGTGTAGGTTTAAGTACAACATTACAACCATCATCAGGCGGTACTTGGACAAGTGAGTTCCCGAACAAAGCCACTATATCAAGTCAAGGTATTGTAATAGGAATCGCCCAAGGATCTGCCAGATTTTATTTTACAACAACGGCCACGGGATGCAGTTCTGATTATTCTGCTTTTTTAACCATAAATGAAAAACCAGCTGTCGCAGTTTTAGGGCCATCAGGTATTTGTGCAGGTACTACCACTTCGTTATTGCCCAACATTGGTGGAGTATGGTCTACTTTAAGTCCATTAGTTGCTTCTGTAACAAACCAAGGCATAGTCACCGGAATTTCTGGGGGAACTGTCAGCTTTGTTTTTGTAAATAGTGCTACCGGATGTATATCAAATGCCACTACACCTGTTACAATATTTGATGCGCCGACCATTGCCGTTACTGGATCAAACGATATTTGTGTTGGGTATACTACCACTTTATCTCCAATATCCGGCGGGGTATGGGTATCTGAAAATAATAATGTAGCCACGGTCAGCAATAGCGGAATCGTGAAAGGAATAGCAGCAGGTAAATGCCGGTTTACTTTTACACAAACATCTTCAGGATGTAAGTCAGTTTCACCCACTTTACCCATTGCAATTAAAAATTGTTTTCTCGATGATATAAACTCCACTTTTGTCAATGTACCCGTTTCCGGAAATGTACAAACGAATGATATCGTTCCAACGAGCACGATATATAGTCAAAATCCAGTTTTACTTTCAAAACCAACCGCAAGTACGCCTGTATTGGTTATGCAACAAAATGGCACATATTCCTTTGTCACGGGTACCCAAGGGAAGTATATTTACAAAATACCTATTTGTATTCTACCTGTATCCTCCGATTGCCCTGGTTCCATGCTTGAAATAAATGTAAGTGATATCCAAACACCGGGTAACATCCCGATAGCAAATCCTGACAGAGGCGAAACTTTTGCAAACTCGAATCCAAATATACCGGGGTGGCCGGTAACCTTACACACGCTTTCCAATGATCGGTGTATAAACGGCGCTGGATGCCACTTAGATACATTGGGTGTGACAATAATTTCCGCTCCGCAAAACGGTGTGGCTCAGGTAGGAATTGCCGGAAATATTATTTATACACCAAACCCAGGTTTTGCAGGATTTGATATATTGACATATAAAGTTTGTGTATTGAATGAACCACAAAACTGTACCACAACACAACAGTTTATTAATGTGTACAGTGCTGGTTATTCTTATGACACAAGTACTGATGCGTTAGATGATTTTTTTATTACAAATCGGGATGAATCAATATATGGTAATGTCAAAATCAATGATTTTGACAGGGAAGGTAATGTACAAAACATTGTGGCAGAAGGCACTTCTGTCAATCTGGAAAATATTTTCGGAGGAAAGTATTGGATAAATAGTAGTGGTGACTTTACTTTTATCCCGAATACAGGTTTCGCCGGCGCTACTTCATTTGACTATTCCACGTGTGATGATGGTCTGCCTTCATCTTGTGCAAGTGCAACAGTTTATATTTTAGTTTTGGATGATTTGACATTGAAATTGAGAGTGTATTTGGAAGGTGGGATATATAAAAATAATAATGTCAGAGGTAATGAAGGTAGGCCCCTTATGCGGGATAATTTGAGATCCAATCCTTATACAGGACAGACATTCATACCTAGTCAAGATCCTTATTCTGTGCCTGGTGTTTATGTAAACCTAACCAATGGCTATGTGCATAAAGGACCAGGCGAGTTGCAAAAATTCAAATCATTGCCTCAACCAACTGATGTTTTTGCCATAACCGGTCAAAATGCAATAGTTGATTGGGTATTTATAGAGATGCGGTCAAAGTCAGACAGTACAAATGTATTGGCTACAAGATCGGGATTACTACAGCGTGATGGAGACATTGTAGATGTAGATGGAGTGGGCTATCTCAGGTTTTCTGGTATGTCGCCTGATACATTTTATATTGTAGTAAGGCACAGAAACCATTTGGGAGCCATGTCAAAAAAACATCCCAGTTACCAGTTACTTGACTTTTCTGACATAAATACTCCGGTTTTTGATTTTGGAAATACTAAAAACAACGGATATAGCTATGAAGGTTTAGCGATGAATACACTTGTTTATCCAGGATATAGGGCTTTGTGGGCTGGTGATTTTAACGGTGACAGAAAGCTAAAGTTCGTTAATCCACATGATGATCAGAATATTTTGTTTTTTGATGTACTGACTCATCCAGAAAATGTAAATACTTCATCAAACTTTAATTTTGGTTATGGATACTTTCAGGGAGATTTTGATTTGGATGGCAAAGCAAAATACGATAACCCTAACGATGATAAAAATTTACTTTTCAGTCAAATTCTCCTTTATCCGTTAAATGTCAGCTTGCTTTCCAATTTCAATTTTTTTATTGAGCAGGTACCTGAAGCCAGGTAAAATAAATACAGCACTTTATTAGCTGTATTATTAAGTTATGTATGTCATTTTCTGAAATCTACCTTCCTGTTCAAATATTTAATAAAAATACATATTACAAATTATAATAATATGTATTTTTGCATTTCATTGTTGAATCTTGTACCTGAATAACTTTACGAATGTAATTTAGTACAAATGCAACGCATAGTTTAAAACATCGCTAATCTGACATTTAATTATTAATAAAAAGAGTTCATAAAGACCGAATATTTATTACATATAACATAGTGGTTAAAGAGAGATTATGTGTCTTACTTATAATTTGTAAAACCCAATATATTTATTATGTAAATACATTAGCGAACTGTTTATTTTTTAGTCCCAAAAATTTGATAATGATATTAGCTAATATTCTTGTAAAAGTTGCCAACGACTTTTGTTTTTTATGCTGCACACTTAGTAGCAGTATAAGCCACAAGTTTAAAACTTACCTTAAGTATGTTTTATTAAACCTACTTTCTTTAGTTCGATACCTTTCAGCCAGATGCTTAATTAGTGTTCAGGCAATATCTCAAAAATTAATTTTTTCCAATTTAAATATAGGTACTAAAGACATAATGTTGAATAAATTTATTTTGTATTTATTATTTTATACAACACTTTTAGTATTACCAGGCAAAATGGCTGCGCAATGCGCTACTTGTACCAACAATGTTGTGGTCAATGGCGGCTTTGATTCAAATACAAGTAGCTGGATCTCTTCCAATGGTAATTTTTCGGCTGCCAGCCCATATCCCATGTGTGGTACTGCAAAACATGCCATGATACAACGGACAAGCGGAACGGCACAATTTTATCAGGATGTAACAAATCTTACAGTAGGGCAATCCTACCAACTCACATTTTGGGGTGGCGTCCATGTCCCAAGTTTTGATGCGCAGTTTGGAGTAGAATTTCATAATTCAAATTCACCTTCTTCGTCAACATTGATATCACAGTCAAAACTCCAAGTTGATAAGACTTTGACAGGCACTCCTAGAATGCAATTTTATACTTTATCTTTTACCATACCAACAGGTACTTTAAAAGTCAGGGTCATTGGAACAGCAACAGGTGACTGGATAAAAGTGGATGAGGTATGCATACAGGCGCCGACTTCAAATACCAGTTGTACCCCACCTTCGCCAAATAGTATATGCACACCTCCGACTAGCTGGAATGTAGATGTAGTAGCTACAGGCAGTGTAGATTGGCAGACATTAACAGGGGTAAGTTCGGAAAATGTGACAGGTAAAATAAGAATATCAGGCACAGGCACGGTAATTGTAAGAAATAAAAATCTTACCCTAAATTCAGCAAATGCAGTGGTTTTTATTGAAGGAGCTACGCTTATAGTGGACAATGGTTGTCTTACCCTTCCGGTAGCGGGTGGCAGATATATACAAAATTGTGGTGGGCTCAGGGTCACAGGTGGTTTTCATCAGACGCCGAATACTGGTGTTTGTATAAGCAACACATCTGTAGATATAGGGCAAGAGAAAGCAGGGCCCAAGTTTACTACAGGTTCCACATTCACAAGTGCTCATTTCCAAAATGATGGTGGCTACAGATATCTGGACAATAATTGTATGAATATCACCAGCCATTTTATTCTGAAGGCAACTGGTTCAGGCTCTGGTACAAATGGTGTAGATATAATTAAAGATTGTTTTATCGAAGTTGGTGATGCAGGGATAGTACATGCCAGAGATAGCCAGATTGGTGCTTCAGACCCGGAAGATGCAGGAAACTGGGATTCTGGAAATAACCAAAATATTTATAATACGACTATTATAATTGCGAACGGCAACTTTGTTAAGACAAATAAAACCAGTGTGTGGTGTGATGTGCGTGTAAAAGTCAATAAAAATGGTAACTTTCATGTGAACTCAGGTTTTGTGGTGGGTTCTGGCTTGAGAGTTATTCTCCAAAATGATTTTGGCAATTGTGGCAACTGGTCACTCACAAATATTCTTTGGTTTTCGGCCATTCAGTCAAAAACAAATGTAGTCGGTGCAGGAACAGAATCAACATTACAAATTTTATTAAATTCAGGATTTGCAACAGGATGTCAGGTGACTGGTTGTGGTGGTGGAAGCCCGCCTGTGGTAGATTGTGCTGAAAATGAAAAATTCACTTTTGAATCAGGGGCCTTTATCATAAATATGGGAATAACACCTCAAACGGACAATAATGCCCTTAAGCCATACGGTATGGTCTATGATTTGATAAAAAATTACAATGTAAAAATCTTTTGGGTTATTAATCCTGATAAACAAAAAGATGGAATTGATTTTAAATACAATAATATAGAGTACAAAGGAGGACCGTTTATTATTCCTGTCGAATACAGGACATCTGTAATCAACGCACGCATCAATTACTGGCAGACGCTGGGTGTTGTAGGCACTTCTACGATTTCAAAGCTTAATATATGCCAAACCTTTTTGACCAGGGAACTAAAAAATGTTCCGAGATGGACATTGGATAAGACCAATGGTAAAATAGCTGTGGAATATTTTATCAACGCCGGAATACCAGAAAATGCTTATGGAGGAAATAATGGGGCAGGATGGAAAAATCCTTCTGAGCTCAATTGTTGTGATGACCTGTTTGTTTTACCTCATGCTGAGCCAAGTTGGAATGTTCATCAGCGTTTATTTACATGGAATCTGGAATGTAAAGGTGGAATTTGGGATGGGTGTACTTCCGGAAGTGCCATTGAAAATATGGTAAATCCAGCCAATAGAAATCAGCAAACAAATTTTCTGACTGTTAAAGATCCGGCTTTTAAAGGTACAAGTGGAATTTATGCCAACAGCAATACTCTTATGTTGTGGACCACCCACAATGATGGCACACCTCCATATATACACAGATTGCCTGCAGACCCTGTCGCTCAATATATCGGCTCAACAGATGGAGCCCACACAAACGGAGCAGAACAAATTTATATACCAAGACAAACATCAGGGACAACTGCAAGGTGGAACCCAACAACAAAAATAATTGCATATGACCCATCTCATTCTAATGTACTGAATGTGAATCAGGATCTTCGCAACGCTGCTGCTTCTATTGTCTACGGGAGAGGATTTGAAGACCCAAACCGAGGATTTGTCATGCATTCAGCAGGTCACTCTTATGACAAAGGCTCGACTACTCCAGCGCATATTGCAGCCCAACGTGCATTTTTTAATTTCAGTTGGCTTGTGGCCAGTGATAAAGCTGAATCGATTAATTTTGAAAGCGGTGCCCAGAATGTCAATTCAGGCGTGCCCACGCGTATAGACTTTTCTATTCCCGGAAATAATCTTTCAGGATTAACCTTCGTGTGGTCATCCAATTGCGGTGGCACTTTCAGTCCTAATGCTTATGATCCAAATGCGGAATTCATACCACCAAATACCAATGGAATAATACCATGCGTGGTTACAGTGGCTATTACCGACCCATGCGGTCGAGTAACTACGGATTCCAAAAGAATCGAAATAGGCTGTGATTACATTGTAGAGCCGATGATTACAAGTCCATCTTGTACAGGTAACAACAATGGATACATTAGTATGGAAATAAGAGGGGCGAGTGTTTATGGTTCTAATGATTGGTCATGGACGAGAACGGAGACATCAGGCTCAGGTTCAGGTTCAGGAAACATGATTGCAGGATTGTCGTCTGGAACATATAAAGTCACAGTTACATCTTTTACAGGTTGTTCGGCCTCTTTCACAGCTATACTTCAAGAGCCACGTACAGTAAATGTTGCAGCCACGCCTACAAATTACACATGTTTTGGAAGTACAGGTTCTGTCATTCTTACTGTTACAGGGGGTACGCTTCCCTACTCATACTTATGGAATAGCGGATCTACTGCATCAAAAAGAGAAGGGATAACATCCGGTACATATACGGTCTCCGTAACAGACGCTTCAGGTTGTACAGGTAGTGCTATGGCTACAGTCACAGGACCCTCAAATCCTATAAATCTTACTTTGGGCAAAACCAATATCTCTTGTTCTGGAAGTGAAAATGGTACCGTTACGATTTCTCAAACAGGTGGAAATGTACCATTTTCATATATATGGGCTGACGCTGTTACGACTATGAATAGGTCAGGTCTAAGTGCCGGAGCTTATTCACTTACCGTAACAGATGCATCCGGCTGTATGGCTTCAGCAAATACCACGATTATACAACCTCAACCAATGACAGTGAGCATATCGCCGGTACATCCTGTATGCCCTGCAGGAGCCGGTAGCGCCCTGGATAATAATGGTAGCATTAATGTAACAGTGGCGGGCGGCACTTTACCGTATTTGTTTACATGGAATGACGGCATAACTACAAAGGATCGAAACAATCTTTCTGAGGGCACATATATTGTAACAATAACGGATGGAGCAGCATGTCAGGTAGTCAGAAATGTAATTCTGAAAGCGACTTCCAAATTACCGGATACACCTGCAAGTATTTTAAAATAGATTTTGTGATGGACGGAAAGTATAAATTTGGTTATATGGAAAATAGAATTGATAATAATAGACAAATAACTTCGGTAGATGAAAGTCTAAACGAATCGGTTCTAGATATAACTTTTTTTAAACAATTGAGCAGAGCTACAATTGTTTCAATCAAAAAAAATTATATTTTAATGATGAGATTTTCTTCAACTAGTCAGTATAATTTTATCCGAATGTATCAATCGGTTTTATGTCTGTCATTATTTCTGATGAGTTTGTCAAATGTTCATGCAGCAATAATTCCAAACAATACGTCATCTGCAACGATGAGCAATACGAGTAGTGTGACTATTTCTCATATTACCCCTAGCGGAGCCAATAGGCTTATGATGGTTGGTATATCAGCTCAACAACGGGCAGCTTCAGTTACTTCAGTTACTTACAATGGTGTTGCTCTGACCAAATTGGGGAATCTTTCTCATTCTTCGCAGACCAGAATTGAAGTTTGGTATCTAAAAAATCCTTCTATAGGTACATTTAATGTGGTAGTTAGCAATAGCCAGAGTGATAATGCTGTGGTCGGTGTTAAGACATATTCAGGTGTAGATTTAACTACCCCTTTCGGCACGCTAAGTTCTGCGTTTGGTACCAGTACAACAGCCTCGGTCTCGGTAAGTTCTGCTGTAAACGAACTTGTTTTTGGCGTAGTAGGGTTTAATAATGGCTCTACAAACATCACCCCAGGTGCTGGACAAACAGAATATTACGATAAAACAATTAATAGCTCAATAGCCGGTTCAGCCAGTGAAAAGGCCGGAGCAGCTTCGGTCACATTGACATGGACATCTACATCTGTATCGTGGACCATAGGTACAGTGTCAATTAAGCCTGCTCCTTCTATTTTTCCAGGTGGTGTTAGTGGAGCAGCTATGTGGCTTAAGGCTGATTTGGGAGTTACCACAGGCGCTACTTTGACATGGGCGGACCAATCCGGATTCAATCGAAATGGTGTACAATCCACAGCTACTAATCAGGCAGTGTTCAACAGTAATGTTTTTAATTTTAATCCGGCATTGACTTTTGATGGTACCAATGATTATCTTACAGTACAGAATTTGTTCGGGCTTCCTACAGGAGCTGCACAAGTGCAAGAGTTTGCAATCGCCAACCACCTAAATACAGCATCCAATTGGGCGCATATCTTTTCTTATGGAACAGCTACGACAAATCAGATGTTTGGTTTGGGAAAACATAACGCTACAGCAAATGCAACGAACATGCTCTATTCTTTTGATGCCATAAGTGCTTCTAATGAATTTACGGGTGGTAAAGTGGCATTGCTTGATGCAAAATATACTGGAACACAAGGAATTATTTCATCATACGGTGTACAGCGCGCTACAGTCACTTCTACGACATCCAGGACTTCAAGTTTTGGATATGTAGGAGTAGACCCTATCATCGCATCCAGTACTTTTTGGAATGGTAATATTCCGGAAATCATATTATTTCCTACCAATCTTACGACACTTCAAACCAATCAGGTCAATTCATATCTGGCCTTAAAATATGGGGTTACCCTTGATCAGACGGCGGCACAAAACTATACCGCTTCTGATGGTACAACCATCTACTGGAATGGTACAACAAATAGTGCTTATAAAAATAATATAGCAGGCTTAGTGCGTGATGATTTATCAGCACAAAGCCAAAAACAATCTAAGTCTGCAAATGCCGGTCTTCAGGTTATAATTGGCAATGGCAATACCATTGCCGCAACCAATATTGCCAATGCATCTACTTTTTCAGCGGATAAGTCTGCACTAGTTTGGGGTGACAATGCTGGTTCAGTGGCGGCTTGGTCTACAACGGGTGCACCTACTAGCAGACAAATCACCGGACGTATATGGCGTGCACAGGAGACAGGCACAGTAGGATCTGTCAAAATCCAAATAGCGGATAATAGTGGTACAAACGGACTTCCTCAAGAAGTCAATACAGTTTATCTGCTGGTAGATGCTGATGGCAATTTTACGGCAGGTGCCACAGAGATAGCTATGACGCTCAACGGCACAAACTGGGAAGCCAATGTAGACCTAACGAACGGACAATATTTTACATTTGCTACTCAAGTCCAAAAAGGGCCAGGAGGAGATTTAACAAATAGCACTCTTTGGCTGAAAGCGGATGCAAATGTATTTTCTAATGCAGGTACTGTAGCGGCTACAAATGGAGGTAGCGTGCAGCAGTGGAACACACAGGTTGGTACCACTCACGCCACACAGACCACTGCTTTGGACAAACCTATTTATTATGATGGATCAGTCAGTCAAAGCATGAATTACAATCCGGTACTTTCTTTTGTAAGCAATGATGAAATGCGCTTTGCATCCAGGCTGGGTATCACAGGTACAAATCCTTTTACTATGATAGCCCTCACCAAGCAGTCTGCTTTCGGAAGGATTTTCGGACCATTGGCCACATCTTCGGGTTCGTATGAAATGAATGTTGGAACGGTCAATGCTGTAAATGCTGGTGTTGTAAATATTGCAGTAAATAATACAACAGTTACAGACAATATCCCACACATACAAACAACTTCCAGATCTGCCAATACCTTTAGTGCAATAGTAGATGCGGGTACAGCGATTACCGGTAGTAATACAGTTTCTTTTACTGGTACGGAAAATTATGATTTGGGCAGTTCGTACAATAATGCACCATATTTTAGTGGTTCTTTCGGAGAGTTTATTTTGTACAGCTCTGCACTCTCCGCAACAGATTATAACAGGGTCAATTCTTACCTTGCTATCAAATATGGTGTAACCCTTAACCAAGCTACTGCCCAAAATTATACCGCATCAGATGGTACTACGGTTTTTTGGAATGGCACGACCAACAGTGGACATAAGAATAACATAGCTGGTATAGCCAGAGACGATAATTCGGAGTTGAACCAAAAGCAATCTAAGTCAACGAATGCCGGTTTGCAAGTAGCTATAGGAAATGGAAACACTGTAGCTGTAAGCAATGCGGCCAATACAAATAATTTTTCAGCTGATAAGTCAGCGTTGATTTGGGGAGATAATGGGGGATCTGTTTCTGCATGGGCTACAACGGGGTCACCATCATCACTCAGACAGATTGTATCTCGCACATGGAAAGTACAGAAAACAGCTGCTGTCGCTTCAGTCAAAGTGCTAATAGCAGATGATAGTGGCGTGAATGGTTTACCTGCAGAAGTAAATACCGTATATCTTCTCATAGATGCTGATGGAAATTTTGCATCAGGAGCCACAGAGATTGTTATGACGCTTACAGGAAACAACTGGGAAGCCAATGTGGATTTTACCAATGGTCAATTCTTCACATTTGCTACAAACTTACAGTTGGCTCCGGGCGGAGTGGTCACCAACAATACACTTTGGCTTAAAGCTGATGCAGGTACCAGTTCAACATCCGAAGGTGCTGCAGTGGATAACTGGACAAATTCTGCTTCAGGAGCTCAACTTGTTTCAGCCGTTGTTGGGTTCAGACCAATTTATAGAGTATCTTCATCAAATTTTAATTATAATCCTGTGCTCTATTTCGGTGGAGTGGATGATTATTTTACAAGTACAAGCAACTTTGGTGTGACGGGGACAAGTCTATTTACAGCATTTGCTGTTTCGCGGCGAGCGACACACAATACTTCAGATATGTTTTTTGGCGGAAATGCTTCCGCGAATAATAACTTTGGATTTTCAATTCATAGTAGCGATCAGTCTAATATTGAAGCAAATAATTTTGGTACGAAAACAGGGTCAAATGCAACATCAATATCAAATGTTGGTATAATCAAGGGTGTAAGAAGAACTGCATCAAACACTTGGCAATTGTATCACAATGGAGGTACTGATGGTTCCGCCGGAACTATTTCTGGAGGAGCAAGTGGAAATTTTGCAGGTACGCTTGCCACATCCAATCTTAATTTTGGTGCAGGCAGAGGTACTCAGGATTATTTTGATGGAGATATTTCCGAAATTATAATTCATTCAGGAGCATTAACCGATGCTGAAATTCTTAACATAGAATCTTATCTGGCTTTAAAATATGGCATTACTTTGGACCAGACTATTGCTCACAATTATGTAGCTTCTGATGGTACCACTATATATTGGAACGGCACGACAAATAGTATTTTTAAAAATAATATCTCCGGTATAGTACGAGATGATGCTTCAGCTTTATTGCAAAAACAATCAAAATCTGTGAATACCGGTTTACAAATCGTTATGGGAAATGGCAATTCTATCACTGCCAATAACATTGCCAATACCAGCAGTATATCTGTTGACAGATCTGCTATGGTATGGGGAGATGACAATGGATCAGTCACATCGTGGGTGTCTGCAGGAGCGCCGGCCAATTATCAGATCTTAACCAGAGAATGGAGAATTCAGGAAACAGGCACAATAGGTTCCGTAAAAATACAAATAGCAGACAATAGTGGCACAAATGGTTTGCCGACTGAAGTGATTAAAGTGTTTCTACTCACAGACACAGATGGTGATTTTACATCTGGTGCAACACCCGTCGTGATGACTTTGAATGGTACAAATTGGGAAGCCAATGTTGATTTTACCAATGGTCAGTATTTTACCTTTGCTACACTTTTATTGAGTACAAGTATGACAAATGTCGCTTGTTTTAATGGTGCAACGGGAGCGATAAACCTCAATGTCGCCGGATCAGGATATACTTTTAATTGGAGTAATGCCAGCACATCTCAAAATTTAACGGGTTTGGCTGCAGGCGGATATGTGGTTACTATTACCGATATTTCAGGCGTGACAGCTACAGCATCAGCTACAGTCACTCAACCGGGTACAGGACTCAGCCTTTCCAATACTGTGACCAACGTAAGTACAACTGGTGCTACCAACGGTTCCATAGTCATTTCAGTGGCTGGAGGCAGTCCGGCTTATGCCTATCTTTGGAGCAATGCAGCTACTACGCAAAATATATCATCTTTGGCAGCAGGAAACTTTACAGTTACTGTGTCAGATGCCAATAGCTGCAGTGTTGTATCTTCAATGACGGTAGGAACGAATTCAAATTCAACCATTGTCCAGAAACAACTATATCTCAGCGATAACCTTTCTTTAGACAGAGAAAACCCCGCTGCAGCTCCGTTTGACAATACCACAGCTTTGACATCTACGCTGAGTAATGCCTCACCGGGAATTACCATTGGTAATATTACGTCCTCATCTACTACTACACTGAGTACCATAAATTTATCCCATACGATTGCCGCAGGGGAAAACAGATTACTTATGGTGGGTATATCTTTGAGGTCAAATACAGTATTAAATGTAACTTATGCCGGCACCGCTATGACTTTGGAAGGCACATTGACCAATGGTAGCAACGCTATTATATATGTGTATCGGTTGATCAATCCGCCAGTTGGAACAGCCAATATTTCCGCAACCTTAAACGGTATACCTTCGAATGGTGCAGTCATTGGTGGAATAAATTATTATGGTGTAAATCCGATCACACCATTTGGTGGTTTTGCGTCTGCCAAGGCAAAATCGGCAGCGCCAACAGTAAATGTTCCTTCTGATGCCGGGGACCTAATATTTAATGTCGTTTCTGTAAAAAATACTTCAGCGCTTACCCCTGGTGCAGGACAAACAGAAAGATGGGATATAGCCAGTGGTCAGATAAGAGGGGGAGTATCTACCAAAGTGGGTACTGTGGGCACTACATCCATATCTTGGACAAGCGGGTCTGAAAACTGGGCCATCGGCGCCATAGCACTAAAACCTGCCACATTTATCAGTAGCGTCACCTTTACCCAAAATCCTGTCATGTGCAGCGCATTGACCGTTAAAGCAAACAATAACATCACCTTCAATGCTTATGTACAGGTGGTCAGTGGTACTATGCCGGCCAGTCCAAATATTACAGCTGTTGTCAGAAACGGGGCTACCAATATCATTACATTAATTAATCCTTCCTACAATAGTTCTACAGGTCTACTGACATGGACGGGCACAAGAGGTACAGATATAACCATTGCAGCAGGACAAGCGATATCAATTGACATATCTACTGCGCAAGCAGGTGTTACTTTTGGAATCAGGCATGACAGTCAGACTTATCCATCAAAAATAACTTTTCCGGTTAGTACTTTTATAAATGTAAATTCTATACAAATTTACAATGCAGCTTATCCGAGTGGATCATTGTTGGCGAGTGTTTCTGATAACTCTACAACTTATCTGAGAGTATCTGTGAGTGATCCTTTCGGAGTATCTGATATTTCCAACGTAAATCTGACACTGACAAAACCCAATAGCAGTACAATTTCTGCCATTTTGGAAGACGGAAATATTGTTAGTTCTTCAGGATGCACAAGCATTTATCAATATCTGTGGTCTAACCCCGGAAATATTGGCACATGGAATATTCAGGCAGTAGCCAATGAAGGTACCGAAGGAGTAACTCATTCGTCTTCCGTTTCGGTAAGTGTGACTGCGCCTCCTCCGGCCGTAGGTCAAACTAAGTTTTTATATCTGTCTGATCCTACACAGGCTTTAGATAGAATTGATCCTGTTAGTACAGGGGACGGCACGACATCACAAACCGTCACATTGTCATCAACTGGTACAACTACTGCTACATTTGCGCAAAGCCCTGCACTATGTGGAAATTTAACCCTTCCGGCAGGTGGAAATGTTGCGGTCAAAGCCTATACGACTGTGGTAGTTGGTACACCTATTACCATAGCACACGCCAGTACGTCGAGCGGGTCGGCTGCTTCTGTAGCGAATGGAGGAACTTTAACATTTTCACACACACCAGGTGCTGGTTCAAATCGTCTACTGTTAGTTGCTGTTTCTGTCGGAAATACAGGTGTGAGTGATGAAGCGGCCCCTGGCACTGTCACCAGTGTTACGTTTGGAGGTACCGCTATGACCCTGGTCAATACTTCATACAGTGGCATAGCAGTACGCACATATATTTATAGATTAGTCAATCCGGGTTCAGCAGCTGCGAATGTGGTAATAACAATTGGAACAAAAACTTCCGGAGTAATCGCATCTGCAACCACATTTACAGGGGTAAATCAAACCACTCCTTTGGGAACAGGGGTTGGATTTGGTCATACAGGTACTACTAATTTATCTGGTTCGGTAACTTCTGCAGTCGGAGAATTGGTGTATTCTTCAGTTGCTATAGATGAATATGTTAATGTACAGCAAAGCGTAACCACCACTTCAGGTCAGACGCAACTCTGGAATAATAGTGGTTTTGACTGGGTAAGTGGTGCTTCCAGCATTAAGGATGGCGCTTCATCTGTCACAGTGGGTTATACATTTTTAGACATTGAAGATTGTGCCATGTCAGCTGTATCTATTAAGCCGGCGACTTCCACTTCAATACCCAACAATCCGAATATTACCGCAGTTTTGAAATATGGCACTACCACATTTGCCACTTTGACAAATGCTTCTTATAACAGCAGCACAAATTTACTGACGTGGACAGGTTCTTTGGCCAGTGCAGTAAACGTCCCTGCTGGTCAGGCTATATCTTTGGTTATTACAACTGCGGAACCTGCTGTAACGTTTAAGATTGATTTTGACAGTCAAACCAGACCTTCCAAAATAGAACTGCCGGTCGTGTCGACATTAGAAATATCATCATTGGCCGTCTATAGTGCTGCCTTTCCGGGTGGTTCAGTTATCACGTCAGGCCAAAAAGGCGCCACATTATATGTAAGAGCCACTGTGACTAGTCCTTTTGGTACCAGTGATATCACAAGTTTAAATATCTTTAACGCGCCATTGGGCATTAATAATTTGGCTACTTCAGTAGCAACTTCAGGATGTACTCGGACATATCAATATGTGTGGAATACCCCTAATGCTGCTGGTGATTATATCATGACTGCAACAGCAAAGGAAGGTTACGAAAATACTTATACAGACGTAAAAGCTGTCAATTTTTCACTATGCCCAATTACATTGAGTCCAACTGTTGCATCATCTCCTACGTGTAATGCTCCGGCAGCCGGCAATATTTCATTAAATGTTTCAGAAGGTAGCGGACCTTATTCGTGGAATTGGAGCAGAGTATCTCCGGCAGCTACCAATACTGGCACAGGCAGTAATATTTCAGGCTTAACTCACGGTACATATAATATTACAGTAACTTCAGCAGGAGGGTGTATTGGCACAGCTTCTGTTACACTTAATCAACCCTTTGGTCCAACACTTTCTGCAAAAGTTAATAACACGGGTGCACTTTGTTATGATGGTATTATTGAAATCACAGCTACTGGTGGATCAGGAAGTTATTCTTATTTTTGGGCGGACGGCTCCAGTGCTAAAAACAGGAGTAACCTCACGCCTGGCACATATTCCGTAACGGTGACAGACATAGAAAATGGCTGTACAGCATCATCTACTTCACAAATTTTATTGGGATCTCCTATTCTAGTAAATGCCTTTAGCCTAAACCCTGAATGTAGTTCAGGAGCCAGTGGTTTGATAAATATCACACCATCTGGAGGAGCAGGCAGTTATACCTATTTATGGTCAGGTGGCGTCACTACTAAAGATAGAACTTCTCTTCCAGCTGGTACATACCAGGTTACTGTCTCAGATTTAGGAAATTGTACCGCCGTTTTCCAATATATACTATCCAACCCATCACAAATGGTGGTCACAAAATCTAAAACTGATGTGACTTGTACATCCGGAGGAAGTATTACTATCAATGTAAATGGTGGGATACAACCCTATCAGTTTAATTGGGCCGATATTCTCGGAAACAATGACCCTAAAGATCGAAGCGGCTTATTGCCTAGTACATACATTGTGACTATCACTGATGCGAGTTTATGTTCAAATATGGTCTCAACAACGCTGAATGCCCCTGAATGTAATACCAATGCCAGAGTATCTTGTATTTCAGAAAATGCTGATAAATTTAAAGTGGACCCAAATCCAGATGTTACATCTTATCAATGGAGAGTTTCACCTGGAGCCATTATCACTTCAGGTCAGGGTACATCAAACATTACTGTCAATTGGACAGGTGCCAGTCAGGGCAATGGCGAGGTTTGTGTACATACAACAAATAATTGCGGAGAAAGTGGGGAGATATGTACTTCGTTATATCTAAAATCTATTAATGCTACGGCTGCTGTTGAACCAATTTGTAATGGTGCTGATATCAATTTACTGGGCAGCGGCGGTGTCTCGTATCAATGGAGTGGCCCCAATAGCTTCATATCTAGTCTCCAAAATCCGATAGTACCCAACGCCACTTTGGCTAAAACAGGTATCTATACGGTGACAGTAACCAATGAAAATGGATGTACGGGTACAGCAAATATAAATGTGACATTGAACGGCAATCCCGTACTTTCGACAAGTTCTGTTCCTAATTCATCATGTACAGCGCATAACGGCTCAATAAATCTTAATATATCGCAAGGCACTTCACCTTATAATTATCAATGGTCTAATGGCAATTTTACTGAAGACCCAATAAATCTCGCAGCCGGAATTTACAATGTTACCGTCACGGATGCAAATGGTTGTACTGCTCACACCTCTACAGTAGTGACAAATACAGAAGGATTTAATGTGTCTTTGGCCAAATCTGATGTCAAATGTTATAATGGGGATGATGGTTTTATAAATATGACTGTAAATAGTGGAGGCGGAAGCTATAGTTTTCAATGGTCCAATGGTGCAACGACACAAAATGTAAGTAATATAAAAGCTGGCTTGTTTCAAGTTACTGTCACTGATGACGAAGAAGAATGTTTTGTTGTCAGCTCTGTTACTATCCTGCAACCTTCATGGATAAATCATGATATTCAGGTTTCATCGGTAAATGCATTTGGCAGCAGCTCCGGCAGTATTAATCTTATGGTAAGCGGCGGTACTTCACCTTATGGATACAACTGGGCTGATATTCCTGGAAATAATTATAATGAAACGAAGGATAGAGTAGCATTATCAGCAGGTGTTTTTGCTGTTTCCATTTCAGATATTAATAATTGTATAGCTGAGAGAACAGTAGAAGTGACACAACCTTTAGGTCCTTTGACACCTATCATTATCATTGGCAATGTATCTTGTTTTGGCTCTACCAATGGATTTATCGATTTGTCAGTCTCTGGAGGCAGGCCGCCTTACACCTATTTATGGTCAGGAGGTCAAACCACAGAAGATATTAAAAATTTGGCGCCGGGTTTCTATACAGTAACCATTACAGATATAAAAACAATTTCTGTGGTATCGGTCATTGAAGTAGGCGAACCTGAATTGCTAACGCTTGTTTATGATAAAATAGATTTGGCTTGCAATAATGATATGAGTGGGCAAATAGATGTCTCAGCGAGTGGGGGTACCTTTCCATATTCATACTTATGGTCTACAGGTTCAGAAAATGAAGATTTAAATCAGTTGTCTGCCGGAACATATACAGTAACGGTTGTGGACGATAATCTGTGTTCAGCCGTTACATCAATTATGCTAAATGAAGCGATGCCATTGCTTGTAAATGTCGAGGTCAATGTAGCCGGATGTTTTGGCGCCAATACGGGATCGATAAACCTTACTGTTACTGGAGGCACAGGTACTTATAGTTATGCATGGTCAAATAGTGCAGTGACTCAAGATATAAATAATTTAGCTTTTGGAAATTACACCGTGACTATAACGGATGCTGCACTATGTTCCAAATCTATGTTGATTTCAGTCGAGCAAAACCAACCTTTGCAAATCAGTGCCGGCATCACACATCTGGCGTGTAATAGTGAGGATAATGGCAAAATAAGTCTAACTGTAGCAGGGGGACAGCAACCCTATACATACGCATGGTATGATGGTCCTGATACCAAAGATAGAAGCGATCTGGCTGCGGGCGTGTATATGTTGACCATTACTGATGCTAATTTATGTACAAGTGAACATACTTTTACCATTAATCAACCGGATGCGATATCCGTAAATGCAGCAGCAGATTACCCAAATTGTTATGGAAATAATCAGGCTGCAATAAATGTAACCCATATTGGTGGGTATGCTCCTTTTCAATACGCATGGTCTACAGGAGACATTACTCAAAATATTTCTGGTTTGTCAGATGGCATATATTTTGTCACAGTGACAGATGCCAATGGATGCAGTGGCTCTTCGGTGGCACTTATTACCCAGCCATCAAAATTGGTATTAACAGGTGTAGGGGTACCAAATTGTCCCGGTCAGGCCAATGGATCGCTGATGTTATATTACACTGGTGGTGTAGAGCCTTACCATTTTACTTGGTCAGATGGCGGACCAAATGATTTTGCTAGGATGGGACTTAGCACGGGCATTTACACAGCAACAGTTACTGATAATAATGGGTGTACTTCAAAAGCTGATTTTACATTACAACCTGTAGGCATTCAATTTTTCAATGTGCTTCCTGCCTGTGCGATTGATAAAGTTAGCGGAAATTTGTATGTCAAAGAAAACGGTGAAGTGTATGCAAAAGTAAGTGGAGGAATTCCTCCATATACCTATAATTGGTCAACAGGTAGTACAAATTCGTTTATCTCCAATTTGGCTCTGGGTATTTATTCAGTCACAGTTGAGTCAAACGGTTGTGTTATTTCTGATCAGTCCTACCTGACTGGAAACGCATGTATTCCGCCTGTTGCTGCGGATGACTTTTATATGACTGAAATGAATATCCCTGTCAGTGGCAATTGTGCCATCAATGATTACGACCCGAACACAGAATATCCGCTGACATTTTTGCCTTTGGGTTATGTAGACCAGGACAAAGGTGTGATCTCCTGGGATTCGACGTATAATGGAGCATTCAAATTTACACCTACTACCGGATATTTCGGATCCTTTACTGTTCCATACCAAGTTTGTGATACCTTAAATCTATGTGCCCAAGGCAATTTAACGATAAGAGTTGAAAAGCCAATCATAGGCGCTGCAAAAGAAATATCCAATGGTCCAATAAATAATGGTGATGGGTCATTTGATGTCAATTATTCTGTTTTGGTTGAAAATAGTTGCCTGTATACCTTGTCAAATATTCAACTGACAGAAAATTTGGATCAGACTTTTGCTGAGGCTATATCCTTCACAGTCAAGAACATAAGCAGTTCAACTTTTACAATCAACCCTTCATTTAATGGGGCAAGCAATAAAAATCTACTTTCAGGTAGCAATAGTTTATTCCCTCAAAGCTCGGGAGTAATAATCGTCACAGTCACTCTTTGGCCGGGACAAAATCGTGGACCGTATTATAACCAGATATTGGTCAGTGCTGTTTCGCCTGCCAATAATACTTATACAGATCTTTCTCAAAACGGGCCGGACCCAGACCCGGATAATGACGGAGATCCCACAAATAATAATGTTCCAACACCATTGCTATTTTGCCCGGCAGCAAGCATTTCTGGTTCAGCGGTGATTTGCGTTGGCGGAAGTACACAAATGTCGCCTTCATCAGGTGGCGTTTGGTCAAGTCTGAATCCAACCATCGCCACGATATCAAATAGTGGCCTAGTGACTGCTATAGCTGCTGGTACTGCCCGGTTTATTTATGCACAGGATGGATGTTCTTCAGAACCATCTGCGCCTGTTACAGTTATTGGTCATTCGGGTTACGTCACAGGTTCGACATCTATCTGCCTTGGCAATACGACCACCTTATCACCTTCTACTGGTGGTGTTTGGTCGAGCAGTAATCCTTCTGTGGCTACTGTAAATAATGCAGGGATTGTCACCGGAGTTAATTTTGGGTCTGCTACATTTATCTTCACAGAACTGGCAACAGGCTGTGTAACTTTACCAACCGAAGCGGTCATAGTTAGTGATAAACCGGTAGTAAATATAACTGGTCCGACAGCTGTATGTATTGGAAATACGACAATAATGTCACCATCATCAGGTGGTAGCTGGGTCAGCAATAATCCGGCTGTAGCCGCTATTAATAATGGTGGTGTTGTAACAGGAATCTCACAAGGTATAGCGACATTCACATTTACATTGAGTACAGGATGTGTGTCTAATCCTTCAGCGCCTGTTACCGTAAATGGAAATCCTTCTGCCATCCTAAGCGGTGATCCGGAAATATGTTTGGGAACCACCACATCATTTTTGCCATCTACAGGTGGTACCTGGACAAGCAATCACCCAGAGGTAGCCACGATAACAAATAGCGGCTTGGTTGCAGGTATTTCTACCGGCAACACTAGTTTCACATTTAGAGAAACATCCAGTGGTTGTTACTCATTGCCAACTCAAGACATATTAGTTAAAAGTAATCCAGTAGTCAGTCTAGCAGGTGCTTCAGCCATTTGTGCCGGGCAAAGTACCACTTTATCCCCTAGCTCAGGCGGTATCTGGACCAGTAGTAATTCTGCTATAGCTACCGTGACTAATGCAGGTGTTGTATTTGGGTTGACACCGGGGCAAACAACTTTTAGGTTTAGATCAAATGCTTCTCAATGTATATCAAATCCTACACTGCCTGTTACTATCAATGAAAGGCCGGTTATAAATTATACAGGTACAACCAATATATGTGTTGGTTCCAACACAACACTAACCGCATCAACAAGTGGATACTGGACCAGCAGCAATCCCGCGATTGCACAAATAAATGCATCCGGCATAGTGACAGCTATCGCCCCAGGATCAGTTACATTTACCTTTACATCCACAAATACGGGATGTATTTCCAATGTCTCGTCTCCTTTGACAGTACTATCCAGACCATCAGCCAATGTCACAGGACCAACATCAGTATGCGTTGGAAATACAACTACACTTTCTCCGGGATCAGGAGGTGTGTGGACAAGTAGTAATACATCTGTGGCTACTATAAATAATTCAGGCATAGCAACTGCCGTTAGTGCAGGTTCGGTCACATTTTATTTTACTGAAACTTCCACAGGTTGTATATCAAATTCAACCATATCTGTTTTAGTAAATACACCACCGGTGGTTAGTTTTACAGGACCTACAGTTATTTGTGTTGGAGCTATTTCAACGCTTTCGCCAACTACAGGAGGAAGTTGGATAAGCAGCAATCCAACTGTAGCAACTGTCACAAGTAATGGCATTGTCACTGGGGTTTCTAATGGTTTGGCTACTTTTATTTTTACAGCAATAAATGGATGCCCATCTACCACTCCATTACAGATAAATGTCAGTGGGGCACCTGCCATTACGCTTAATGGACCAGCTTCAATATGTTTCGGAACTACTACTTCATTTCTGCCATCATCAGGTGGTGTTTGGGTAAGTAGTAATGCATCTGTGGCTACAATTTTAAACAGTGGACTTGTAACAGGTGTTTCAGTCGGATTTGCAACATTTACATATACTGAAAGTGCTTCAGGATGCGTGTCTTCTGCCACAATTCCTGTCACAGTCAATGGCAAGCCAACGGTGAGCATAATTGGACCTGTCACAATTTGCGAAGGTTCTACCACTATCGTATCACCTACGGTCAACGGAAGTTGGTTGAGCACACACCCCCAAATAGCTTCTGTTAATAATTCCGGTTTAGTGACAGGTATTTCAGCAGGCACTTCGGGTTTTATATTTACCCAGTCATCTACTGGTTGTGCTTCCAACCCTACCGCAGCAATTACAGTCAATGCCAGACCTGTCATAAGCCTCACAGGCAACAATCCTATATGCATTGGTTCGATAACAACTCTGTCTCCTTCCACTGGAGGAACATGGACAAGCACCAATCCATTGGTGGCAAGTGTGAATAATGCAGGATTGGTCACCGGAAATTTAGTAGGGTCTGCCAGATTTATTTTTATATCATCCGTAAATGGTTGTATATCAAGTCAGTCAACTCAATTAATAGTCCAGGCTAAACCTGTAGTATCAATTACAGGAAGTACAATATTGTGTGCCGGGACAACAACTACCTTATCCCCGACTTCAGGCGGAGTATGGAGCACCAGCAATCCATCGGTAGCAACGGTTAATAACAACGGTTTAGTAACAGCTGTAAGTCCCGGAACGGCAACATTTACATTTACTGATGCTGGTACGGCATGTTCGTCTAATGCGACACAACCCATTTCAGTTATTATTGCTCCAACTTTAAGTATTACCGGACCGGAGCAAATATGTGTCGGATTTTCAACAAATTTAAGTCCTTCAGAAGGTGGAATTTGGACAAGCAATCACCCAAATATAGCTATAATTAATGCATCTGGACAAGTTACAGGTATTAGTGCTGGGTTTGCCACGTTTAATTTTATGGACGCATCCGGACAATGTAGCAATACTATAATTTCTGATACTGTTTATGTAAGAGATTGTTTTGAACCTGACTTTAATATTACTACTGTTAATGTCTCAGTAAACGGTAATGTAAAAACCAATGATATGGTGCCATTGGGTACAGTCTACGGCACAGTACCATTGCTCATCAATAAACCAGTAGGTAGTTCAGCTTCTATAACGATGAGTAGTTCAGGTTCATACACTTTTATTGCAAATCTTCTTGGGGAGTATACTTACCATGTACCGGTTTGTGCCTCTTACCTTTATCAAAATTGTCCTTTTTCTACACTTAAAATATTGGTACTTGATGTTGAATCATTGGAAAAAACACCTATAGCGAATATGGATCATGGTTATACGTATACCAACGTAAATCCAGCATTATCCGGAAATCCGATTATATTAAAAACGCTGACAAATGATTATTGCATTTATGCATCCGGTTGTAATCTTGATCCATTGACAGTGACCATAGTTACAGCAGCGCAGCACGGTATAACCACCATATCTGCCAATGGTAACATTACTTACATACCTAATCCGGGTTTTAGTGGCAAAGAAACATATATTTATAAAGTGTGCATAGAAAATGAACCATTGAATTGTGATACTGCCTTACAAATTGTACAGGTTATGGATGTCAGCTTCAAAATGGGTAATTTTACGCTTGCAGAAGATGATTATTTTACTACCTATCAAGAAACTTCCATTTCCGGAAATGTAAAACTAAATGATTTGGATCCTGAAGGGGATGTACAAATTATAACTTCAAATGGAAGTGCTTTAACGCCTGTAAATATTCCTGGAGGAAAATATTATATCGATAATTCAGGGGACTTTACATTCATTCCGAATAAGGGATTTTCAGGCCCCACATCATTTATTTATACTACATGTGATGACAATGAATCTCCGGTTTGTGCCCAGGCCACCGTACATATTTTTGTTCTTAAAGACTTATCTATTGCCATACGGGTGTATTTGGAGGGGTCTATCATTAATAATAATAATGCGAAAAGTCCGGACAACCGCCATCTCATGCGGGATAACTTAAGAATGAGTCCTTTTACTGGGCAGAGTTTTATTCCTGTTTTGGATCCTTATAGTTATGCAACAGAATTTATAAATATAGCCAGTAAGTTCACAAAGGTTGGAGCAGGCACCCTTTCCAAGTTTCATGCTATTGAAGATCCAACATCCGTGCTTGGAGTTACTGGTCAAAATGCCATAGTAGACTGGGTATTTGTGGAATTAAGGTCAAAAAATGACAATACTCAAATAGTAGCATCTAGATCAGGTTTATTACAAAGGGATGGGGATGTAGTAGATACAGATGGATTTAGTCCTCTAGCATTTCCAAGGGTGGCACCGGATAGTTTTTACGTTGTAATCAGACACAGGAACCATTTGGGGGCCATGAGTATGGTAATATCGTCAAAAAATCTGATTGATTTCACAATGCTACAGACACCAATATATAGTTTAGGGTTCGTACAAACATCAGGATTAAATTATTCTGGTTATTCCATGAAAGAGAATCAACTTTTAGGATACAGAGCTTTGTGGGCTGGAAATTTTGATGCAGACAATAAACTGAAGTTTGTGAATCCAAACGACGATCAGAATATCTTATTTTTTGATGTGTTGGTTTACCCAAATAATTCCAATAGCAGTTCCAATTATAATTTTGGCATCGGCTATTTACAAGGAGATTTTGATATGAATAGCAAAGCAAAATATGACAATCCAAATGATGATAAAAATTTGTTGTTCAGTCAACTGTTATTGTTCCCACTAAACACGAGTATTTTGTCCAATTATAACTACTTTATACAGCAGGTACCTGAGTCAAGATAATTTAGAGACACATTAAACTGAATTTAATAGAATGTGAACGTGCAAATATGTTCATATAGTTATTTTTTTTAATTTATATCTAATAGAATAATAAATATATATGTAAATTTAATTATAAATTTATATTACGTATTATTTTTTATAGTGGTGTGATGTCTAATTTGGTGTCCTATAAGCATTCAGGTTTAATGATTTATTTTATTGTAGCATCTGCAGTTATTAAACTGTTAGGTACATAACTTATATTTGGATTAACCAGTATTTTAAGTTATGAAGCAGTTCTTTTTATAAACGCCAAATTAACCATCAATAATATGTTTTTAAGCCGACCTTTTTTTATATTGGGTTTAATTTTTGTTTTGAATCATGCTTTCGGACAGGTTCAGGGTTTGAATTATCATATTAGATTTAATCAAAATTCCTGCTTATTTGATTGTTGTATCATTATCAACGCCGGAACAGCTATAACAGCTATTCAACGCGCCCAGTTCAGTTCACAATATTCTGTAATAGTACCTACGGGAAGCAATGTTTTTATAGCTGCAAATCATAATCCGAAACAGAATAATCAATCATACGGTGGAACACAACCGTTGATATGGTCAATAGGAAGTTTCATCCAGAACCCTGCGGCTTTACCCGAGAGTGATATCTATAGTATTACCCCTTCATTGACTCCTACATCATTTTATAATAATCTTTATCCTGGTGATACCATTGTATTATTCAGTCTGAGCATCAGTCCTGTTATCCAATGTGGCACAGGTGTTAGATTATTTGAAAACGGAATAGACCCAGACTCTTCTGCTCCAGGTATGGCTGGAGGTGATTTTAGCAATGGATTTACAATGGGTAGCGTAAATCAAAAGTATGAAGCAAATTCCCCATCCATTTTGCCAGTTTCTCCGGAAATAACTGAATTGGAAGCAAATTGTAGTGCAGGTCTAAGGATTGACCTATCAACTGCCGTAAATAGCTGTCAAATTCCACTTTCTTATTTTTGGCAAGGTCCGGATGGGTTTTCATCAACTAATGAAGACATAAATCTACAGGAAGCTAACCATTTTAAAAATGGAATTTATAAAGTGACCATCATAGATAATTATGGCTGTATTGATACTTCAAGTATTCAGGCTTACGCCAAACCGAAAGCAGGACCTGATCAGGCATTGCAGTGTTATTCAAGTGGAACTTCCACAATATCAGCTGAAGGAACTGGTCTTTGGCACTTAAGTCAAACCAGTGCAGGATCAGCAGCCATTGCAAATGCTAATGATAATATCACTACTGTATCAGGATTCAGCAGTTCCGGTATATATTACCTGATTTGGAGCGCAAATGGATGTAGTGATACAACTTTGATCACCGCAGGTACCAATTGTAATTGTAATATTTCTAATAGTTTGATAATACCAAACCAATATTCGTTTTGTAATATATCTCTTCCTATTCAGATTACAGGTAATGTAGTTTCTGGCGTGGAAGGTTCTTATCAATGGTTATATAAAAACAATGATCAAGCTTTTGTTATAGCACCGGGTACGAACAGCAATTTTAACTATCAGACTGAAGTATTGGGTGTTGGTTTGCATAAATTCAGAAGAGTTTTTTTAAAAACCAGTGAACCGATTTGTGCTGACAGCAGCAATATAATCGAAATAAATGTACTTGCCTTTCCAAATGCCGGCCCTGATGATTCCCTATTTTGTTTTGAATCAGATACCGCTTTTTTAAGTGCTCAGTCAGTTGGGTTTTGGTCGATAGGGCAGGGCAGTGCAGGTACCGTGAATATTTCATCTCTAACCAATCCTTTTGCCTATTTGTCAGGTTTTTCAGCGCCGGGCCAATACTACATATTAAGATCAAATGGCACGTGCGCTGATACCAGTATTATTACTGTAAATGAATGGTGTGGTTGTGATCATTCATTCGCAGGGCCAGATGTGGAAAATTGTGCAGGTTCAACTATACAGCTTTTAGGAAATTGTACCGCCGGAGTATGGAGCGCATTTTCTTCCAACCCTTCCGGGGCAAGTTTGGGAGGAACAGTAGGAGGAGTTTCTGAGCTTCAATTTTCAGAACTAGCCATTGGCGAATACCAATTTGTTTATTCTGTATTCGATTATTTTTATGACACCGTAAAAATTACC
>Ga0105047_10001390_pt1 | contig 43228 bp, 38 predicted proteins | sample MAT04_FD_78384 | JGI IMG/M metagenome (GOLD analysis project Ga0105047, IMG submission 78384) | Freshwater microbial communities from Lake Fryxell liftoff mats and glacier meltwater in Antarctica - MAT-04 (megahit assembly) | ecosystem: Environmental > Aquatic > Freshwater > Ice > Liftoff... | reverse complement strand
CGCTAACCGCTAACCGCTAACCGCTAACCGCTAACCGCTAACCGCAGCCTATTCCCACTCCATCGTAGCTGGCGGCTTAGTCGTAATATCATAAACCACACGAGAAATTCCTGGAACCTCATTAACAATTCGTGAGGAGATTGCTTGTAATACATCATAGGGCAAATGTGCCCATTTCGATGTCATAACATCTCGCGACTCGACAACACGCACAGCTACAACCTCACCAAAAAATCTCCCATCTCCCTTAACAGCAGTTGAATCAGCGCCAGACATTATTGCAAAGGACATAAATACTTTTCTAAATAACCCTGCTTTTATGACTTCCTCTAGGACAATTGCGTCAGCAAGTCGCTCTCTTTTTAAACGTTCTTTGGTAACCTCGCCTCGGATCCGTACCCCATAGCCTGGACCAGGAAATACCTGTTGCCAAACGAATTGATCAGGAAGCCCCAAGCTGGCTCCAATTGCTCTAACCTCGTCTTTGTAGAAGGTACGCAGTGGCTCAAGTAGCTTTAACTTCATATTCTTGGGCAAGCCTCCGACATTGTGATGCGACTTGATCTTACTTGCGTGCTTGGTGCCCTTACTCTCGATCACATCTGAATAGATTGTGCCCTGGAGAAGATATTTTACATCCTTACCTTGCTTACGAAGCCGCCTCATCTCCCGCTCAAACATAGTAATATAAAATTTACCTATGATCTTTCGCTTCTGTTCAGGATCTGTCCTACCTTTAAGAAGGGTTAACATTTCTGATTCGCACCGTAAGACTTGGGCAGAGACACCAATATGTTTGAATATTGCCCTAACGCTTTCTGTCGTACCCGCTCGCATGAGCCCATTATCTACATAAAATGGAACGAACTGCTTTCCTATAGCTTTAGCTGTTAACGCGGCTGCAACTGTGGAATCAACCCCGCCAGAGACTGCTCCAATGACCTGTGATTCTCCAACGGTTTCTTTAATTTTTTTGATAATCTCATCTATGTCAATGTCTTTTTTATCGACACTAACATTACAAATATTCACAAAGTTTTCAAGAACTATCTCTCCCTTCTCTGTATGCTCAACTTCTGGATGAAACAGCAGTCCATAGAGTCGCTCTTTTTCGTTACTCACAAAAGCAAATGATGCATGCTTAGTTGCCCCGAGTACAGAAAATCCTTTGGGCAAGGCCTTTATTTCATCTCCATGACTCATCCATACGGTTAGGTTCTTTGTCAACCCTTTAGATATTTGATATTTGTCATTGGATATTTGCAACTGTGAAGGGCCGTATTCCTTTTTACCAGTTACTACATCACCCCCATACACCTTCATCATTAGCTGCATGCCATAACAAATCGCGAGAACCGGAATCCCTAAAGTGAAAATATTAGAATCGATGGTGGGGGAGTCAGGTCCATATACAGAAGAAGGACCACCAGACAGGACTATCCCCGCAACGTGATTTTTCTTAATGAATTCCATCGCTTTCTCAGGAGGAAGAAAGGCAGTAGCAACACCCAGCTCTTTGAGACGTCTCTCTATCAAATTAGCTGTCTGAGAACCAAAATCAATTACGAGAATCATACATGATTATACAAAAAAAATAACTTACGGGTAAAGACCAATTAGTGATAGAACGTTGCCTCGCGCTCAGGACCAACTGATACAACTTTTATCGGGACTCCAACGAGCTTTTCAAGAAGATGAATATAATCCTTAGCTCTTTTGGGTAAATCACTAAATATTCGAATAGCGCTAGTATCCTCTTGCCATCCAGACACTTCTTTATAGACGGGGACTGCCTTCTCCATCCATGCAGGATCACTATCTATTACTCTACTGTATTTTTTCCCATTGACCTCATATCCTATGCACACCTTAAGTGTTTCAAATCTATCAAGGACATCTAGCTTCGTTAGGGCGATCTCAGTAATGCCGGCCACCTGACAACCATACGCGGTGGCTACAACATCAAACCATCCCGTGCGACGTGGCCTCCCTGTGGTAGCGCCATATTCATGCCCCACCTCTCGAAGCCGCTCGCCTGTCATATCTAGGAGTTCAGTTGGCAATGGTCCGTTACCTACACGCGTGATATATGCTTTCGTCGAGCCTATAACCCGATCAACTTGTGATGGCTTAAGCCCTGTTGAGATCATAAATCCAATGATCCCGGGATGACTTGAGGTGACGAAGGGATAGCCTCCCAAGTCCAGATCTAGCAATGCGCCTTGGCCAGCCTCGCCAACGATGATCCTTTTTTTATCAATGGCAGCCTGCACTGCCTGATAAGAATTACCTATAAGGGGAAATAGGATCTCGCGAGTTTTTTTCATCTCTGCGATGAGCATCGTATTATCAAATATCGACTCTCTATATTTCTCCCCTAGCTCCTTTTTAAGCCAGGTGATCAGTCGCTCCTGCGCCTCTAATTCTAGAGCAAAATCTTTAATAAAAGACTTTTTAAGCATATCACCAGCTCGAAAGCCCCTACGAAGAGCTCTGTCTGCATACGCTGGGCCTATTCCTCGACCCGTCGTTCCGATTGCGCCCTTGCCGCGAGACGCTTCTCTGAGGGCATCTAATACTTTATGCCATGGCATAACCAAATGAGCCTTGTCCGAGATTAAAAATTGCGCAGGAGATAGGACGCGCTCTTTTATATCCCTGTATTCTTTTTCAAATTCGACTGGATCTACCACACACCCTGTACCTACAATACAGAGTGCCTGTGGATTTGCAAAACCTGATGGAATGAGGTGAAGTTTAAAGGTTCCAAATTCATTCTGGACAGTATGTCCAGCATTGGCGCCACCATTTGTCTTAATGACGACCGAGGCATGCTGTGCAGCGAGGTCAACCAACTTTCCCTTTCCTGTATCACCCCATTGACTATCAGTGATATGGGTAATTCGTGATTTGGTCCAATAGGAGTTATTACTCGCCCTTGGCATTCACGTAGAATTGTAATGAGACAACTCCATCTTGTCAATTGATAAAGATCGTTATACAATCAGCTATGGAGCAGACTCTATTCCCCAATTTTCCCCTAGCAGAACTTCATGCGCACCTTGGAGCATCAATTCACCCCTCAATTTACTGGCAAATAGCCCATGATCAGGGATTTAAATTGCCCCAGAGGGATTATCATGAATTTAAAAACTTTGTAACACTTTCTCCAGAGAACAAACGATCATTAAATGACTACTTTGATCAGGTATACCATCCCGTCCTTGATAGACTATCATCGGGCACGCATGCTGTTGAACGAGCAACGTATGAGATTATGAGCGGTGCATATCGATCAAATAATACAACAGTGATTGAGCTACGCAATAACCCCATGAAGCATAACCTCCAAGGGTCTGTGGACCTAGATCATATGATCATGGCAAGCTTGCGGGGTATGGAGCGGGCTCTTTTAGAATATAGAAAACTCTCAGCAGGCCTTATCTTTTGCCTTGCACGTGAGTTTAGCTTTGAGCAAAATGCGATTATCGTTGAAAAGGCAATTAAATATAAGAGAAGGGGAGTGGTAGGTATCGATTTTGCTGGTCCTGCGACCAAATCGTTTCACTACGCTGATTATTCAGCACTCATTAAAAAGGCTCGAGACGCTGGACTAAAAGTCACTGCACACAGTGGGGAAGTGAAAGAGGCGAATGATATGTGGGAATGTATCGAGGCTATTAACCCAGATCGGATTGGGCACGGTATTCACGCTGCGTATGATAAATCGCTCATGCAAGAATTGGTCAAACGAGATATCGTACTTGAAATCTGTCCTCTATCTAACATTATGACCAAAGCCGTAGAAAACGAAGAAGAACTTCACTTTATTCTGCGCACACTCCTTGAAAATAAAGTTAGCTTCACTATCAATACCGACTGGCCTGAAATGATAGAAAAAGCACACCTAAAAAGGCAATTTCAGTTCTTGTTGGAAAAAAAGATGCTCTCCCGAGAGGAGCTGGAGAAGTGTAACAACATCGCCTTCACGAGTACCTTTATACCAGGCATGGGACTTGAGTCTTACCTTTAATAATTCTCTCCTGCATTTGTAATGAGAATATCGTGAGGGTGGCTCTCTGTCAATGATGCATGAGTTATCTGCATGAATGTAGCCTTTTCCCAGAGCTCTAAGATATTCTTTGCACCGACGTAGTACATGCCTGATTTTATCCCACCGATGGACTGCTCAACGAGTTCTTTTACCGTACCCTTAACAGGAACGAGCCCTTCGACGCCCTCAGCCACCAACACTCGATCTTTATAACTCTTTCCATGGAACTCATCCTCAGATTTAATCCTGGTACCCTCTTTCATCGCAGCAACTGAGCCCATGCCCCTATACTCCTTAAATACATATTCTTCCTGGTTTTTCAGAATGCTTTGAAATCGATGGGGGACTTGGGCGCGTGTTAGGGTATGAACTTTACCAGGTGACTCTAGTGCTGATGCGAAAAATGACCCCATCATGACACTGGATGCCCCTGAGGCAAGTGCTTTTACCATATCTCCTGAATATTTAATACCTCCGTCTGCGATCACTGGAACACCCTTAGGCTTAGAGGCTCTTACTACATCTATCAGTGCGGTAATTTGTGGGACACCCATGCCAGAAATTATCCTTGTTGTACAGATGGCTCCGGGCCCCATTCCGACACGTAGCCCATCTGCCCCAGCCTCAATGAGCGCCTTTGCACCCTCAAACGTCGCCACGCTTCCAGCTATTACCTGGAGGGTGGGGAAGTGAGATTTAATAAACGTTAGGGTCTCGATAACATTTTTTGCATACCCGTGAGCACTATCTATCATAACTACATCCACTTTTGCCTTGATAAGTGCACTAACGCGATCTTCAAATCCCTTATTTGCACCTATTGCAGCTCCTACTAAAAGAGCCTGCCCTGAGATTGATGAATGGGCCTTTACCTTAGCAACATGATCTGCCTGGTCTGAGGGGGTGAGATTACGATGGATAAATCCAATTCCGCCCATTTCTGCCAGAGCTATGGCTAATTTTGACTCTGTCACCGTGTCCATAGGAGATGAGACGAGGGGAGTACTGAGTGTAATTGACTGGGTGAGTGGTGTGTTTAATTTTATGTCGTCTCGAGAAAAATCGCTATACCCGGGGGAGAGTAAGATATCATCAAAAGTTAGTGCTTGGGGAAATTTCTGCTGATCCATAATCTATAATACTATAGATTTTCTCTATTTTCAACTCTGCCCTCCTGCAGGCTTACTTATCCACAATTAGCAGTCTTATAGTTTTACTGCCTAGTCTGTGAAAAGTCTTAAAAATCCCGTGAAATAACCATATCACACCCTATCATTCGTATTTTTTTCATACTGAAATCCTATAGGTCTATTTACTCCCCTCCTCCACTCTCCCACTTTCTTCGATATTTTCTCATCTATGAACTGTGAATTATTAAATAAGTAGTCAGTAATGATTTAAAAGTCTAGACAATATACTGCATGAAGAATTTGTGGTGCTATATACTACTCCCGACACTTCCCTATCTTTAACTTTTTGTACCAGAGGCGAGATTCGAACTCGCGACCTGAGGTTTATGATTCCTCTGCTCTAACCAACTGAGCTACCCTGGCATATGGCAGACTAACGCATTCATCTATCCAATCTTTTATCCTGCCGCATGCACTCTACTGGACAATTTAGCCTCATAAGTATACCAGTTTGACCGTGCTCAAATCAAATGCTATAATTCAAGCACGTCCTCCGTTCTCTTGGTAAGCTTTTAATATTGCATTCAAGAGAAGCAACCGATGTAATCTCCTAAGTCTAGGTAGCTTGATAGGAGCGGTACTTGGTTGAGACGACGCGCGGGGTAGTGTAAGGTGCACGCGAGGCTCATAATCTTGCAGTTCGGGTTCGATCCCGACCCCGCAACATAGACTAAAACCCCCCACTCAATAGTAGGAGGTTTTAATTACTTAGACTGTCCAAAGAAGACATTCCACCACTGCTGGTATACCGGGATCACAGCAACAGCTCTTTCTTCCTTTGGCAATTTCTTAGACTCCCCATCACTCATTAGTACTACCTTTTCTCCCGGCTTCACCATAAAAAGCTTATTTCTCGCCTCTTCTTCAATAAAATCTACCCTTTTTACCCTCGCTAACTGATCTTTGAGACGATCATTTTCTGTTTTTTGTTTTGATAGTTGATTTTCTGCCTGAGTAATTAGATCATGCTTTTGCCAAAGATTATACGTAGAACGGATTAAATTATTAACAATTAATACTGATATAATGATGATAAGGAGAAAGGATAATTTCTTCATTTTGATTGTCTTAGCAGCCTGAACACTTAGCTGAATTACTGCGTTTGTCTCTTGACTAGTTGCAAATTAGCTGATATTATGGGATAATCTATTTCTATGCAACCTACAAAAGTTCGTGATGCCCATAAAAAGTTTATAGAATTCCTAAAAGGCAAAAAGCATTCCAGTGCTACTATTCTAGCATATGGTAAAGACATCGAGCAGTTAGCCTCATTTCTTGAGGAAATGAACAAGCATCACGTCGGCGAAGTCTCCTCCGATGATCTCCAAGCCTTCCTTGCTAAAATGTCAAATGATGGCTATACGCCCAAAAGTCTCTCTCGAAAACTCAACTCAACTCGTACTTTTTATAGGTTTTTAAAAGTGAACGAGATGATAACTGACGACCCATCACTCCTAGTCTCTCATCCACGCTATGAACTAGCACCACCACGCATTCTTAAGCCTACTGAGTACCGCGCTCTTCGAGACTCAGCCAGACATGATGCGCGTATGTTCGCGATCATAGAACTCCTTCTTCAAACAGGGATAAGAATTGGTGAGCTCGCAGAACTTCGCCTCTCTGATATTGTTGGCGACGAGTTAAAAATCCGTCCCTATGAAAAACATGGAGAACGCATGGTTCCCCTTAATAAGCCTGGAAAAGAGGCCCTTAATCTTTACCTCAAGAACCGACCACAGGTAACAGATGACCATGTTTTCATCACGAAGTCTGGTAAGCCATTCTTAGTTCGCAACATCCGAACAGCAATTGAGCGTTATTTCCGTATTGCTGAGATCGAAAATGCTAAAGTAAACGACCTGCGTCATACTTTCGTTGCTCATCACTTAAAACATGGTGTTTCCCTAGTCCTTCTTTCAAAGGTTCTTGGCCATAAAAGAATTTCAACTACTGAAAGATACCTTGAATACGTAAAGGAGCGCGCTAAAGATACCTCTTCCCTCTCAGAACTCTAAATTCTAGACTGTTTATCGCGGCATGATAAGACGAGTAAAGCTTTCGGCAAATTCAAACTCTTCTTCTTTGGCAAATTGTATTGCCCTCTTCATCATCCGTTCTTTTATAGCAGGAAAATCATCAAACTGACTTTTATGTGCTGCGATCGCTCGTAACTTTTTCTCAAAAGTGCTTGTTACATCGATAACATACTGCTTCTGGTGAAACTGCGTAAAGTAAAGTTCTTGTACCTTATGTGGCGATAGTCCCTCTTTTTCATGCTCAGGAAAAGTAAGCCTGTCTCTAGAAAGTGGGAAAACCGCATCCATCGTGGAAAGAGCTATGGCTCGATGGTCAGTATGATTTATAAAACTACTTTCCGAATCATATGCATCCACGGCGTAGTAAAAAGTCGGATCCATAGTCACAACTATATTAGGTTTTAACTTTCTGATATACCAAACTATGCGCTCTTTAAGGATTAGATCGCTCACAAGCTGCGTGTCGATAAAATCAAGAAAGAAAACATCTTTTACTCCTAGGATCTTTGCTGCTTCCAACTGTTCTTTTTTTCTGATCGCTGCCAGGTGTTCGTGCGTCATCTCTGGATCAGATGATCCTCTCGATCCATCAGTACCAATAATATAGTAGGCAGTTGCTCCCTCCTCTATCCAACGGGCTATCGTACCTGAGGCGGTGAAGTCCATGTCATCAGGATGAGCTCCAACTGCTAACACAACTTTGTTTGACATAGTGGGTCTGGGTGGGATCGAACCATCGACATCTACTTTACCTGCATCGCCGCATGCTGTGCGTCTGCTTGGGATCGAACCAAGGACATCTACTTTATAAGAATAGCGCTCTACCACTGAGCTACAGACGCTTACTACGGCAAAACGAGTAAGAATAGCGCTCTGCCACTGAGCTACAGACCCGAAAGTATTGCCATTTTACCAGAGGGGTCAAAAAGAGACAAGTAAGGTTAGGAGAATTTGCATCTACATTTTTGACCTGGAATTAATTTCAGCTTCAACTACTTTTACATTACGCCCATATTTAAGTCGCGAGAGCTCTTTTATGAGATCTGATACGCGCTGATCCTGGGCTGCTTTTTCAGCTACTATGTCTTTGGTCGTATCAAGTGAGAATGGTGGAACAGGCTCTCCACCGACAATCGTTCTCACATAGCAATTAAATTTATCGACATTAATCAAATCTGCCTCGGTAAAAATTGGCTGGAACTCATGCTGGAGATAATTAGCATCAGTAACACCTACTCTAAATGCTGCTATCGTTCCCACATTACCAAAGATTGCGTTCTTTACTTCCTCCTCCATTTGACCCACGAACTGATTTGCGACGATAAGATTAAGTCGATATTTTCGAGCTTCTGAAAGAATTTGTGCAAAGTCTGGTGTAGCAAAATTCTGGAACTCGTCCACATAGAAAAAGAAATCCTGACGCTGATCCATGGGGATGTCTTGTCTCGACATCGCAGCCACCAAGATCTTTGGTACTAAAATAAGACCCAAGAAACTCGAGTTCTCCTCCCCTATCTTACCCTTAGAAAGATTGATTAATAAAATCTTTTTTGTATCCATTGCCTCACGGAAATTAAATGCGCTGTCTGATTGACCAATGATATTTCTAATCATTTTATTGGTCACGAAGCGTCCGAATTTAGAGACGATATAGTCGAGCACTTCTGATTTATGAAAATCTGATGTCTGTGCAATTTGATCTGTCCAGTACCGTCTGATAACTGGATCTTCGACCAACGGTAGTAACTCCTGCACGAAAGTTTGATCTGTGAGTGCACGCACTACCTCCATAAAGGTCGCACCCGGCTGATACATGCAGGTAAGCATGGCATTTCGTACTGCGTGTTCAAATCGAGGTCCAATAATACCTGTTTTATTCGGATCAAAAAGTTTATACATGAGCCCAATAACAGAGGTAACGACCAGATGTCGCTGCTGCTCATCTCTCGCCTCAAGCATATTAAAGCCCATCGGTTGCTCTAAGTCCGCCGGGTCAAAAAGGATGACATCCTCAGCGCGCTCAGGAGGCATGACTAAGAGGATGTCCTCTATCAAATCACCGTGAGGATCAATAACTGCTATTCCGTGACCATTCTTTATATCCTGCATGATCATTAATTTAAGAAATTCTGTCTTTCCCGTACCCGTCTTACCGATAATATACATATGTCGCTGTCTATCTGATGGACTCATAAAGACTGGCTTAGAAAGTCCCCTAAATGAACTTTTCCCCAGATAAAGACCCTCCGTTGGAGTATTTGCAGGAGCAGGCGCACGCTTGGAGTTTACCCAATGAATACCTGGTGTCTGGACGCTCTTATTAGGAAAATGAAAGATTGTAGCCAGCTCTTCACTCGTTAAGATAGAGGTCTGACCACGAAGCGGAAAGTATCGATAAATAAAATCGGATACGAACAACCCCTTAAACCAGTGCTTATTCTTATCAAATTTATTTACTCCTGCATACTGACTAAATGCACCCTTTAAATTACTCAGATGCGCCTCAGCTGCTTCCTTAGAACTCGATGAAACAACCAGCCTCACTATCGCATTAAAGCCCGGTTTGCTTATCTTATTCTCTATAGCCTCTAGCTCTTTACTATCTGATGAGTACTTAGCTGTCTCAGGATTTGCCTCATTTTTCTTTGTTTTTGATAGATGTTCCTTACCCTCATGTTTCCATTTTTTATCCGCAGGTTGTAATAAAATCTGTATTGCTGCACCCTCTCCCTCACCCATCTTTGCCAAAACTGAGGTAATTGATGCCATCGAATCAACTGCCAAATCTTTAAATACTCGTATCGGTTTATAATCGCTCCCTTCAAGAGAGAGTGATACAAAGGCAACCTTACCTGTTTCTGAGAAAATATTATATTCACCAGCAAGCGTATTCCCCTCTCGTTGCTTTGCGGATGGATCAGCAACCTGAACGATCTCTGCATCAGGATAAGAGCCATTAATTTGTTTTTCAACATAATCTTTTAGCTTTTTTGGTACATTAATATAAAATCGTATATCCCCTGGCATTCCCACGATCTCACACGAAATATGAGGCTGACTTCTAAAAAAATCAAGCTTCTTAGTCTTACGAAGAGCTGCAATACTGGAAAAAAGCTGCTCTGCGGCATCAATCTTTATCTCATTATCTCGTGGGAGAGAGACTTGAAGGAGAACCGAACTGAGTGAGTCCTTCTCTCTCTCTTTATTTCTCATCCACATTAGCCAGAGATAACTAAACCCTATAGAGAAAAGCCCGATGGCAATACCGCTAAAAATAAGGGTAAAAAAAAGCGTCATCAATGATTCAAGTGATGTATTCATACGTTAAGCGTTAATTGTTTGAAATTTTCTGATGATATATGCTGTTAGCTGCGCAAGCCAGTGCCTTGATTCACCAGTAGAACTTTCTTTCTCAACTTTTTTCGCCTCAATTGGACTATACGGGAGATAGATAGACGTCGTCTGAGGGATGATAACAGGAATCGCCGCTCGCGCTGGCTCAATACCGGCAGCTTTATGTGAGCCATCAAGCTGTGGCTGCTCACTATTTGCCGTGACCTCGACACCAGCCTCAGCTACCTCCGGAGAAAGACTTGGCATCTGCTCTGATGGTCGCATATATTCACTAACAGGCGCCTGTATCCCAGGTGCATGCTCCTTATGAGGACCACCCACTGGTTGGAAAGCAGGCTGAGGAGGGCTTATGGCAGATACAACAGTAGGCACCTGTACAGCGACCCTCTCAAGTGGCGCTGGAGATGTGGGCATCTGATTTGGGTCAAGCGTTAGAGGCTGATCTGACACCGCAATGGGAGCAGGTGGCGGCGGTACTACCGGAGGAACCGTGACCGGAGGTTGTGTTGAGATTGGCAGTGTAGTATCCATAATTCTCTTAATAGTAGCACGAATCTATAAATCTAACAACGAAATTAGCCTCGACTCTGTCACTAGTGATCGCTAATTAGCCTCTTTCTGTTCTTTCTTTTTTTTACTTTGCTGAAAGAGAGTAAAGAGAAAGCCTTCATCGTCATTATTTTTTTTCTTCTTCTTTCTTCTTTTTTCTTGCGCTCTTTCTTCATTATGCTTCTGCTCTTTAATTTTCTCATCCAGAGACCGCTTCTCACTCTCCTTTTTGCTTTTTTTACCATCTCCCCCACAGCTAACATCGATTCCACATTTTTGACAGTTAGGAATTAAGACTCCATAGGGGCGTTTATTCTCCTTATGACACCCCGGGCAGTTAAAATAGAGTGATTCATATTGGTCTTTTTCATCTGGTCGAGATCCAAGCGAGAAATCAAGTACGCTAAATGGTGCACTATTCCCAAAGCTAAATCCTCCAGAGAAGCCACACCCAGTATCTACTTCTCTCACTGCCATAGAACCAAGTACGAACATATCAGCCACTGAGGCTATCTCGTCTGTTTTATCTGACTGCTCTAACATATAATAAGATCCTTTTTTTAGCATACGTACCACATCATCTGCTTTATTCAAAATCGCGTTATATGATCTTTGTACCATGCCGCTCTCATTGGACGCCTCTGCTACTACGAGAAGATAGCGGTTAATGAGGGGCATGCATTCGTTCTTAACCATAGCCATCTCTTCACGTGACAGACTATCCGCTATATCAGAGTGAAGGAAGTCATGAATATCATCAGAAGTAAGACGGGCGGCCTGTGCGATTTCTACTTCGAAGGGATGAGCGAGAAGATCAATATCATCAACCAGGTGACTTGGTGTATCTATACCAAGGCCACCTAGCCTCTTCATTGTTTCAGCAACTGTTAACCCTGACATATATCTCACCACTTCAATGTCTGTCTCAGATATGCGGTGAAAAACGTCATAAAAATTATGCTTATATACTGAGCCTTCTTTACCAGGCGGTGAAACCGAAATCATCATTTTCCCAACCTCGCTCAGATGGCTCTGAATTTTTCGCTGGCCCTCAATTTCTGCTGCTTCGCGAAGCTGATCCTGCACTGATGACCCGAGCTCTTTACTCCTCTGCTGGCCCTTTTCATACCACTCAATCAGTGGCTTCTGCTCAAATCGATCACGCATGATTCCCCGATTGTCCATACTATCAATTCTGTCGCTCACTGAGGCATTGAGTCTTTCGCCAAGCATAGTGACTAGATTACATGTAGTAAGTCCATCAACTGCTTCTTTTTCACGCCTATATCTCGCAAGATTAGTGTCCTTAAGTACCTGTAGTTTTTGATACGCTTCTAGATCGTATGAAAGCGTATAGGTAAGGTGCGTCCTAGAATCACTCATTGACCCTTGTTCAAACGTGCTATTCCCTATCTCCTCGAAAGGTTCAGGATAAACGACTAACTGCGGCAAAATCTCTTCTTGCTGATGATGACTATATCCTTTTCTTTCCATAAAAAAACTCCTTCTTCCGAAAGAGTACACTGCTTACGCTGTACTTCTGCTCGGAAGATGTATGTTCAATAAAGAACAGATGGGATCTGGCTTAATCGCCCAAGCGACTTCACAGTTGCGGCACAGCCCTGATTTACACAGGTTTCACCTTTTTACTTTGTCTGAGACCAAATTGTTTCTCTCTTTTTCTCTTTATGATTAATAAATCGTGCAGTACTAAATAATAAATCCGACAATCGATTAATGTATTTTATTACTCCCTGGTCAATTGGCTCTCTCTGCAGCAACTCCACCAATCCTCGCTCTGCTCGACGAGCAACAGTTCGAGCCTGGTGCAAAGCCGCACCAGAGACTGACCCCCCAGGCAAAATAAAATTTTTCAATGCTGACATTTCTTTAGTTTGAGCATCAATAACCTCCTCAAACTTTTTAACCCTCTTATCTAAAAAGATAACTGGTTTTGCCTGAGGATTAGCTAGGTAGGCACCTATACTGAAAAGATCATGTTGAATCCTTTCTAGCTCATCTACTACTGCACCATGCTTTATCATATTGGCGACAACCAGACCAATGACACTGTTTAACTCATCGATTGTACCGTACGCCTCTACTCGTGTATCTGATTTAAGCACTCTGGCTCCGCCAAAAAGAGATGTCTTCCCTTTATCTCCGGTTCGTGTATAAATAGCCACTATTTTCTCCTAGCCAATAACGGCTGCCTCCTATAAATCCGATAGGTAAGAAATTCAAATAACAAAACAAATGTCGTGGTATAGAGTAGGTCCCCAATAATAGTATTACGGAAAAATGGAATGGCCATTATGAAGGCTGAAAGAAGACCCTGTGCGTCTTTCGTATAGATATGGCCGGCTACCCACACGCCAAAATTAGTAATAAGAAAAAAGATTGTCGAAGCGAGCAAGGTCACTAAAAGAATTCTTCCAGCAGTTTTTTGCTTACGTGCCCACAGGCCTAGCAGCCCTGATATCAGAAAACTAACGTAGACAAAAACCAATGTATCATGAAACCCTAAAAAGAAATCTGAGATAAACATAATGACGAGTGGAAGGACGAGCGCATATTTTTTATCCAGGTATAGACCACCAAACAATGCAATCGCTGTAATTGGAGCGAAATTAGGCAGGTGTGGCACAAGCCGCATCACTACTCCCATAAGTATGATAAGCAGAGGTAGCCATAGACTGTCTTTACGATTTATTAAAAGGTTCATCTTAGTAGGTCTGTATTTTCCACTCTAGTTGATCAGTATCTTTCGCTATGTAGGAAGCCGGACCAACCTTAGCCATTTTTCCATTAATAAAGAAAGACCAGAACTCTTTTTTATTTGGCTGTGCCTCTTCTCCATTAATGCCGCTCACCATTCCTGAACGATCCAGTGTAATCGCAGCATGCTCCTTAAGCAGAGTTAATGCATCAACTCCCTCTTTGCCAGAATATGTGACGGTCTTAGATGCAGCCTGCTCTCCTATGACGACTGCTGGTGTGGGCTGTATAGGTTTTTGTAATGATTTTTTAGCGGGAGATACGTAGGCTATCGAAGCTAAAATAGAAATAAGGATAATACCGATTAGAAAATATATTCTAATACGCCTTGTTAGAACCACTGGTGATTTTGATCGTTTCTGTAAAACCATAGATTTTCCTGCTCGGGTCCGCCAGCTGGCGGATAAAATAACTATTTGTTTTCTGTCTTTACAGTAGCGGCACTGAGAGGGTGTTCAACCCTGCTTACCAAATAGTTAGCATTCGCTATAGCCGCAGCCATAGCACTTCTTACAACCCTCTTCGTACGCAAAGCTCGCTGATCCACACTCAGGACAGATGTCAAAAAGATTAGTAGTATTACCGCTTCGCGCAGTTGCCTCCATAGTCATCTCAGATTGTTGAACAAACCCTAGCTGTGCTGTAGGAGCTGCTGGCTCATCGACCTTAAGTAAGAATGATACTTGTGCAGTAGTAGAATGACCATTACCATTGGTGCTATCGCTAGCACCCTCAATTACCGGCACTTCTCCTTCTGGTACTGTCACTGCATCTGCTGCGATTGGCTCTACTGGCCTGTCTTCTACTTTACCATTGACCCTAAAATTAGCATGCTTTGCGAGCACCTTCGCTACTGCGTCAGGAAGCGAACGAACTCTATTCTCGCCAAAACCCACACTACGCGCTCCACCGATTCCCGTTAACTCAGAGACGATCTCACGTAAGCGCTCCCTCTGAGGAACAGGACTGTGGATACGGAGTACAAATGAGATCATTCGACCTAGCGCGTCTGCCATCGCCATTACATCAGATCCTGACTTACCATTATTAATGAACACTTCAAACGGCTGCTTGTTCTCATCATGATTGATGGTCACGTACATTCTCCCAATTGGACTCTCTGCTTTGTACGTTGTCCCCTCAAGTATCATCGGTCGAGGGATACGTGGGACAACTGGGACAACTGGGACAACTGGTTTTTCATCAGCTTTTTTTGCATCCGGTATCCGCTCGAGAACACCTGCACGTGAACCATCCCGCATATAGGTTATGCCTTTAAGCCCTGAGTCATATGCATCCATATAGAGTCTTTTCACATCTTCCATTGTGTGATTATTAGGAGCATTAACTGTCTTTGAGATTGACGAGTCAATATATTTCTGAGCTACAGCCTGAACTTTTACATGCTCTTCAGGCGTTAGATCATTTGCCGAAACGAAGTAACCAGGCTTAGTCTGATCAGGATTATCCAAGCGCCACTGATCAAATAGTGGATGATACATAATCTCTTCCCCACCTCTCCATTTACGCTTAAATGTGAATTCATATACTGGCTCAACGCCCGATGAAACGCCTGACACCAGCGATGTTGTGCCTGTTGGCGCTATGGTTAAAAGAACTGCATTACGAATTCCCTGCTCACCGATTTTTTTACGAAGTGCCTTAGGAAGTTGTTTTACAAAATGCGCATCCAGATACTTATCTTTATCAAACATTGGGAACGAACCCCTCTCTGCTGCTAAGTCTGATGAGGCGTCATAGGCGTTATCACGAAGAACTTGAAAAATTTTCTCTATAACAGGGATAGATTTCTCAGAACCATAAGCAAGCTTCATTTTAATAAGCGCATCCCCTAGTCCCATGATGCCTAAACCTGTTCGACGAATGTCCTTAGCACACTTCTCGTTTTCTTTAAAGAAATAAAAGGTTTGATCGATGACATTGTCTAACATGCGCATAGCAACTTTGACATCTTTACCAAAATTATCATAATCAAAGGTCTCATTATCTACATAAGCCGCTAGATTCATAGCGCCTAAATTACAGACGGCCCATGCACCAAGAGGCTGCTCACCGCAGGGGTTAGTCGCGATAAGTCGCTCAAAATAATACGTATTACTCTGCTTATTCGAACGCTCCATGAAATGAAGGCCCGGCTCTGCGCTGCGCCACGCAGCCGTACAAATCTTATCCCAAAGCTCGCGTGCCTTAACTGTTTTATAGACTATTGTTTTTTTACCAAGTTTTTTCCAGAGATCTATCTCGCCGTTCCATTTTTCATCATATTCAGGATCAGAAATATCAGGATAAATTAAATCCCAATCAGCATTTGCTTTTACCGCTTCCATAAATGCATCTGATATACAAACCGAGAGATTAGCACCATTAATCTTAGTCAAGTCCTCTTTAACAGTAATAAATTCTTCAACGTCTGGATGCCAATCCCAGAGCATAAGCATGGTAGCCCCACGCCTACTTCCACCTTGTTGAACAATATCGTGTGTTGCTACAGAAAAAAGAGTAGCCCAATTAACAGGGCCAGAGGATGTCCCATTAACCTTTTTAACGCGGGCGCCCTTAGGCCTAAGCGATGAAAGATTAAGCCCCACGCCACCTGACCTAGCCTGAATTTCAACGAGCTGACCAAGTGCCTCCAGGATGCCGTGGCGAGAATCTTTTGGACTGGGGATGACAAAACAATTAAAATACGTTACCTGATAGTCTGTTCCTGCTCCTGATAAGATACGGCCAGCCGGAACAAATTTGAAGCCCTCCATAACCTGGTAAAAGGTCCCCTCCCATTTCTTCTGATCTGCTTTTTTTTCAGTCGATGCTATGCCCCTTGCAACTCGACGCCACATCTCCTCAGGAGTATGCTCGATCCGTTCTCCCTCAGCGTTTTTTAACGCATAGCGATCTAAAAATACTTTGTTTCTGATTCCGTCTAATTGTACTGGCATAATTTATTGGATTAATTTTTTAACTTCTTTTTCAAAATCTTCTACGTCTACAAAGTGCTTAAAGACGCTCGAGAATCTAATATATGCAATTTTATTAATTTTTTTCAGATGATCTGAGATCAACTGACCCACCCGCTCACTGGGAACCTCCATGCTTTCTCCGCCTCGTAATTCATGGATGACTTCGGTAATCATCTTATCTATCGCGTCAACTGAAACAGTTGTTTTTTCACACGCGCTAATAAGTCCTGCCTTTAATTTCTCCCGATTAAACTGCTCCCTTTTACCGTCTTTTTTTATAACGATAAGATTTATTGTCTCTATCCGTTCGTATGTAGTAAATCTGCGTTGACAGTTCTGACATGAACGCCGTCGCCTGATTGCGTCTAGGTCTTCGCTGTCCCGCGTCTCAACAACCTCTGATTCCTGACTTCCACAGTAGGGACAATGCATAATTTTAGCGTTTAGTCACTAGCGCCTAGTTTCTATACACTAAACGCTCATTAACTAGTATATGGATTTAGTGTCCTAAAAGACTATATGACTCTACCCGTGCTCCTGTCAATAGATAGAAGTCGATCAAAAAACATCAACGGCAATAGGTCGGGAAATGATAGCTTCAGACTATGAAAATCTCTTACAAAGACTCATTTAAATGAGTTTATTTTTGAGCATCCTGAAGAGGTTTTTGGTACGTCTTAAGACGATTAAGCAAGACTTCTAACTTTTTACCATTTTCATAGGTAACTGCTTTTTTAAGATCTGTTAAAACCTGCGTATGCTTCTCGCGTGCACTACTAAGCTTCTGAATAAAAATGTTAACCTCCCTACCCTCTCGTTTTAATTGAAATGCCTGATTAAATGCTTCATGAAAATAATTCTCTCCTTTTTCGATAGTAGTAATAGCAAGTGCCTCATTTTTCTCATCCTCTTTTAGCAAAAGCTCCCCTGCGGCAACACGCTTATCAGCTTGGAGCAAATTAAATGATGCCCTCTTCACTGGGTCTGCAATTAGGAATAATACTATTCTGTCCCTAATCATTTTTATAGGATAGAGAGGGTTATTGGGAAGTATCCCTGGATAAACGAGCGAATAATCGATGGTGTGCACTCTTGCTACAGCAAGCCCAGCAGCTGAGGTGCTCATTTCTTGCGCATGAACAACAGGAGAGATACTACCTATAAGTAATAATACTATCAACGCAAATCTCATAAATACAGGATGATGATAATAGAAAATAGACTCAGTTGCAAGCGTGCGGCTACGCGGTAGAGCTTTTTACAATCTGTAGTCGCTTCGCTCGAAGGAGAGCCTCAATATCAGCTACGGCCTCAGAGAGAAGATTGTGCTTATTAACAACGAGGTAGTCACAGTCTGTATATTGCTTCAGCTCCCATATAACCAATGACTCGTTCCATCTTATTTTAGCCCCCTCCTGCCCTTCTATGCTCATAACACGCTTTTTCATCTCCTCTATCGATTCTCCGGTGAGATAAACAAAGACAACTCGAGGAACCATTTGTCGTATCTTTTCTTGAATGTTTTTAACACCCTTTGTCTCAATTTTCCAGATAACAGTCACCCCTTGAGAAAGAGCATCCACCAGAGTTTTTTCTTGAGTACCATATAGCTCACCTCTGAATTCAACCCACTCAAAAAATGCCCCTTCAGCTATAAGCCTCTCAAACTCATCTCGTGAAATAAAGTGGTAGGGATGCCCCTCTGATTCACCATCTCGGAATGCCCTGCTGGTCGTCGTCGTTATCTTAACAATTGAGGGATCATGCTCCACAAGACTTCCAATCAGACTATCTTTTCCAGCGGCTGTTGGCCCTGTAAGCACGAGGAGTAGCGAACGATTCGCTTGGTCTGAAATTTCTGACTCAATTGGCAAAAGACTCATAAGAAAAGTGAGTATAGCATATATCAAGAAGCTAACATACGAACTTGCTCAACGAGCCTATTTGCATACCCATATTCATTATCATACCAAGCAACAACCTTTACCATGGTTCCACCAACAACCTGTGTTAGTGCTAAATCAACAATTGATGAATAAGGATTTCCTATAACATCACTCGAGACAAGCGGGTCTTCGGTAACTGCGAGGATACCTTTCCAAGCAGGATTAGTCGCCTCACGCCTGAACAGATCGTTCACTTCTTCTTTAGTTGTTGCCCTCCCAAGAAGAAAAGTAAAATCAGCGAGCGATCCAACGGGGACAGGGACACGAACGGCTAGGCCTTTAAACTTTCCTTCAAGCTCAGGAAGAGCTTTGGCTGCTGCCTCGGTAGCACCAGTTGAAGTTGGAATAATATTAAACCCCGCTGCCCTCGCTCTTCGATAATCTTTATGGCCTCCATCCTGCAGGTGTTGATCTGAAGTATAGCCATGGATAGTTGTCATCATGGCTTTTTCTATACCAAATGCGTCTTGTATAATTTTTGCCACAGGTGCTATGCAGTTCGTAGTGCACGATGCATTGCTTATGATTTGCTGACCCTTAAATGCCTGCTCGTTAACTCCAAGCACTATAGTATCTACGCCCTCACCCTTTACCGGTGCTGAGAGAACAACGGATTTTGCCCCAGCAGCTAAATGCTTTTGAAGGCCTTCCTTTTTAGTAAAATGCCCCGTTGATTCTATGACGACATCAATACCTAGATCTTTCCAGGGCAAGAGGGCGGGATCTTTCTGTGAATAAACAGGGATTTCTTCTCCATTAACTACCAACTTTCCTAAAAATTCTTCAGGATCCGTCTCTTCACGAGTAATTGTGGCAAGTGGTAGCCCTAAGATACCGTATGCCGAGTCGTACTGAAGCAAGTATTTCCAACCATCCAGATCAGTTGATCCCCCTGCGTTTATCGCGGCTACCTGAATCACATCAGCATGCTTTTGTAATATCACACGATGAGCAACCCGTCCTATTCGTCCATAGCCATTGATCGCAACTCGTATCATCAATCCAGTATAAGCTTTCGCAGTAAAAAAAAACAACCATCCTAGTTGACGCCACTTCCAACATCTGAGTATGATGATAGCAGCTCGAGTAATCGAGACTAACTAGCGTGAACAATCTACTACATACAAAAAAAGGGTTATTTTCTATACTATTATTACTACTGCTTGCCTTAGGGATACCAGTTGGCGTCTACCTCTCCCAAAACACACAGCTGCTTACCCAAAATGCAGCTTCTGAACCAGATCTAATTGTGAATAGTTTTCAGCTCACTGATTCTGGAGGCAATGTGCGGTCTGCATTTAGTATCGGTGAGGATATCTACGTACGTGTTTCTCTTAAAAACCAGGGAGGAGCAAAAGGAATTTCAAACGATGGATTAACTATGACTACTATCTATGCTAATAAATCAGAACCTGCTGGATTTAATAGCGCGAGCACCCCAACTCTCCAGATGAAAAACGGAGAATTTGGTGCTGGAACTTCTTATATATACTCCTCTATCTACAGCTCTACTACTCAATCGAAATTTGTTAATGGAGATTATTCATGGCGAAGAAGTAATGCTGGCAAATTTACTGCCAGAATACTTATCAACGCAAATAAATTTGTAGCTGAGTCCAACTTTGATAACAACCAGATCGCAATTGAATATACAATTAGCAGTACTCCTCTTTACTTGCCGGGTAAGACATATACTACCCCCCCCTCCGGATACGACGGGGCTTACTGCACGCCCCCGACCTCTGTACTTGTCGCTGGTTTGGTTGGATGCGTAATGACAAAGCCAGTTAGTGGGAAAAACTTCGGAAAAATTACCAACACGGGATCAACCACTCGAACAGTCGGCATGTCAGCAGCTAAGGCATACATAACCTATCCTATCCCCTATCCATCTAACTGCAATGCAACTGACCCAGCCTGTACGCCTCTTTATAACTGGATTTGGACCCAGACCATCTACTCTGCCCAAACAACGACTTTGTCAGCAGGAAAGACTGTTTATATAGAAATTCCAGTCCCAGATTGCTCATGGCAGGTTGATGCATTTGAGGGCAACATTTATCCATCGTTTACACCCCCGAATCGCTTTTACTCAGGGTCAAATCGCTACCTTGACGGATACTTTCACATCATACCAGTGTGTAAGCCAGTTATCCCAAGTCCTACGCCAACGAGCACGCCCGTGCCATCAGCTACACCGACGCTTACTCCAACTCCAAATCCTACAGACACACCAACGCCGACAGCTACGCCTGTACCTAGCCCAAGCGTTACACCAAGCATAACTCCAACTGATTCGCCCACACCCACGCCTACTATTTGCCCTATACCTGCTACAGTTAATAATGTGAAGATTACCTGTCCAAATTGTCAACCTTAACTTATGAAAATTAATAAATCATTTTTTATAGGACTTGTTATTACCATCCTACTTCTGGGCGGAGCAGTGGTGGCATTCTATCTGTCGCAGCAAAACCAGGACGTTCGCCAACGTGCTTCTGAGGTAACCACTGGACCCTTTGGTAAAGCAATCGTATTTGACGGAGCAACTTCGCAAATATACATCGGATCTACAAGTGCTGCTACGCTTCCTGTTGTCTCGAGCCCATTTAGCATCAGCATGTGGATCAAGCCTGAGTACCTTGCCCCTGAACCAGAGAGCGAGTCTCGATTTATTCTTGACTCTAATGTGCTTTCAAGTCCAAATCCTGAATGCAAAGATCAGGTCTCGTTATATATCACCCCCAATGTGAGCTCAGTAACAGGATCACACTATTCATTGTTTGCAAGAGCAACAACGGCCTCTGATCAACAAACTACTATTGGAAACCCCAATTATGGACTACCCTACAACCAATGGTCCTATATTGTATTTAGTGTTGATTCCGGAGGAACTGCTAAAATCTTCGCAAACGGAACCCTACTTGATACCACGACTCTTGTTCGCAACCTCTGCTTGGATGCAAATAACTACTTTTATCTCGGTTCGGGAGCGTGGCCACACACCTCAACCCACTATAAGGGACAGATTGATGAGCTAACGTTCTCTACTGAGTCAATTGACACTAGTGAGATGCCTGTTCCAACAACTCCAAATACCATAACCGCCAACACAACTGGGCTGTATCATTTTGATAATAATCTCTCTGATGAATTCTCGGCTATTGATGCACCTTCTCTAGGATCGATTACCTATGCGGATTCAACAGTGGTGTCGTCCACTACCCCACCTGTTTGCGAAGCAACTCTCTCTACCTGCTCTTGGGATCCAGTAGATACTGCGGTCAGCTACCACTATACGATTACTGAGGAAGGCAAGGATACACCTATTGCTGAGGCAGACGTTCAAGCACCAACAACCAGCACAAGCTTCACGAGTGACATAAATAAGACCTATACCTGTGAGGTAACAGCATCCAGCGCATGTGGCACAGGCCCCAAGGGCTCAGCTACCGCTACCTGCTCAGTCTCTCCTACCCCTACGCCTACTCTTACACCCACAGGAGTCCCTCCGACTCCAACAGCAACGGGAGTTCCACCTACGCCTACTCTTACACCCACAGGAGTCCCTCCGACTCCAACAGCAACGGGAGTTCCACCTACGCCTACTCTTACACCCACAGGAGTTCCTCCGACTCCAACAGCAACGGGAGTTCCACCTACTGCAACGACCGCGCCTATTGCTACTAACACGCCTATTCCGGGAGTTGCTACCGATACACCAACTCCGACCATGGCAAGCCCTGGAAGCCCTATTCAGACCTTTGCTATTGCAGGAGGCATCTTCCTAACTATAATCGGGGCACTGCTTCTCTTCGCTCTATAATGGTATGAAATTCCCTATATCCTTCTCCTCGTAGGAGAAGTAATGTCTCGGCGAGTCGAGACAAAGATGAGATCTTATATTTACCCTATGTTTGAGAACGGATTTTAAAAGGTAGTGGAGAATTTAACCTCACCCTTCCCTCTCCTGACAGGAGAGGGATAAGCAGTGTTCCTCTGAGGAAGGATTAGTCAGTAAATTCCTGGACGTACATTTTTCCATATATTCCCCCATCCATAACTCCTATTCCGACCTTATTATAATTCGGAGAGAGAATATTAGCTCGGTGTCCAGGACTGTTCATAAGACCTTGATGAGATAACTGTGTACTAGGAGCGAGTGCTAAATTCTCACCTGCATGTAGATAGATTATACCTTCATCGTTCATCCTATCAAAAGGTGATTCATTCTCTTTATTATAGTGAGAGAAAAATCCCCGCTGGAACATATTAGTTCCATATTTACGCGATAAGACGAGTAGTGCAGGATCAACAGTTAAAACACTCAGTCCTCTTTTCTCTCGCTCCTTATTAACCAGCCTCACCATCTCTGCCTCTGCTTGCTCATCAACGGTTGGCGTGAGGACAGTAAAGTGAAGAGTGATAGTAGTATCACTTTGCGGCTTAACTGTCATAACATTTAACGTATCTGATATGGCACCTCCAAAAACATTATTCAGACTATGCTGAACCGATGCTGTATGAGCCACGAGTGTGCTTCCAAAACGCGAACCAATAACTAATTGCTTGAGAACAGGCGTCGAGGGCAGTGCGATGATAACTGTTAGAAAAAATGATAAAATTATATACGCAGAAGCGAGCCCTGGAAATATCCCGAGAGGATGATCTAATTTTCTCAAAATATTCCTATATTTATGAGTATCTGGTCTTGCTGGAGCCAGCTGATCAATCCTTCGCAAAAGAAGCGTAATAATTATCTCAACTGTCAAAGCAATCAAGAAAAACGCTATTGCATTAGCGAAGCCTTGCGGGAGAGAAAAAAGGGCGATTAGCCAGGCAGCAACAGGGGTAAAAAATATCAATCCTAAGAGAAATGAAACAATAAAGCTTAAAAAATCAAGTGTAGCTCGAAAAAAACCCAGTAGGTATCCTTCATAACAGTAAAATAGTACCACTATAAACAAGATCACATCAAGAGCATTTACCCCGAACTGTCGCATCGAAAGAAAGCTGACTACCTGTGTAAGAACTTCATTAAGTGAAAAAATTGCTTGCATATACAACTAAATTATGTCCCTTATTTATTATATGCCTCTCATATATATTTGTCAGCATAAAAGCCTGAATGGTATGATGATACTCATGATAACAATTCATAAGGCATACAAGCACCTTTCAAGAAAGAGAATTTGGATCTATAGCGCCTTAGCTATTTTTTTTCTCTTATTTATTGGCTTTTACTTTTATGTATTAAAGGATTTGCCATCACCCACCAGACTAAGCACGACCAATTTACCTCAATCAACAAAAATCTATGACCGGCGCCAGCGACTTCTCTACACCATATATGCGGATAAGAACCAGTCTTTCGTGCCACTTTCTCAGATTCCCCTCCATCTCCAGCACGCTACGATTGCCATAGAGGATAAGGATTTTTACTACCATGGCGCAGTCGATTTACGAGGTATACTGCGTGCAGGCTACGCAACGCTTTTTAAAAAGGATCTTCAAGGAGGATCAACTATTACCCAACAACTAGTTAAGACAAGCCTCCTCTCACCCGAACGAACACTTCAGCGCAAGGCCAAAGAGCTTCTTGAATCGATTGCAACTGAAGTCATATATACCAAACCAAAGATTCTTGAAATGTATCTCAATCAAGTCCCCTACGGCGGCACAGCATATGGTGTAGAGGCAGCAGCGCAGACTTACTTTGGTAAAAATGTTAAACAATTATCACTCGCTGAATCAGCACTCCTTGCTGGCTTACCAGAATCTCCGACAACCTACTCCCCTTTTGGTTCTCATCCAGAATTCGCAAAACAACGACAAGTTGAGATATTAACTGCGATGAAAAGCCAGGGCTATATCACTGAGGCTGAATTCAAATTAGCAAAAGCATCTCCACTCCTTTATCGTAAACTGACCAATCCAATTATCGCTCCCCACTTTGTCCTCTATGTAAAAGATCTGCTCGTTAAAAAATATGGCGTTAAGACAGTAGAGCAAGGTGGTCTTAGTGTCACAACGAGCCTAGATTTAGATATTCAAAACTTTGCCCAGACCACAGTAGCGTCTGAGGTAGCCGATTTAAAGAACTATCACGTCGGAAACGGCGCAGCAGTTATTACAAAACCAGGAACGGGTGAAATTCTTGCTATGGTAGGAAGCAAGGATTACTTTGACGAATTTGGGGACGGTAATGTAAATGTCACACTTAGCCATCGCCAGCCAGGATCATCTATAAAACCTATTAACTATGCAGTCGGGCTTATTAAGGGCTATAGCGCTGCAACTCCCTTTGTAGACCAAGCAATCTGTTTTCCAAATCTAGCTGGACAGGCCCCTTATTGCCCCAAAAACTACGACGGAAAATATCATGGAGTTATGCAGATGCGCTTTGCCTTAGGAAACTCTATTAATACCTCGGCCGTTCAAATGCTTAAAATAAACGGTGTAGACGCTATGATTGCCACAGCAGCAGCTATGGGTATAAATGGTTATAAAAAAGATCCATCACGCTACGGACTCTCCCTCGCCCTTGGTGGAGGTGAGGTCACTATGCTCGAGATGGCAACAGCCTATGGCGTCTTTGCTAATAATGGCTATCGCATCGACCTTCACCCACTCTTAAGGGTTGTTAATAGTCAGGGGCGAATACTAGAGCAGTACAGTGCGCCCACTAGCCCTATTTTTGGAGAAAAAGTACTTCCGACCGGTGTAGCATTTATCATCTCTCACATTCTCGCAGATAATGGCGCCCGCCTTCTCGCATTTGGCCCGTCTTCTGAGCTTAAAATTGGTAAAAGTCTCCCTGTCTCAGTAAAGACAGGCACGACCAACGACTATCGCGACAATTGGACTATTGGCTATACCCCCTCCTTTGTCGTGACAGTATGGGTAGGAAATAATGATAATACCCCCATGAATGGTCTCGCGTCAGGAATTACTGGTGCTGCGCCCATTTGGAATAAAATCATGACCCATCTTTTAAGCAACAGCCCTGCAGAGCAACTACGACAGCCAACAAATATTATCGGAAAAACCATCTGCTCAACGTCGGGACTGTATCCACCACCCCCAGATAAAGGGAGCTGTCCTACTCGTTTTGAGTATTTCATCAGAGGAACTGAACCTAAAAAATCTGATGCTGGATTACAAAAAGTGTTCATTGATAAAACTACTCAGGATCTCGCAAAGCCCGGTCAAACTGATAACATAGAGGAGAGAGATGCAATGATTGTCACGGACCCTCTTAATAATCGTTACTGCGTTACCTGTGCCCACATTACCCCTAGCCCTTCACCTTGACATGAATGAGGCTTCTCATCTAGTATGAATACACTCATGAATAGCCTTTCATTTGTCTTTGGGACTAAACCAACTCCTTTCGGAGGAATGCAGTAATTATGGATCCTGTAGCACCGCCATCACAGACTCCCGCAGTATTACCGCAGGCTCCAATGACACCAATCCAGCCAGAGCCAGTTCAAAATACACCCCCTCTTAATGCAAGTGCAAATAAAAAATCACTTTTTTTAATAATCGGCATTATCATACTTGTCCTAATCACCGCCACCCTCAGCCTCCTTCTCCTTCTTCGTAGCTCAACAACTACAACAATGACTACTAAAACCACAGAGAGTCAAAATAATACCCCGGCTCCGTAGCGCTTTTCCTTCTTTTCAAGACAGAGAGCCTGTAGTATAATGCTGTTAGTTCCTATAAACTCTTGCCGTTGTTCTTTTTGTGGACTATTTCTATGCATATACTTTTCTTAATCATTAATCTCTTAGCACTTTTTTTTATTAGTATTGGGGATCTCGTTTTTGCAGTAATTAAATTATCCTCTTTTATCCTCCTGAGCCTATTTTACCTTCTTAAACAAGCAGTTCAGGTATTTATTAGACTTCCCCACAGCCTCTGGCGTCAGACTGAACTCACCATCTCTGCTCTGGCACGCTTTACCTGGCGCCCTTTACAAAAAACTAAAAGGCGACGAGGACGGCCATCCAAATCACCTCTGCATTCCTTTTTTCCCCAGATCGGAACGAAACTTCGTTATTTCGTTATTGGTTTTATCTTCTCCTTTCTTTTTGCGTTCCTTCCCATTACTGTTATCATTTTTTTACAGGATCTTCCTCATCCGCGTGAACTTGTCACGAGACAGATTCCACAGACCACAAAGATTTACGATCGAAATGGCCTACTCCTTTATGAAATCTATGCTTCGCAAAACCGTACTCTTATCTCACTTTCTGATATCCCTTCACATTTAAAAAATGCGACTCTCTCTATAGAGGATAAAAATTTTTATACCCATCCTGGGTTTGATATTTCTGCAATTGTACGGGCATTTAAAGAAAACAATGGTGCCGGGCGCGTACTGCAGGGAGGGTCTACTATTACCCAGCAGCTGATTAAATCCTCCATGCTTACTGATGAAAGAAGTGTTACCCGCAAAGCTAAAGAACTTATTCTCGCGTTCTGGGGAGAACGTATCTATACAAAAGACGAAATTCTAGAAATGTATTTTAATCAGGTTCCTTATGGTGGCACTGCCTGGGGAGTTGAGGCAGCTTCTGAAATATACTTTAACAAAAATGTCAAAACGCTTGATCTAGCAGAGAGTGCATTTCTAGCAGGCCTAACTGCTTCGCCAACTACTTATTCTCCTTATGGTCCTAATCCCGGGCTTTGGAAAAAAAGGCAAAAAGAGGTTCTAGATCGAATGGCAAGCCTGGGTTACATCACAGCCAAACAAGCAAAAAACGCAGGTGATGAAAAATTGGTCTTTGCCAAGAATCAGTCGGCATTTCACGCCCCACATTTTGTAAATTATGTTCGAGACTTTTTAATAAAAAGGTATGGAATCGCAATTGTTGAACGGGGCGGGCTACAGGTAAAAACTAGCCTTGATCTTAAGCTTCAAACCAACGTTGAGAAGATAGTTAAGGATCAGGTAGCTAAAGATAGCTATCTCAATCTCAGCAACGGTGCTGCGTTGGTGAGTGACCCAATTAATGGTGATATTCTGGCCATGGTGGGGAGTAAAGATTTTAATGACCCACAGGGGGGGAATGTTAATATCGCCACCTCAAAGCGCCAGCCTGGATCTACTATAAAAGTCATCACCTATAGCGCCGCTCTTTCAAACGGATTTACCGCAGCGTCACTGGTAAGTGACACTCCTACGACATTTCCCCAAGCATCAGGTATCAACTATACGCCTGTTAATTACGATGGGAAATTTCATGGACAGATCCCACTCAGAATCGCACTTGCTAATTCTTACAATATTCCTGCAGTCAAAATCCTCCAGCAGATTGGAATACCAACCATGGTACATCTCGCTGAGGATATGGGTGTTAAAAGTTGGAACTCAGATAGAGATTATGGATTATCGCTTACTCTTGGCTCAGCTGAGGTTACCATGCTTGATATGGCAACGGTCAATGGCACGCTAGCAAATGAGGGTAGGCGCGTAGACCTTAACCCAATTCTTAAAATATCGAACTATAAGGGCGATATCTTAGAAGAAAAGGATGACACACCTGGTCAACAGGTGCTGCAGCCAGGAGTAGCATATATTGTATCCAGCATCTTGTCCGATAACGCTGCCAGAGCTATAGCCTTTGGCCCTAACTCTCCGCTCAATATTCCCGGGCATACAGTGTCCGTTAAGACAGGGACCACTGATAATAAAAGAGATAATTGGACCAATGGCTACACTCCTAATTTCGTTGTAAGCGCTTGGGTAGGAAATAACGATAACACACCTATGAGTCAGGCTCTTGCATCAGGAATTACTGGCGCTGCGCCCATCTGGAATAGGGTTATGACACTGTTGATCGGTAATAAGCCCGATGTAAAACAACCCGTGCCAACAGGTATCATATCCCAGCCCTGCAATGGACGTATTGAATATTTCCTAGAAGGTACAGAGAAGAATGTTCCTTGTCGCTTTACGAGTCCGACCCAACAACCAAAACCTTAAGTCACTCCTTTGCATTAAGAAGTTGTTGGTAGTGATCAGAAGGATTTTCAGCCCCATAGATAAAGCTTGTTGCAACAAAACGCGTTGCCCCTGAGGATAATCCATACCCTATCGTATCAGCTGTTACCCCCCCATCAATGGTGACTGGAAATAATTCGAGTTTAGAAAGCTCCTTTACTTTATCCAGAGGCTGCTGGCTAAAGGTCTGTCCTGAAAAACCTGCCTTAACTGTCATTATAAGCGCAGTATCTAAGTCCCTGTGAGCAACAGTTATGGAAGAAATATCGGTTGCAAGATCCAGAGCCAACCCCACCTCTCCGACTTCCTGCGCCCGCGCTACGAAGGAGGATTGATCACTCATGCTTTCGACATGGCCGATAAATCGCCTAAACCCCTCATTACTCCATGCCTCTAGATACTGTTCTGGTTCCTCCACCATCATATGGAGTTCAAAAAAAAGATCTTGACTGTATTTTTTAAATGGTTTGGGATCAAAAAAACTAGTATTTGGCGCGAACTTTCCATCAAGTAAGTCTATATGAATTACTTTTGCAAAGGGCTTAACGAGCTCAATTTTCCGCTCAATTTCACTCCATTCCTTCTCCGGACCAATTCCTGCAATGATACTATGCATGTACTTCTAGCTCCTTAATTTTGGCAATTCTTCGTAGAAATCTCTCCTCTGGAGTAAATTCTGTGTTTAAGAATTCATTGATGAGATCCTGAGTCTCTTTTTCAGAAATATAGTCTGCAGGTAAAGCGAGGACATTAATATCGTCATCACTACGAGATGCTGACACCTGATCAGTTCTCCAACCAACAGCTGCACGAATTCCCGATTTTTTATTCGCAACAATACTAACTCCACTCCCGCTACCACAAAGCAAAATACCCCGTGACTCTGGAGTAGTCGCTACTTTCTCTGCTACGACATGTGCTATATCAACGAAGTCGTCCTCTGGCATAAGTTCATTTGCTCCACAATCAACCACATCAACGTGTCTATCCATAAGCCACGACCGAACCATATTCTTCAGTAAAAAACCCCTATGATCAGCACCTAAAAATACTTTCATAATCGTTGCTCCATCTCATCTTTCGTAAGGAGTCCTGCCTGCGCACCATACTGTCCTATTACCGAGGCGCCATTATGGATTCCCCACGTTATTGACTGATCTATATCATGCCCGTGTAGGTATGCTGCTAGAAATCCACTTGCGAACGCATCACCTGCGCCCGTTCGCTCAACTACCGAGCATTTCTCCGCTTCCTTTTCATATATAGTACCATGTTGGTCAATAGCATATGCTCCGAGTTCGCCATTTGTTATCGATACAATCTTTGGGCCCTTAGCTTGAATAGAGGTGAGTAGGTGTCGAACTGCTCCTTTTTCACCCGCTATAATTTCTGCCTCTTCCTTATTAACAAAAAGTATGGTGGTGAGTGGCAAAAGATAACTAAAAGAATCTACACCCTCACCAAGCTGCACTGACCCAGGGTTAAATGCCAGTATTACTCCTTCTTGCTGAACAAATTTCGCTATCATTTTATAGATATGTCTCCACTCGCTCCCAAGAGATGTGAGATAGAGTAGTTTCGTCTTCGCTTTTTCTAGATTAAAATTATGTGGCTGATTAACATGATGAGTAAATAGCGTCCTATCCCCCCTAAAATTTATCGCTATATTTAGTACAGTAGATCCTTGTGATTTAGTAACATATTCTAGGCTTACGCCTTCCTTTTCGAGTATCCGCTTACTATGATTTGCGAGCTCATCATCTGCCATTTGAGCAACTAGCCCTGTTTTTATACCTGCACGTGACAATCCAACTGCTACATTACAGGCGTTACCCCCAGGAAAAGTACCACATGATTCAGCGGGAATTTTTTGACCAGAGGCTATGCGCAACTCCTTTTCCCCTTTATGCAAATGAACAAATGGCGAATCAGGCTGTATACCCAATATGGCATCAACAATTGCATTACCTACTGTAAGGACGTCGTAATTCATTCAGGGGGAGTCTGGCCTACTTAGCTCCTAATATTACTATAGCATCTGGAGTGGATGTCTCAGCAAGTGTCTGGATCGTTGGGCTAACCGTATACGTACCAGCCAGATCTTTTTTTAACTGGGCACCAAATGAAGCCTTACTCTTTTTAATTTGAATTGTAGTCTCCTGATAGGTGAAAGCATCAGCATTGCCCGTTCCTGTAATTGAATATCCTGCTGCCTTGAGCAGAGATGCTGCTCTAACAGCCTCTCCTGATGTTCCTGACCCATTAAGGACTTCTATTTCAAGCGATTTAGAGGTACTAGCTGTCGAGGGAGTTGGCGTAAGCTTTCCAGATGGAACTGGAGTTGGACTGGCCTTCGTGACAACTGTAGGGGTTGTTGTTTTGGGTGTAATTTTTGTTGTGGGCTCTGTTGTCGGAGTAATTACCACCTCAGTATCCGTGGGTGAAGGAACTAGAGGTGTGGGGGTGGCTGATGATTCTTCAGCTCTATTACTAGAAGTTAAGAGATAATTTCCCAGTAATATCGCACCTGCAATCAATATTATAAAAACACCAAGATACAAAAATGCCCTTTTTTTAGGAGAATTTGGTGTTTTGGGATACTGAGTAAAATTGCTGAATTGATTGTCCATATACTATAAATGAAAAGTAATCCTGAGTTTAGCATACTTTCTATCATTTGCAAGGCGAAGATGATTTTACTTTGCTATAATACTTCTATGCCCAGGTTTTTTCGTCTTTTTTTATGCGTGCTTATTATCATCTGTGGGCTTGTGGCGCTTCCTGTTAGACCAACGTACTCAGATGAACTTGATGATCTAAATAAACAAATTGGAGATCTTACCTCTGCTCTTAGTCTATCAGTTGCTGCTACAAAGCCTCTTGAGTCCCAATTATCAGCTATGGCTGCTCAAATCGCTGGGATCAAAAACCGTGTTGCTGGCATCGAGTCGGACATGCTTACAAAAAGAAAAAATATCGATGTAGGCTATAAAAACCTTTCTAGTAAGGAAAAACTCCTTAACCAAACCATACGCGACTATTACATAAAAAGTTACTACAATAATCCTTTACAGATCTTCTTTTCAGCAGGAAGCGCCTCGCAAATAACACAAATGCTAGCATACCAACGAGCAAAGACAGACCAAGATAAATCAATTATCACCAGCATTGCTCTCACCATTACTGATTTAGAGGATCGCAAATCCCGACTTGAAAATGAGCAAAAAAAGCTAGTTGGCATTAAATCAAATCTTGATCTCCAAAGCAGTAAGCTTGATGGTGTAGTAAAGGGCGCTAAGGCATACCAAGCTGAAGTAACCGGCAAGATTGCTTCACTTACTGAAAAACAAAATGAGATTATAAATGCTCGAGGCGGAGGCTTCACCTTCACTATGGGCGAGGGAGAGTTAGCTGATGAGTATCTCTCCTCGATTAAGGGTTTTCGTGAAGCTGCACCCGGTGGGTATTTTGGAGTATTCTCATTTGGCGCATATACCCATCGAAATGGTATGAGTCAGTATGGTGCCAGAGCCAGAGCAGTAAATGGACAATCTGTAGAGGATATCTTAAGAGCATACTACCCAAGCGCAACGCTTAAAAAGGACTATAGTGTTATGGGAAATATCACCGTTGATGGATTTGGCTCAATGCCTTTTGAGGATCAGTATTTGCAAGGTATTTACGAGATGCCAGGAACATGGCATAACAATGCATTAAAGGCCCAGGCAATAGCTGCAAGGACTTTTGCAATCCGTCATACCAGCAACGGGCAGGGCTCTATCTGTACCACTGAGGCATGCCAGGTATTTAAAAATGTAAAAAAGGGTGGAGCTTGGGAACAAGCAGTAAACGAAACAAAGGGCTGGGTCCTCGTTGATGGTGGTGGTAGCCCGGTATCAACTCAGTACGCCTCAACCCACGGAGGATATAGCAATACAGGAGGTTGGGATACCACCGATGGAAGTGGTGGAAGTAGTTTTATCGACAAGTCCTATGAGAAGCTAGGAGGATCGCCTTGGCTCTATAAAGCCTGGTGGCGAGAGCACTATAGTAATAGCGGAGCTACATGCGGCAGGTCCAACCCATGGCTCTCTCCCCAAGAAATGGCAGACATCGTAAATGCTGCAATTGCCCTGCGCACATCTGGTGTTGATACATCTCGAGTTACGCCCATTACCACCTCTTGTTGGGGAGGCAGTCCTTTTAGCATGGATGAGCTGAGAAATTTAGTCTCTGGCAACGGTGGAATAAGTACAGCAACGAGTGTTTCGGTTACGCAGGGAAATGGAATAACATCCTCAGTAACAATAAATGGCGTAAGTATAAGCGGAGATGATTTTAAGAAGGCATTCGCCCTTCGTGCACCAGGATTTATTCGCATACCCCAGTCAGGATTTTCCTTCTTTAATATAGAGAAAAAATAATCTTCATGGACAAATAAGACCACTACGCTATAATAACTACCATATGCCAGACGTTTTTACATCCCCCACTGTTTTAATTCAGCCTGAAACAATACCAGTTACTGACCCACTACCTAAGAGAAAACATCAGCCTAGCGAGAAGATGACGCCATTTGCTACCTTCTGTCGATTTCCTGAAGGTGTCAGGTTTCAAAACCAGGAAGAGGGAGAGGACGTTCATCTCGTTGTCAGACGCCACTTCATAACGAACATTCCCTGGATTCTAACAGGAATTGGATTTTCCCTCCTACCTTTAGTCTTTTTTCTCTTCGCACCTTTTTTTGACAGTAATAGCATTACTATCTCCCCTATTGCTATACTTTTTTTGCTCCTTTTTTATTATCTGATCATCTTTGGCTATCTATTGGTTAACTACACAACATGGTTTTATCACGTCGGTATTGTAACCAACATGAGGGTTCTTGATATCGACATTGAGAACATTTCCACGAAAAACGTAGCCGCAACCAATATCTCGGGAATTGTCGATGTTGAGTATTCCCAGGGAGGCATTCTCAGTAACTTTTTTGACTTTGGCAATGTGAACCTACAGACTGAGGGTCTAAAGCCTAACTTTGAATTTATTAAAGTACCAAAACCAGCAAGAGTTACTGATATTATCAGCGATTTAATCGCGGGGAGAAAATCAAATGACTGAACTTTTCCCGTTTCTCACACCTGACCTTATTAATCTTATTACAAAGATAGTTTTTATTACTCTTATTGGGCTCTACCTCATTTTCGTCATCATCGTTTTTAATAATGTTCGCTCGCTCAGGCGTATCGTTATCATTTCCTCAGCAGCAGGATCACCTCTTATTCAGTTCTTAGTGGTCTTTTATCTCCTTATCACTATCCTTCTTCTCGTCGCAGCGCTTGTCCTGCTTCCCTAGGGGCGCATAGTAAAAGAAAATTGTTTGATTATTTCAATAATATAACGAGGTGGCATACCACTCCGCTTTAAATTTGCACAAAAAAAATGGCAAATTTAAAGCTGCGGGTATTATACGCGCAGGCACGAGCGTGCCCTTGAGGTGCGCTATTTGTAAACCTGAGTATAAGAAGTATATACTATAACTAATGCCTACAGCTAATCTCAGTTTTGCGAAGATTGTCGCAACGCCCACAGAATCTGCGTGGTCACAAGCATATAACGCTGGTGGCCTTTTCATCGCGCTCGCACTTAGTACCGAGGATACAGAGTCCCAAGAACAACTCCCAGTAATTGGAAAAAGGATTCTTGATACCATAGAAGCTGAATATTTTGGGTTAGAAAAAAAGGATCTTGCCTCTATTCAAAAAGTAATCACTGAATCAGTTGCCGACCTTGATCCGCTAATTAATCCCTCGCTCAGTCTCACCAGCATAAAGGACAACATCCTCTATGGATTTCTTATAGGAGATGGCAGGCTTACTCTTAAAAGAGGCGAGAAGGTTGGCGTAATTCTTGAAAACACTGATGGCTCAAAGGACCTCGTAACAAAAAGCTCGTCCGGATACTTAGAAAATGACGACATTATACTTATCCAAACGACTCAATTTGTAAGCACTGTTCCAGCAAATATCATCTTGCCTGCGCTTGAATATGCTTTGCCAAGCGATATAGCTGAGACCATTACCCCATTTGTGCACGGCAAAACAGAGGGAGGGGCTACAGCCATCGTTTTATGCTATAAAGGGTTCGCTCATGAACCTGTAGATGAGATAATCCCACCAGCTCATCCAACCCTCTCCAATGATGATAATTCTCCAGAGCGCACAGGAGATAACCCCCAAACAATAACCAATGACACAGGGGTAGGTAGTCTACCAAAGACGCCACTTCTCGCAAAACTATTCTCCTTTATCCCCCACCTCAACATGCCACCTATTACAAAGCGAAAAAAAACAATTCTTGCTGTTGCACTCATTCTTATTGGGGTACTTATTATGAGTATATTTATTGTTCAATCTTCTACTAAATCAAGTAAAACACACCTCTTATTTGAACAGATCTATAACGCTGCTAAAAAGAACTACGATGAAGGAGAGGGGCTCCTCAGTGTTAATAAACCACTTGCCCGAGATGGCTATGAGGAGGCTAAAAAAGATCTAAATAAAGCAGTGGGAGTCTTTAAGACAGGGTCTGAGGAACAAAAAAAGATAGATGAGTTAACACGGCTTATTGATACAAGACTGACCGAACTCGAGGGAGCCAACAAAGTTTCTGCTAAGGAAGTGAGTGGGGATGACTATCCCTCACTACAAATACTTGCCAAAGACAGCTCCCTTTTAGCATCAGTTCTTGATGAAGATATAACTTACACTATCTCCTCAAAAACAATTGCAACAGTGAGTAAGGCAGGAGATAAAAAAGAATTGATAAAAAATAACTCCACATGGTCAAACCCAGTGAGCCTTAGTGCATTTTCCGGCAATGTCTATGTACTCGACACGAAAGCTGGCCTCTTAAAATTTGTCCCGACATCATCCTCGTATGGGCAATCTTCCTATTTTAAAGAGGAAGCCCCCTCACTTACGAATGCAGTCGGAATGGCAATTGATAGCTCCATCTTTATCCTTTTCTCAGATGGAACAGTACAAAAATACACTCGGGGAGTTAAGGACTCATTCACACTTAGCGATGTGCCTAAAAATGTCAGCCAACCTTCAGCTCTTTATACAAATACAGAGGTGAATAATATTTATATTCTCGACACACGCAGTAGTAGCCTGCTCAAGTTTGATAAGACTGGCAATTTTCAAGCCCAGTTCCAGTCTGATATCCTTAAAACCGCAAAGACTTTTGTCGTCAATGATGACGAAAAATCAGCCTTTATTCTCTCGGGGAACAAAATCTATGAGCTTCCCCTCTAGCCTCAATTTGTTTACAATACGTGCCCTATCCTCTATCATAGGCCTACAGCTTTGGAGTATTTATCCTGAGCTTGCCGTAGGATGAAAATTTTTAATAAACGAGCTAATTTTGATTTCGAAATACTTGAAAGCTTTGAGGCTGGCATCAATCTCCAGGGCCAAGAAGTTAAAGCAGTGCGTGAAGGACATGCGGATCTGACTGGAAGTTTTGCCAAAATCACAGGGAGTGAAGCATATCTAATCAATTCTAAGATCTTTCCCTATAAATTTGCGCGGACAGAGAACTACGAGCAAAGTCGAACAAGAAAATTACTCCTTCACAAAGCTCAAATAGTCTCGTTGAAGTCAAAAACAGAGGGCGGCAACTTGACAATCGTGCCTGTAAGCATGTATACTACGCGTAATCTCATTAAGGTCGAACTGGGTCTAGGAAAGCCTAGGAAGCAGTTTGATAAAAAGAAACGAATCCAGAAAAGAGACCTTGATAGAGAAATGTTAGGCCTTCTTAAGAACCGATAGATCATTAACAGTCGATTCAATATTCGCACTTACTTTGTAAAAGCACTCCTTTTAAGGGATCTAAGATCCCCCGAAGGTTTGCCTTGCAAACCGAGTGGGGATGATTTGATTCGACGGGATACGTACTTTAAAAACTGCAAGCCGACATTGATCTCGTTGTCGTAAAACAAAGATCAAAAAATAAATGCTAAGGATTCAATCCTAGCGTCCGTTAAGAAGGTTAAAACCTTCAACGACGGGTTTGTATCTGGCTTCATGCCAGCTAACGCACAATATGCGTTCGCTGCTTAAGGTCTAAACAGACTATGTATGGAAGCTTTTCTCAACGGGCAACCATATGTATCTATACAGTTGTGTTAAGGACTACGTTTGGTTTAGCGTGGCACCGGATTCACCAACCTTGATAAAGTTACGCCTTTCAATCGGCAACGGCTTTATGACACTTAATGATTGAATACGCTTGTAGACGTTTTTATTTTGCCATTTCGGACTCCGGATCACATCCGGACATCTCCACCGCGTCAAACGCGGCTTCGCACTTCGCAAGAAGAGGAGGCCGCGTTTTTGTTATAATCGATAATGACGCGGTGATCGCGTTTGACGCGACACAAAAAAACAATATGAATGAAACGTCAGACGCTCCACACTTCTATACCTATATCCTCTATAGCCAAAAGGATAAAGGTTTTTATATTGGTTTTACTACCAATATCAAGCAGCGCATCCTACTCCACTCTAAAGGTCAAGTCCCATCCACCAAAGATAGGAGACCTCTAAAATTAATTCATTACGAATATTTCATTAATGAGGATGACGCTAAAGCACGAGAAGAATTTTTAAAAAGTGGCTATGGCAGAGCACAACTATCGCAAATACTTAAAAGGACACTTGTCTTCCGCAATAAACTACTTATTTAGTCTTACAGAACTGAGGCTGTGTTCATTTTATGAACTATGAAAGAATTTTGAGCATACCCATAGCGCCTCCTGAGTATAGAAAAGCCTTTAAAATCAAACGGAATTCGTCCCCAGAAGACTTAAAGGCTCTTATCATGAAATACTCAAGGCGTTTCAAAATAAATTTGGAAAAACGTTGCCTCTTGTTCTTTTTGCTCTTATAATACATATGGTTTCTCTGACTCCACTTATTTCCGTTCAAATTAATAGGTGGAGTCCTTTTTTTTTACTAATGTCTCAGGAATCTATTCATCTGCAAATCCCACTGACATGATTAGTTAGCATTATAAATTGCCGATTTATTTATAGGCAAATAGTCTTACTTCTAGTATAACTTCCAGCGTCAAGTAGGTAAGGCACCCCCCCCAAATACCAAAAAATGTGCATTACGCTTATATCCTCCAACTAAGAGATAACTCCTATTACCATAGCTTGTCCTCTGATTTAAAAGTTCGTTTAAAAGCTCACAGGGACGGTAGTATGTCCTTTACTAAAAATCTTCTTCCTACTAAATTAGTTTTCTACGCTGCTTTTAGTTCTAAGCAAAAAGCGGTAGAGTCTGAAGCTTATCTAAAATCAAGCTCCGGCTTCGCTTTTCGCAACAAACGACTGGTCTAGCTCAGCAACTTAACCCTAGTATTTGACTATGGAGTTTTTTAATACTCCGCACGGTTGTTTTTTGTGATTTGCTATACTACTTCTATGAGCTGGATACCCATGCTTAATACTGAACCATATTCTTTTACCTCTGAAGATCTGCCCGCTTTGATCCATGGAGAGCCGCGTGCTGGAGCATCACTCTTTACCCTTTCACTTCTAAGCGAGCTTTTCCGTCAAGGCGAACCCATTCTTTTCTTATCTGAGCAGGAAGAGGCCAAGAACGAATTCCTTACACTCACTGATAATCCAGACATATTTACACTTTCAAGCGAAGAAGGGGTTATGATCGCCCAAGAACATCACGTAATACACCTAACGAAAGGGCATGAACTATTACTCCCTCATCTCCTAGAAAATCTTCCTGATAAAATGGAGCGTGTAATTTTAATTAAAAATATAGAGATGTTCTCCAGTGATACGATAGCACTTTTTTATCGGCATCCCTTAGTTATTTTCTCAGGAGACTTAAATAAGTCTGCCGATAAGGAATCACTTCTCCAGCTTAAATTTAATGCTAAGTTCTTTTTCTCTCCTCTACATAATGATATTCGATTGACACTTCCGCCACTTGAAAGATATCATGGCTACTTCCTGGGTCGTATTTCACAAGGAATAGTGCACCTTGACCAGACGTCATGAAGGCTTCCTTTCTCAATAGGCTTGTTTTCAGCCCCGGTCAAATCCTAGGTCAGGAAGACAGCGTCATCATTCCACTTCTTAAAGAATTAAATATTCCTCATGCAATTTCGATTGGCCCGAAAGCGTTAAATATGGCTGAGGCCTTTGAAAAATCAGTAGAAGCTCTGATTTCCCGTGAAGAAGAATTTTTAATAAAAAATCGGCTCCATGGGCTTAAAAATGCAATAATTAGCGGAGTTCCTAGCCCAGACCAACTGAGAATTACCAGCGTTACACCAGAGGATAGTCATCGCCTGAAAAGTGGTACTAAAATACAGACTGACTGCCTCTTCACTACTAGTTCAGAAATCGTACTTATTCATAAACCAGCTGACTGTCCAACAGCAATAATTAAAGCTACACGAAAAGACGGTAGCGATATTCTCGGGCTTATTCACCTTGGGCGACCACAGGTAAATGATCACAGGACTGAACAAGCACTAGACTATCTTATCCAAGCATACAGATGTAAACCTAATGATGTTTTTATAGGAATTTCTCCGAGCATAGGACCTAACTATTATTGGATAAAACAGGTGGATCAGGATGAAAAAATCATTATCGATCGGGCGTATTGGGGGGCTTTCGCATATGACGATGAGGTAAATAAAGTAAAAATTATCAGAATTGATGTACTCAAAAAGATCCTCTCAATTTTTACAGCGTATGGAGTTCCCGCAGAGAACATTCAGGCTTATGGACATGATGATATGGTAGACACATACACACTCGCAGCTCTTACCACACCACTATCCTTCTCTCATCGCTTTGCTTCAAACACAGGACAATCAGAGCGTAATGGTCGGATCATGGTAGCGGCGCAACTCCCTCTCTAGACGCCGTGAGCAAATGCTAGTCCCCACACTTTTTTCACTCCAGCTTTTTTGAGAACACCTGCTGCCTCGTTACATGTCGCCCCTGAGGTGATAACATCATCGATGAGAAAGACTGTCTCTGGGGGGTTGGCGAGGCTTTTAACAACTTTAAATGCTCCACTCATGTTTTCTCGACGCTCCATCTCTGTTTTACCTACCTGTGAAGGCGTTTTGTTCACCCTTTGGAGTAATGTTTTGACCGGTAGTCCCGTCCTCGCTGCTAGCGTCTTAGCCAAAAGCATGGCCTGATTATACCCTCTCTCCCGCATACGTGAGCTATGAAGAGGAATTGGTGCAAGATAGCTATCTTTCGTGATTGCATTATAAAATCCTTCGTGCTGAATAATGCCTTCATAAAAAATATCGCCTAGTACTGATTGCAGAACGCTCAGATTTGGTTGAAATTTAAATTGATACACCAACTTTTTACTCACTCCTTTATAAACAACGCTGGTAAATACACCGTCGATGGTATGCTTTGTTTTACAAATAGGATGCGTTAAGCCTCCTATTGCTCCTTTTCCACAAACACCACAAATTGGTGGGACGTCAAAATCAAGTCGAGTAAAGCAGTCGGTACAGATATAGTCTCCAAACTTTCTGCAACTGACACACTTTTTGGGAAATAAAAATTCAAGAATATCCATACTGCCCTCAGTGTAGCAAAGCACAGATAGGCAATGGTATAATGAGACACTTTAGGAAAATAACGCAATAATCAACGAGGAGTCGTACATGCTTATGCAGCACTCGCCTCCTCGTTATCACTCGGAGGAGTCGCGTAGTACGGTCCATCGCGGGGGTTTGCTAAATCCCTGAGTCGTAAGACTCACGCAGGTTCAAATCCTGTCTCCTCCGCCCAACTCTGGATTTGAATGCCAGACTGAAGCAAAGCTGAGGGAGGCGGGGTCGCGAGGCTCGCCGCAGCGAGAACTTGTGACCAAATCCTGTCTCCTCCGCAACGTAAGAAATTGCTTCACAATTTCAACGTTGCTGGAGCGTTTAAATGTACATAGTACATTTATTACGCTTCGCGATACAATCTCTTTGTTATTTCAGCAAATAGATATGTTTTACTATACGTATGTTCTCCAAAGTATTAACTCAGGAAAATTATATATTGGCAATTCTCACGATTTAAAAACGAGAATAAGATCACACAACGCAGGGAAGAGCCAAGCAACCAAACCCTATATCCCTTACAGACTAATTTACTACGAGGCGTTCCTACATCAAAAAGATGCTTAAGGCATACTTCTTTGATTGTGCTTCTCTGTGATACTAATCACTCCTACTCCCCCCTCATCTTGCTATACTAGTTGTATGAAATTCTTCCAGACACTATATACTAACTTTCTTAATCCACTCCTGGTACTCACCGGGATTATACTTTATGGTGTCTTTTACTTGCTTGATCAGCCAGCTCTCGCGACCGTTTGTATACTTTTAGCAATTATACTCGGGAGCTATTCTCTCCTATTTGAGACCCTCTCAGAGCTGCTTAAAAAGCACTTTGCATTGGACTACATTGCTCTCATAGCGGTTATTGTTTCAGTTATAACTGGTGAGTATCTTGTCGGCGCAATCATAGCTCTAATGATCTCAACCGGTGCTACTTTGGAAGATTATGGCGCCAAACAAGCCAAAAAATCTCTGACTAATCTAATAGATCGCATCCCGCAAGACGTCATTCTTTGGCACAAGCACAATCCAGGCGAAAAAATCCAGCTTTCTGAAGTCACTGTTGGGCAAGAAATCTTTATTCGTAAAGGTGAGGTGATATCCCTAGATGGACAACTCATCTCTAAAAATGGCGTCATCGATGAATCCTCTCTCACGGGAGAGCCCTATTTAGTTGATAAGATTAAAGGCGATCTCATCCGCAGTGGAACAGTAAATCTTGGGGAACCAATTATTATTTCTGTAACTAAGGCAGACGCTGACTCTACCTATCGCAAAATTATTCAGATGGTCCAAAGTGCTCAAGTAGAAAAAGCTCCACTTGTGCGCCTTGCTGATAAGTACAGTACCTTTTTTACTTTAGTAACTCTTTTTATCTGTGTGTTTGCTTTTTTTAACCTTGGAGGCCTTAAGGGAGCTCTCGCTGTACTTGTAATAGCAACACCCTGTCCTCTCATTATCGCCACACCGATTGCACTTCTGGGTGGGGTTAATGCAGCCGCCAAAAAACGAATTATTATTAAAAAGCTGGCTGTTCTAGAGGCTTTACAGCGAGTAAATACGATTGTTTTTGACAAAACAGGAACTCTTACCATCGGACAGCCACAATTAACATCTATCACGCTAATTTCTAAAAAATATAACGAAGATAAAATTCTTGGTATGGCATCGGCCATCGAACGAAGCTCTCTTCATCCTCTTGCCAAAGCAATCATCTCAGCTGCGAAAGCACGGGGCTTAAAGCTCATGAGTGTCACGGAGGTAAAAGAGGAGATCGGCAAAGGTATTTCGGCTAAAATTGGTAGTCAGAGATTTACCATTAAAAAAATATCTGACCTACAGGCTGTTGGAATGCAGATTGAGATGCTTGAAGGAAATACGCAGATAGCGATCTTTACTTTCTCAGACATCCTAAAGCAAGATTCAGCTCACACTATCAAACAATTACGTAACCAGGGATATCAACTTTATATATTCACCGGTGATAAAAAGGCAGCTGCAGATAAAATCGTAGCACAGCTAGGATCCGACGTTACTGTACATGCAGAAATGAGTCCTGAGGACAAACAAAAAGGTATCATCGAACTAAAGAAGCAGCATAGGGTAATCGCCATGATAGGAGACGGAATTAATGATGCCCCCGCCCTCGCCCTCGCTGATGTCGGAATGGTTTTTAGCAACGAGGAGCAGACAGCGGCATCAGAAGCTGCAGATATCGTCTTACTAGGAGGCGATTTTGCACAGGCAGCAGAGACTTTTAATATAGGTAAAAAAACTATCGGAATTGCACTACAGAGCATTACCTGGGGTATTGGTCTTAGCATCGCAGGCATGATCCTCGCCTCTTTTGGATTGATCCCACCCCTACTCGGTGCTGGAATCCAAGAAGCAATTGATGTAGCAGTCATCCTTAATGCACTCCGTGCTAGTCGAAGTTAATTGAGCACACAAATGCGGAGAGGGCGAGATTCGAACTCGCGGAGGGCGTGAACCCTCAGATGTTTTCAAGACAACCGCACTAGACCACTATGCGACCTCTCCGAGTCTTATGAGGAGAATAGTCCCCTTGTGGGACGACCTCTCCGAGTCTTATGAGGAGAATAGTCCCCTTGTGGGACGACCTCTCCGAGTCTT